>Ga0181587_10001203_pt1 | contig 21735 bp, 18 predicted proteins | sample 071ome_27_FD_132463 | JGI IMG/M metagenome (GOLD analysis project Ga0181587, IMG submission 132463) | Coastal salt marsh microbial communities from the Groves Creek Marsh, Skidaway Island, Georgia - 071409AT metaG (megahit assembly) | ecosystem: Environmental > Aquatic > Marine > Intertidal...
TTAGCGAGGAGACCAGCGCTTCCGCAGGAACCGATAGAAAGTGCTCATCGAATCGACCGGTCAACGCGACCGGCCATTCAACCAGGCTGGCGACCTCGTCAAGTAGCGCCTCTTCGATAGTTACATTGGCCGCCAGCCTATCAGCCTCCGCCTGCACCAGGCTGCGAATTTTCTCTTTTCTGGCATCGAAGGAGGGAATTACATAACCAACTGCCTCGAGCTGCCTGGCATATTCTGCGGGGCTATTGATTTCAATCGCCGCAGGGTGATGGAACCGATGACCGAAGGTCGTTCGACCAGCCTGTTTCCCAAGAATCTTTGCGTCAATTATGTCCGCATCAAGCAACATCACGATCCAGTGCACTGGCCGCACAAACTCTTCCCTTGAACTCCCCCAACGCATCCGCTTCGGGATAGGAAGTTTATTTAACGCTGAGGTAACTATATCGGGAATCAGGCTGTCTGCCGGCTGCCCGGGCTCGAATGCGCTAAAAAGCAGTTTAGTGATGCCATCTTTCTCTCCCTGCTCGAGTTCATCAATCTGCACGTTACAGGAACGCGCAAAACCCAGAGCCGCAGGAGTAGGATTACCATCAGCATCAAAAGCGGCGTTGACGGCAGGGCCAAATTTTTCAATATTTCGGTCCGGGGTAGCCGCTGAAAGCCTATCGACCAGAACAGCCAGTCGCCTTGGGGTGGCGAACCAGCTTAACGAGGCATAACCAAGTCCCTCAGCCTTAAGACCGGATTCGATACCCGACTTGAATGCGAGTCCCAACGACTTGAGCGCCTTCGGCGGCAGCTCCTCAGTTCCTATTTCAACCAGCAGATCGTGTTCAGACATTGCCCAGGCTACATCACTTTTTCAGGAATTCATCGCGCAATGATTCAGGCGCCAGCGGGAAGCCCAGCTTCTTTCGACTTTCAAAGTACGCTTCTGCAACCATCCGGGAAAGGGACCTCACACGCAAAATGAACCGTTGCCGTTCAGTTACCGAGATGGCCTGGCGCGCATCTAGCAGATTAAAGTAATGGGACGCCTTGAGAACCTGTTCGTACGCCGGCAAGGCTAGCCCCAGATTGATCAGTTTTTCGCATTGAGCTTCGCATTCATCAAAATAGCGAAACAACAGTTCCGTATCGGCGTGCTCAAAATTAAAAGCGGACATTTCCATTTCGTTCTGTTTAAAAACGTCGCCGTACGTAACCACGCCGTCCGGGCCTTCTGCCCACACGATATCGTAAATGCTATTGACTCCCTGCAGGTACATGGCGATTCTTTCGATACCGTAGGTTATTTCACCACTGACCGGATAGCAGTCAAGACCGCCCACCTGCTGAAAGTAAGTGAATTGCGTCACTTCCATGCCGTTGAGCCAAACTTCCCAACCCAATCCCCAGGCACCTAGAGTCGGGGACTCCCAGTTATCCTCGACAAATCGAATATCGTGAATCGATGTGTCGATACCCAGACTCTTCAATGAGTCGAGATAGAGTTGCTGAATATTTTCGGGAGAGGGTTTCAGAATGACCTGAAACTGGTAATAGTGCTGCAGTCGGTTGGGGTTTTCTCCGTAACGGCCGTCTGTGGGTCGTCTGCTTGGCTGAACGTAGGCAGTATTCCAGGTTTCCGGTCCGATGGAACGCAAAAAAGTTGCGGGATGAAATGTTCCGGCACCCACTTCCATGTCCAGAGGCTGAAGAACGACGCAGCCATATTCCGCCCAATACTGCTGCAGGGCCATGATCAGTCCTTGAAAAGTTTTCAGATCTGCTGGGCTGCTCATGCGGAAAATCCGGACCGGACCGGCTTCAGACTCGGAACTTCAGGTCTGGCGGTAAAAAAGGGCTGCAATTATGCTCGATTCCTTTCAACATATCTATACTGTAAACCCTAAATAAGACCTTGATTCCCGGACCTTTACAAGTTGTCTGGTCAATCAAATTATGCTTCCATTCCGCCCGGTGGAGACTGACCGGATAGATACAACAGCGAAGGGTATCGCCATCAACCAACTCAAATATCTGCTTGCCAGGGCACTGCTTCAGTTGTGTGCCTGGCTGCCACTTTCCTTCGTGCAGGGTCTCGGGAGCCTGCTTGGCTACATGCTGAATTTGTTTCCCAACCGAGCACGGCAGACTACTCGGCAAAATCTGCACTTGTGTCTACCGACCCTGTCCGATCGTGAGTTAAACAGGTTAACGGCAGCAAGCCTGCGCGAGACAGCCAAAACAGCTCTGGAAATGGGTAAATGCTGGCTATTGCCGCTGGATAAAGTGCTGGGATATATACGGGACGTGGAAGGCCGGGGGGTGCTTCAGGACGCGCTGGATCATGGTCGGGGCGTTATCTTGCTGGCTCCGCATCTGGGTAACTGGGAAGTTTTCGGTTATTACTTTACCGAACAATACCCCACAACCTTCATGTATCAGCCCCCCAAAAACAGATATTTCGACAAGATGATCAAGTCGGCCAGAAGCCGCGGCAAGGCCAGACTCGCGCCTACTAACCGACACGGGGTTTCCACATTATTAAAAACCCTGAAACAGGCTGAAATGGTGGGCTTGCTCCCGGATCAGGAGCCACACGAAGAAGGAGGTGAATACGCCGACTTTTTTGCCCAACCCGCTCTGACAATGACGCTGGTCTCCCGTCTGGTGGAGCGGACTGGCGCGCGGGTAATCTGTGGATTCGCGAGGCGATTGCCCGGCGGCCGGGGGTTCGATTTAATCATCAAGGCGGCCGATCCGATGATCTATGATCCCGACCTCTCGAGGTCGGTTGAGGGATTGAACAGATCGGTGGAAGCCTGTGTCAATGAGGCGGTTTCGCAATATCAGTGGGAATACAAACGCTTCAAGCGGCGCCCGGACGGATCGCAAATATACCCTTGAGCAGCTTGGGCCTATTTGCGCCAGAAAGTTGGTGTAACCAGCACCAGCAGGGTAAATACCTCAAGGCGCCCCAGCAGCATGGCCAGACAGAGAATCCACTTCGCGGTATCAGGCAGGTCTCCGTAGGTCTGAGCCACCCCTTCCAGACCGGGCCCCAGATTATTGATGCAGGCACCTACGGCGCTGAAGGCAGTTATGATGTCGAGACCTGTAGCCAGCAAGGCCAGCAGCATAGCCATGAATACCATCACGTACACCGCGAAGAATCCCCAGACTGCCTCGACCACCCGGCCTGGAACCGGGACTTTGCCGAGCTTGATCGGGATTTCGGCGCGGGGATGGATAAGCCTCTCCACTTCCCGCAGACCCTGTTTGAATATCAGCAGGATGCGGACTACTTTCATTCCGCCTCCGGTTGATCCGGCGCAGGCGCCGATTATGGCCGCGTAAAATAGCAGATAAGGCAAAAACGACGGCCAGTTATTGAAATCTGCAGAGGTAAATCCTGTTGTGGTAGCGATTGACACCACCTGAAACAGGCCTTTGATGAATGAATCAAAATAACCGTACTGATTCGAAGCTCGCAGGACCGCAATGGTGATTAACGAAACCAGCAACAGAATAAAGGCATAAAAACGAAGCTCTGGATCTGCCAAATAATGTTTGACACTGCGTCTGCTCCAGGCAGTGAAGTGCAGCGCAAAATTGATGCCGGCAATAAACATGAAGATCACGGCAACCAACTCCACAGCGGCGCTATCAAAATAGGCCATGCTGGCGTCATGGGTGGAAAATCCGCCGATCGCGATAGTGCTGAAACTGTGGGTGATCGCGTCAAAGAGGTTCATGCCCACAATCCAGTAGGCCAGCGCGCAGGCAATAGTCAGCGTCAGGTAGATATACCAGAGTGCCTTGGCGGTTTCCGCCAGGCGAGGCACAATTTTATTATCCTTAACTGGGCCCGGGCTTTCCGCGCGATACAGTTGCATGCCGCCTATACCAAGCATCGGCAGAACCGCAACCGCCAACGCGATAATCCCCATGCCGCCAAGCCATTGCAACTGTTGACGGTAGAATAGAATCGACCGCGGCAGGTGGTCGAGACCGCTGATGACAGTAGCGCCGGTGGTTGTCAATCCGGAGACCGATTCGAAGATCGCGTCGGTAATCGTCAGGGTCGGTTCCAGTGCGAAAAGGAATGGCAGGCAGCCAAAGGTCCCCAGCACGGTCCAGAATAAAGTAACAACCAGGAACCCGTCTCGAGTCCGTAGCTCTTGTTTTGATCTGGAATTCAATAACCAGAGCACTAGCCCGGTAGTAAAAGTCAGAACCAGTGAGGCACTAAACGCTGTTACAGAGTCTTCACCGTAAAACAGCGCAACCAGCATGGGAGGCAGATTGCTTAGAAAACTGAACAGCATCAGAAGGATGCCAAGTATTTTTACAATTATTGAGAAATGCATGGAAGTATTGAACTATGCCTAGAAGAAACTGAATCCCACCTGGAACAGGCGTTCCACTTCAGGGATTTTCTTGCGATCAACCAGGAATAAAATAACATGGTCGTCGGATTCGACTACCAGGTCGTCATGGGCAATGAGGACCTGCTCCTCTCTCACGATCGCCCCGATGGTAGTGCCGTCCGGCAGTTCAATGTCTTCGATTGCTTTGCCTACCACCTTGGAGGAGTGAACTTCCCCATGCGCGATGGCTTCCATGGCTTCCGCAGCACCTCGCCTAAGCGAGTGAACGTTTACCACATCGCCACGCCTGACGTGAGCAAGAAGGCTGCCAATGGTAGCCTGCTGCGGCGAAATGGCGATGTCTATCTCTCCACCTTGCATCAGGTCAACGTAAGCCGGGTTGTTAATCAGGCACATAACTTTTCTTGCCCCCAGCCGCTTTGCCAGCATGGACGACATAATATTGGCTTCGTCATCGTTGGTCAGAGCGAGAAATACATCGGTATCTTCTATGTTTTCTTCGACCAGCAATTCTCCCTGGGAACACTCGCCATTGAGAATAATTGCTTTTTCCAACGTTTCCGACAGGTGTACACAACGCTCGCGATTGTGCTCGATGATCTTGACCTGATAGCGTTTTTCCAGATCTTCAGCCAGTCGCAATCCGATGTTTCCGCCGCCGGCGATCATGATGCGACGATAGGGCTTATCCATCCGGCGTAACTCGCTGATGACCGCGCGGATATTGTTGCGGGCAGCAATGAAAAACACCTCGTCGTCGGCTTCGATAACGGTCGAACCTTCGGGAATGATTGGTCTATTCTGTCTGAAAATTGCTGCAACTCGGGTATCCACCGACGGCATGTGTTGACGCAATAACCGAATTTCCTGACCAACCAATGGCCCGCCGTAGTGGGCCTTCACCGCGACAAGCTGAACTTTACCATCGGCAAAATCAAGCACTTGCAGGGATCCTGGTAAATCGATCAGTCGACCCAGGTAGCTGGAGACTATGTGTTCCGGGCTTATGACATCATCGACTGCCAGGCCGTGCTTTCCGAATAGTTTTTCGCTGATGAGGTAAGCGGCGGAGCGCAGCCGACAGATTTTCTTTGGGGTCCGAAACAGCGAGTACGCGACGCGGCAGGCAACCATGTTAATTTCGTCGCTTTCGGTAACAGCGATGATCATGTCGGCATCTTCTCCGCCAGCCTGTTCCAGCACATCGGGGTGACAGGCCATGCCGGTAACGGTGCCGATGTCGATGCGATCCTTTAACTCTCGCAACCGATTAACATCCGTGTCTACAACCGTTATGTCGTTTTGTTCATTTGCCAGAGTCTCCGCCAGCGTCGAGCCCACCTGATTGGCACCGAGGATAATGATCTTCATGTTACGGTTCCTGCGGGTTGCTGCCGGTGCGTGCACCGAAAATCGTTGTCCGACTGACGAACCGCGCTAGCTCTTCCTGAGCAGTGCGTAGTAAAAGCCATCATTGCCATTGCTGTCGGGGAGAAGCTGTCTTCCAAAAGAGCATTTTAACCCCCAATCGGCCGCAATTGCTTGATATTTAGCGTCTCGCCGCTCGAACAGGAAGCGTTCGACAGTACCATCGTTTTCAGCTTTCAACACCGAGCAGGTGGTATACAGCAAAAGACCCCCGGGCGCGAGGCACTGCCACAGGTTTTGCAATAGAGTCTGTTGCCGTTCCACTAACGATTCAACTTGCTGCGGGTGACGCAGAATCTTGATATCCGGATGGCGACGAATAACGCCTGTTGCTGAACAGGGAGCATCCAGCAGAATCCGCTGAAAAGGTCTGCCATCCCACCACTGTTCGAGCCGACCTGCGTCTGCCTCATGGACGCTGGCCTTAAAGCCCAACCTCGACAGATTGTCTTTAATACCCTGAATCCGCGAAATATCTATATCGACCGCAATGAGGTTGGCCAATGATTGTTCGGTCTCGAGAATGTGGCAAGTTTTACCGCCCGGGGCGGCGCAGGCGTCCAGTACCGTCAGACCCGGACCCAGTTCCATCAGGGGCGCTACTAGCTGGGACGCCTCATCCTGAACGCTCACCAGACCCGAGTTAAAGCCGGGCAACTGATCAACTGGCAACGGTTTTTCGAGGTAAACAGCAGTTGCTGCGAGACTGCCGGCCCTGGCCGATATATCGCTGCTTTCCAGAGTGTTCAGGTAGCCACTCCTGGTGGTCATTTGCCTGTTTACCCGCAGGCACATTGGGGCACGTTGATTGTTGGCAATCAGTACGTCCCGCCAGTGCTCGGGCCAGTCCTGCCGGATGTTTTCAATCAGCCAGCCTGGATGCAGATACCGGATTTCGTCCTGGTCGCTGTCCAGTAATGCCTGCCACTGCTGCTTTCTTTCAGTTAAACGTCGAAGCACACTGTTGACAAGCCCCCGTGCCCAGGGTTTCTTCAGGAACATGGTCGCCTGCACGGTCTCATTGACGGCAGCGTGGTCCGGAACACGCATCATATACAATTGGTAAGCACCAACTAACATTAGGCAATAGACATCGACGTCTTTGCGTCGAAGCGGGCGTTCCAGCAACTGGTCGACTGCGGCTCTGAGGGCGAAGTAATGACGACACACGCCATAGCAGAGTTCTTGAATCAGGGGGCTATCGCTGTGGTCGGAGTATTTCTCCAGCTGCGAATTGAGCGAACCCTTTCCAGCAATCAGACTGCTAAGCAGGCGGGCACTGATTACACGGGCATCGCTGGTCTTGCTCATCTAGCTGCTCGAAGCCGCTGAGTCGAGCGAAGAGCCTGGTTCGAAAAAGCCGGGTCTGGAATTAAGCAAATCTCCAATTGCAACAGGATTTTTGCCGGGGAGCTGCACCTGGGTTACCAGCAGGCAGCCTTTACCACAGCTCACAAGCAAGCCATCTTTGCTTCTGGACACGATCTTGCCGGGGGAAGACTCCCCTCCTGAAACCGGGACTGCAGCAAGTATTCGCATGCGTTCCTTGATCAAACCATCATCCACGAAGCAATAGGCAGGATTGCGACCGATACCGGCCCTAATCTGTCGATCGATAAAAGAAGCGTCACTTTGCCATGCGATCGCGGCCTCTTCTTTTTCGAGCTTACTGGCATAAGTGCTGCTCTCATCGTTCTGGCGCTCCGCGCTGCCTTGCAAGTCCCCGATATGGTCCAGGGCGTAGGTAAGGGCCGCTGTGCCCGCCGCGGCAAGTTTCCGTTCCAGCGTGACTCGGGTATCGGTAGGCTCGATGGAGACCGGCCGGCGTAACAGCATATCGCCGGTATCGAGGCCGGCATCCATCTGCATGAGGGTAACACCGGTCTCCGGATCACCCGCAAGCAATGCCCGCTCAATGGGCGCAGCACCGCGCCAGCGAGGTAACAGAGAGGCGTGGACATTGATGCACCCGAGGCGCGGTGCATCCAGGATGGCCTGCGGCAGAATGAGCCCATAGGCGACCACCAGCAACAGATCGGCCTGTAAGGCCTCAAACTCCTCCTGTGCCTCAGTAGCTCGCAGCGTCGCAGGCTGCCTGACGGGAATATCGTGGGCCTGCGCCAAAATCTTGACCGGACTTGCCAACAGCTTTTTGCCACGTCCGGCTTTGCGATCCGGTTGGGTGTACACGGCGACTAGCCGATGAGGTCCTCCGAGAATAGTCTCCAGATGACTGGCAGCGAAGTCGGGGGTGCCCGCGAATACGATGTCAAGCGGCTGCATGCTCAAGCGGATTTCTTTTGCTCTTTTTCCAACTTGTGCCGGATTCGGGTTCGTTTGAGCGCACTGAGGTAATCAACAAACAATTTGCCATTGAGGTGGTCGATTTCGTGTTGAACGCAGGTCGCTAGCAGGCCGCTGGCCTGCAGCTCAAAAGCGTTGCCGTCGGCATCCTGTGCACAAATCCTGACCATCTTCGGGCGGCAAACGGTTTCATAAAATCCAGGCACCGACAGACAGCCTTCGTCGTACTCGGAAAGCTCATCATCAATTATCTCGAGTTCTGGATTAATAAAGATTTGAGGACTATCTTTATTTTCCGATAAATCTATTACCAGCAGGCGCTTGTGTATGTTGACCTGGGTAGCTGCCAGACCGATACCCTGAGCTTCGTACATCGTTTCGAACATGTTATCGATCAGCTGTTTCAGGTTGTCGTCAAAGGTTGTGACTGGCTCAGCGACGGTTCGCAGGCGCGGATCTGGAAATTCGAGAATTTGTAAAGTAGCCATATAAGTAGTCAAATAGTTGTGCGGTTTTGTCAGTTCAGCTGGCCAGACCAATCATTTCCGGTACTGTGAACTGGGCCCCGGACTGATTATACCTTATTGCTAACATAATCAGCTTCGCAGCCCGCGGGAATTACGCAATGAAGAGCCAACAAGCCAGTTTTTTATCCTTTTTAATGTTCAGTTGTCTGCTGATGCCGCTTGATGCGGCAAACGGGCAGGTCAGTCCGGTTTTTGTCAGGGATTACCCGCAAAGCTATATCGTGCAAAATGGCGACACAATCGCGCAAATTGCAGGCCAATTTCTCGAAGATCCCTCGCAATGGTCTGAGTTCTGGCTGCCCACCCCTTATCGTGAGGACGGTAGTCAGTTGAGTGTCGGTGACGTTGTCAGGGTGGAATTTATCAACGGCAGGGCACGTCTAGTTGCTCAGCGTGGGAATATTCAGCTTGAGCGACTCGAGCCGCAGATGCGCGAAATTGCGGTAACGAGCGCAATTCCCGCCATACCCCTGGACGAAATTCAAAGCGCATTCACTAAAAACCGCATCGTGGATCAGCAGTATTATGACTCGGCGCCCTATATCGTGTCCCCAATGAGCAAAAACCTGGTGATTGGAACCGGTGATCAAGTCTATGCGCGCGGCGACTGGCCGTCTGAGGTAACTACCTTTGATATCTACCGTGAGGTGACCACTTTCCCTGATCCGGACGACAACCGGAACAGCTCCATGGAGCTTATTACGGTGGGAACCGCGCGTGTTGTCGGAGAAGAATCGGACGACGTCAAGCGCCTGCAAATAAGCGCCAGTGACTCTGAAATAAAGATTGGTGATCGCCTCCTGACTACAGAGGAGGTTCGATTTGACTCTATTATCTACCCCACCGAGCCCAATCGGGAAATCTTCGGCCGAGTCATTGCCATGACAAATACCGAACGCATGGCATCCCAACTGGATTCGGTGCTGATAAGCGTCGGAAGCCGGGACGGATTGGAGATCGGCAACGTTCTGGCTCTCAAGCAGACCGGTGAACAGGTTGTCGATGACACAGGTCGTGGGAGAATGTCATTGTTGGGGCGAATATTTGCCAGCGTCACTAATCAGACCGTCGAAATGCCCAGGCAGGAAGTCGGCACCCTGCTTGTATACCGTGTCTTCGAAAATCTCAGCTATGGTGTAATCCTCACCAGCAGCGAGCCAGCGCGATTGGGAGACATGGTCGTAAATCCCTGATTTGACTCAAGCACGAGGCCTGCAGACCGCCGTCTGTCGGTTACACGCGATTCTTCCAACCAAGATCATGGATGATCGATATGGTTACTCCCCTGCAAAGGCGTTATCTGCAGCTTGCCTACGGTGATTTCCTTACCCGCGGCCAGGCTTGCCGGCTAATAAAGCACTGCGGCTCAATGGCCGCGCTTGCGACCGCAAGCCGTGCCTCGCTTCTCGATGGTGGCCTGACGAACGCGCAGCAGGGCAAGCTGCACCAAATACTCGGCAATGATTACTCTGAAGGCAATGAACTTACCGAGCGCACCGACAGGTGGCTGGAACAGGGTAGTGAAAGCCGCAGCCTGGTATGTTTCGAGGATGCTCACTATCCAGATTTGCTCAAGGAGATTTCTTGCCCACCCCCCATACTGTTTGTCGTGGGCGATCCCGTGTTGCTTGATTATCCGCAACTCGCAATTGTTGGCAGTCGTCGGTCCAGTTGCTCCGGAGAACTGACGGCAGCCTGGTTGGCTGCCGGATTGGTCGCCCGTGGCTTCTGCGTTACCAGTGGAATGGCGGCCGGTATCGACAGCTGTGCCCACAGTGGTGCCCTTGATGCTGGCGGAAGTTCAATCGCCGTGCTTGGAACTGGCATCGATCGCATCTACCCGTCAAGCAATCGCCACCTCGCGAAAAGACTCTCTGCATGTGGCGCACTGGTGTCGGAGTTTCCACTGGACACGCCACCAATTTCGGGCAATTTTCCGCAGCGTAATCGAATCATTGCCGGACTTGGCCTGGGCGTCATTGTGGTTGAGGCGGCACTGAAGAGCGGTTCTCTTATTACCGCCCGCCTGGCAATGGAAAATAATAGGGAAGTCTTTGCCGTTCCCGGGTCAATACACAGTGTTAACGCACGGGGCTGCAATCGCCTGATACGAGATGGTGCAAGCCTGCTCGAAGACATCGATAGCGTTATTGAGGAATTGAGCGGTCCTTTGATGGGAGTTCTCAGCTCTCGGCAATATCGGGTTAGCCGCAAACAGGTCTCTAACTCGGGTGGGAGCGATAATGGTCCAAACGAAGGACTGGGGGCCACCGACGCAGAAGCGTGCGCATGCCTGAGCAAAAAAGAGCAGGACCTGTTACAGCTGATCAGCTTTGATCCCCTGCCCGCTGAAGTCCTTGCTGCCAAGGCGGGGATAAGTATTGAGCAGGCCAGAGTGGCATTAACCAGGCTCGAAGTGAACGGGATTGTCAGACAATCCGCAGGACGATATCAGCGTCTTGCAACGGGATTCGGACTAGGGTAGCTTGCTGTTTTTTTAACCAACGAGGCAAACAAATTCATGTCTGAACCCTTTGTAGCAATTCTAATGGGCTCAAAATCCGATCTGGAAATCATGCAGGCCGGTGCAGATGTTCTGAGCAGTTTGGAGATTCCCCACGAGATCAGGATCACATCTGCGCATCGCACTCCTGCCAATACGCAAAGTTACATCCGTGACGCGGAAGACCGAGGCTGTCAGGTATTTATTGCCGGCGCCGGATTAGCTGCGCACTTGGCGGGAGCAACAGCCGCGCATACTCTCAAGCCGGTGATTGGCGTACCCATCGATGCAGGACCACTACAAGGCATGGATTCACTGCTGTCGACGGTCCAGATGCCTGCAGGGATTCCCGTTGCCACCGTGGCTATCGGTAAAACAGGCGCCAAGAATGCCGCCTTTCTGGCGGCCCAGATGCTTTCCCTGAAAGACGCCGCCCTTGCCGAACGTCTGAAACAGCAAAGGGAGCAGAACGCCCAGAGTGTTATTGAACAGAATGACAACTTGTAGACTCTGGTTTGAGTGATCTGCATATTTCATTGGCAGTCCGATGCCTCTGTTCTGGCGGGGTCATCGCCTACCCTACCGAAGCAGTCTGGGGGGTCGGCTGTGACCCCTGGAATGAGCAAGCGGTCTACCGGTTGCTGGCAATCAAACAGCGACCGGTAAACAAGGGACTCATACTGGTCGCATCTTCTATTCACCAGCTGTGGCCGCTTTACGATCCTTTGACGGACGGGCAGAAGGCCGCCCTCGACCAGACCTGGCCAGGCCCTAACACCTGGCTGCTTCCCGATCCCAATAATCTGGTGCCAGACTGGATCAAGGGGGAGCACCGTTCGGTAGCTATACGTGTCAGCGCCCATCCACTGGTGGCGGCTCTATGTGAACGATTTGGCAGCATGTTGGTGTCTACTTCGGCAAATTTGGCGGGCGAGCCCGAAATCCGATCCAGGGTAAAACTTGAGATAAAACTTGGCGCCAAACTGGACTTGGTCGTTCCTGGTCAATTGGGAAGGCAATCACAACCGTCAACGATCAGGGATCTGGCAAGCGGTCGTATATTCCGTTAGAGAATCACACAACAAACGGGTAACAAAGTGAATACTGACGACATTTCTGATGTCAAAGAATTTTTTCTGCGGCTGCAGTCATCCATATGCAGCATGCTGGAGCAGATCGACGGTACCACCGCTTTTCGCACGGACCAGTGGGATCGGGAAGCCGGGGGCAGCGGAATCACCCGCGTCATTAACGATGGTGCAGTGCTGGAGAAAGGAGGAGTGAATTTCTCCCACGTATTCGGTAAATCACTGCCGGCTTCCGCATCTGCGACACGGCCTGAACTTGCAGGAAGGTCTTATCAGGCAATGGGTGTTTCTCTGGTTATTCACCCACGAAATCCGTTTGTACCAACCTCCCACGCCAACTTTCGAATGTTTGTGGCAGAGAGAGAAGGCGGGGATCCGGTGTGGTGGTTCGGTGGCGGCTACGATCTAACGCCCTATTACGGGTTTGATGAGGACTGCGTGCACTGGCATAGCGTGGCAAAACAGTCCTGCGATAAATTTGGCGAGGAGTTCTATCCTCGTTTTAAGAAGGACTGCGACCAGTACTTTTACCTCAAGCATCGCGATGAACCACGAGGTGTCGGTGGATTGTTTTTCGACGACTTCAATGAGCTGGGTTTCGACCAAAGTTTTGCCCTGGTCAGGCACATCGCCAGCACCTATACGGATGCGTACCTGCCGATAGTCCAGCGTCGCAAAGACACGCCCTATAATGAGGCGAACAAGCGTTTCCAGGAATACCGGCGGGGTCGTTATGTGGAGTTCAATCTTATCTTCGACCGCGGAACGGTTTTCGGCCTGCAGTCTGGCGTCGGTCGCACCGAATCTATTCTGATGTCGCTGCCCCCCTCGGTACGCTGGGAATACGATTGGCATCCCGAACCTGGCAGCGAGGAAGAAAGGCTTTACAAGGAATATCTCGTTCACCGCGAGTGGGTTTAATGACGAACAGGCAGACCTTTTCGCATACAATATTACATCGAAAAGGTAAGCGCTAAAGGACGGTCCCAGTGTTACGCTTCGCCGTTGTTGGTAACCCAGTCAGTCACAGCAAGTCTCCATTGATACATTCACTGTTTGCCACCCAGACTGGTAAGCAGCTGCACTATACGCGGGAAGAAGTGGCTCTCGACGAGTTTGACGGATTTGTCAGGGAATTCTTCGAGATGGGCGGCACCGGTCTTAATGTGACTGTGCCCTTCAAGGAAAAGGCATTTGCAATTGCAGGCGAAAGCAGCGATCGTGCCCGACTGGCGCGGGCAGTCAATACTCTCTATTTGAACCATGAGGACAGGCTTTGTGGTGACAATACCGACGGAATAGGGCTGATCCGGGATTTGCGTGACAATAACAACATCGCTATTGCCGGAAAACGCGTGCTGGTGATCGGGGCTGGTGGAGCGGTAAGGGGCGCACTGGGAACCCTGGCCCAGGAGGCGCCGGAATCAATCACCCTCGTCAATAGAACCCTTGGCAGGGCGCAAATGCTGCAACAGGAATTCTCCAATCTGGCCCGTATCAGGGTGCATGAATTCGCAGATGCACTGGATGGACCCTATGACCTTGTAATCAACGGAACGTCTACTGGCCTGCAGGGAGAAGCACCTGCCATTTCGGCAGCTGCGATTGGTCCGCTGACCTGCTGCTACGATATGATGTACGGCAACGAGGACACCCCGTTTATGAGCTGGGCTCGGCAGCAGGGAGCGAACCTCGTGCTGGATGGCCTGGGAATGCTGGTGGAGCAAGCGGCGGAGTCATTCAGCATTTGGCTGCACGTGACACCCGACACGGCCAGCGTCATCGATCAGGTTAGATCGAGCCTGGGTAGAGCAACGTAATTGTTACCTTCTTGCAAAGATCGCGTTAAGTCCCACTAAATGGTCGATCGCAGGATCGAGAATCAGGAGTATTATGAGCAATCCCTTGTTGTCTGAAACTGAGCTTCCCCGCTTCAAGGAACTTGAGCTTGAGCACATAGAGCCCGCTGTCAATCAGATGCTTGCCGAAAACAGGCAGGCCATTGATGCGCTGCTGGCGGCCGATGTCTTGCCGGACTGGGATAACCTGATCATGGTGCTGGACAACCTGGAGGACAGGGTAGACAACCTTTGGTCCACGGTAAGCCACCTGTTCAGTGTCAATAACAGCGGCGAACTCCGCGAGATCTATAACCGCTGCCTGCCGCTAGTAATGGAATATTCCACCGAATTGTCTCAGAACAAAGAGCTGTACCGCCGCATCAAAGACTTGCGGGAGCGCGCTGTGGAACTGCAATTATCGACCAGCCAGGTCAAGGTTCTGGACGATTATCTGCTGGAATTTACCCTGGCAGGAGTGGCCCTCGAGGCGGACAAGAAGGCGCGATTCAAAGAAGCCGCAAAACAGCTTAGCCAGCTGTCCACCAGGTTCAGTAACAATGTGCTGGACGCCACCCACAGCTGGTCGCGACACGTAACGGATGAGCAGCAGCTGTCCGGGCTACCTGATGTCGCTCTGCGCGCTGCAAAAGATGCTGCCAGGCAGAAGGGGTTGGAGGGTTATCTGTTGACGCTTGATTTTCCCTGCTACCAGGCGGTAACCAGCTACGCTGACAACGAGGATTTACGTCGAGATATCTATACCGCTTTTGTAACCCGAGCCTCAGACCAGGGCGAAGCTAACAGGGAATGGGACAATGCCCCTGTCATCGATGAGATACTGGCTGTGCGTCGGCAGAAGGCAGATCTGCTGGACTTCGAAAATTATGCCGAGCTTTCGTTAGCCAACAAGATGGCAGACAGCGTCGACAGGGTGCTGGAGTTTTTATCCGAATTGATAATCAAAGGTAAGCCAGTCGCCGAACGGGAATTCAGCGAGCTGCAGAAGTTTGCGGCCTCCCTTGGGAAGGACGAGCTTCATGCCTGGGATGTTGCTTATTTCAGCGAGAAACTCCGCAAGCGACTGTTCGATATTTCTCAGGAGGAGCTGCGAGCCTATTTCCCGGTGGACAAGGTCAAGGCAGGATTATTCAAGATAACCGGCCAGCTGTTTGGCATAAACATCGAGCCTAATCCCGGAATTGAAACCTGGCATCCATCCGTTGAGACCTTTGATATCGTCAAGGACGGCACAGTGGTGGCCCACTTTTACATTGATCTTTATACCCGGGACAGCAAGCGCAGCGGGGCCTGGATGCACGACTGTCGAACAAGGCGCCTGTTGAACGATGGCTCATTGCAGTTGCCCGCTGCTTACCTGGTCTGCAATTTTACCGAGGGACGGGATAATAAACCGGCGCTGCTAACGCATCAGGAAGTGACTACCCTCTTTCACGAGTTCGGCCATGGTTTGCATCATCTGTTGACCAGGGAAAACAGTCTGCGCGTATCCGGAATTCATGGTGTCGCCTGGGATGCGGTGGAATTGCCCAGCCAGTTAATGGAAAACTGGTGCTGGAACGAGCAGTCTATCGGGCTGATCTCGGCTCACCATGAAACCGGTGAGCCGCTGCCTCCGGAAATGCTGGAAAAAATGTTGAAGGCGCGCAATTTTCAGGCCGGGCTGCAAATGATGAGGCAACTGGAATTTGGCCTGTTTGATATTGAATTGCATCGGGGTCTGGCAAACCTCCAACCCGGGTATGTGCGGGACACCATGCAGCGTGTGCGGGATAAGACCGCCGTGATCAGAGCTCCGGAATTCAACCGATTCGAAAACAGCTTCTCCCACATATTCGCTGGTGGATACGCAGCGGGATATTACAGTTATTTCTGGGCAGAGGTACTTTCAGCCGACGTGTTCTCAAGATTCGACAACGACGGGATATTGAATGGCCAAACGGGCCGCAGTTTCCTGGACAAGATACTCAGCCGAGGCGGCGGAGCCAGGGCGCTGGAGCTATTCAAGGACTTTATGGGAAGGGATCCGCAGATCGATGCGCTGTTGGCCCAGAAAGGAATTCCTGCCAATTGAGTAACAACACTTGGGGTTAGACTGCCAGCGAAGCCCCGGGGCCGAGATCAGCCCGGCTTGACGGGCACGCACAGAGGCAAAAAAAAGCCAGCTCTTAAGCTGGCTTTTTTGTGAAACCCCAATTTAAATGATCAGTGGGCTTCTTCCTCGTGACCTCCGCCATGCACATCTGCCACTGACAGGGGCTGCGCATTAGGATCATGGCCACGATATTCAACCCGAGTATCCCAGGTGTATTGACCTTCCACGCCCAGGAATCCTATCAGGAACAGCAGCGCGATGGGCGGTCCCAGTATGGTGAATACCAGGGCCATTCGCTCCCAGAATGCATGCATGAAGATCGCGACAATAAAGCCGGCTTTAAGCATCATGAATAGGAGGATCAGAAACCAACGGAATACTCCCTCTTCCAGAAAGTCCGTGGCATAAGAGAAGGCACTGAGTACGAAAAGAAGAATCCAGACCTTGTAATAGATCCCCAGTGGATGTTGTTGACCTGCTTCCGCTGACATTACCGCCTCTCCTTACCAAAGATAGAAAAATGCAAAAATGAATACCCAGACGAGGTCAACAAAGTGCCAGTAGAGTCCGGCGATCTCGACGATCTCGTAACCTTTCTTCTCGTAATCTCCCTTGCGTACCTTGTTGGCCACAATTAGCAGGTAGATTACGCCAGCTGACACGTGCAGCCCGTGGAACCCTGTGATCATGAAGAATACTGAACCAAACTGAGGTGCGCCAAATGGGTTACCCCAGGGGCGAATGCCCTCTTCCACGATCAGCTTGGTCCACTCGAAAGCCTGCATGCCAACAAAGGAAGCTCCGAATGCTGCCGTAATTGCCATCAGTATTGCCGTTTTCTTCCTATCCCGGCGGTATCCGAAATTCACTGCCAGCGCCATGGTGCCGCTGCTCGTGATCAGTATGAAGGTCATGATGGCGATAAGAATCAATGGAATCGGGTCGCCACCAAACGACAGCGCGAAAATTTCGCTGGCATAGGGCCAGGGTTCCGCGGTGGTCCATCGCACGTTCATGTAACTGGTCAAAAAGCAGGTGAAGATGAAGGTGTCACTTACCAGAAAGATCCACATCATCGCCTTGCCCCACGGAACGTGGTAGGTCTGCTTGTCGGCAGACCAGTCGTCTACCAGGCCGCCAACACCCGACTGGGGCGCCAGTGCCTCTGTTGCTGCTGTGTCAGTCATGCATTATTTCCCTAAAAATTGCCTGTTATCGAATCGTTAGTGTTCTTTACGTATTGGCCATGATGCCAAAGACGATCAGCCATACCAGCAACAGGGCGTGCCAGTAAACTGTGCAAAGTTCTACGCTCAGCTTTATCTCCCTGGGCTCTGCTCCGGAAAACAGCTTGATAGTGGTTCTGCTCCAGACCCACAAGCCGCCCAGGATGTGAGCGCCGTGCAGACCCGTTAGTACATAGAAGAAGGAATCAGCCGGGTTTGAGGACACTGTGATGCCCTGAGCCTGCAGGCTGCTCCAGACTAAGAGCTGGCCAGCGACAAAAGCTATAGCGAAGAGCCCGCCTCCGAGAAGCGCTGTTCTCAGGTTGCGGGTCTCGCCACTTTTAAGGATGTTGCGAGTCCACTGGAACAGGATGCTGCTGATTACCAGCAGACCGGTGTTAAGCCACAGCTGCCCTGGCTCGGCCAGCGGAGTCCAGTCCGGCAACTCCATTCGAATAAAGTAGCTGACGGTAAAGAGAGAAAAAATTACACCCACCACCATCAGGAAGAATCCCAACGCAACCTTTTCCTGCGCGACCGGGAAGGCACCTTCGGGCCGCAAGGGACCGATGATGCCCTTACGTTCCCAGGGCTTGTTGGTTACCTGCTTGACTAGGCTCATATGTCTGCCTTCGACTCATCGTGATCCGGATCGAAATGCTGCTCATCAATCGTGGGCTCTTCTTCTTCCGGCGTATTCTGCGGTATGAAGTCGGCATGAGCGCCGGGAACGCTGTAATCGTATGCCCAGCGGTAAACCGAAGGAAGCTTGTCCCCCCAGTTGCCATGCACAGGCGGAACTTCTTCAGTCTGCCATTCCAGCGAAGCTGCGCCCCACGGATTCTTGCCAGCTTTTTTGCCGTTTTTCAGGCTCATGAGGATGTTGATAATAAAAAGCAACTGTGCCGCGCCGACAATGAGTGCCGCGATCGTGATATTAGTGTTGAGCGCCTGAGCCGAAGCCGGGATGAAGTCGGTGCTACCCAGAGCGTAATAACGTCGCGGGACGCCAAGGAAACCCAGGTAGTGCATTGGCAGATAGATAGCGTAAGCGCCAAGGAAAGTTAGCCAGAAATGCCACTTGCCCATGGTTTCGTTATACATTTTGCCGGTTATCAAAGGGAACCAGTGATATACCGCCGCGAACAGAACCAGGACCGGCGAAACACCCATAACCATGTGGAAATGCGCTACTACAAAATAGGTGTCGGACAGCGGCAGGTCGATAACCACATTTCCCAGGAACAGACCGGTGAGTCCGCCGTGGATAAAGGTGAAGATGAAGCCAATGGCGAAAAACATCGGCACATTCATGCGGATATCGCCTTCCCACAGGGTCAGTACCCAGTTATACACTTTCAGCGCAGTGGGAACGGCAATGATCAGGGTCGTGGTGGCGAAGAAGAAACCAAAATAGGGATTCATTCCGCTCACATACATGTGATGTGCCCACACAATGAAGCTGAGCCCGCCGATAGCGATAATGGCCCACACCATCATGCGGTAGCCGAAAATATTCTTGCGGGCATGGACGCTGAGAATATCAGAAACCAGCCCAAATACCGGCAGTGCCACGATGTAAACTTCCGGATGTCCGAAGAACCAGAACAGGTGTTGGAACAGGATCGGGCTGCCACCGTTGTAGTCCAGAGCCTGGCCGGCCTCCATTACGGCGGGCATGAAGAAGCTGGTGCCCAGCAGGGTGTCGAAGGTCATCATCACGGATGCGACGAACAGTGCCGGAAACGCAAACAGGCCAAGCACGGTTGCCACGAATATCCCCCAAACGGCCAGCGGCAGGCGCATCATGGTCAGGCCGCGGCAGCGTGACTGCAGCACGGTGGTCACATAGTTCAGACCACCCATGGTGAAGGCCACAATGAAAACCGCCAGGGACAACAGCATGAAGACGATACCCCAGTCGTTGCCGGGGGTGCCAATCATGCTGGTTTGCGGCGGGTAAAGGGTCCAGCCAGCGCCGGTTGGTCCGCCGGGCACGAAGAAGCTGATCATCAGGATAATGACGGATAACAAGTAGACCCAGTAGCTAAGCATGTTAAGAAACGGGAATACCATGTCCCGAGCGCCGCACATCAGAGGAATCAGATAGTTACCGAAGCCACCGAGAAACAGAGCGGTCAGCAGGTATACCACCATGATCATGCCGTGCATGGTGACCGCCTGGTAGTAAGAGCTAGGATCGATGAGCGAGAACGTTTCCGGAAAACCCAGCTGCATGCGCATCATCATAGACAGCACCAGAGCCACCAATCCTACAGCCAGCGCTGTGCTCCCGTACTGAATAGCGATCACCTTGTGATCCTGACTGAACACATACTTGGTTACCCAACTATGTGGGTGGTGGAGTTCTTGCTCCTGGTCGGCTAAGGGTAAGTAAGCCATTAATTCCTCCTGGGTACTTATACACGTTCAGGCAAGGTTACACTCATTGGCCTGACTCTGAACGATGTCCTGTTTAAACACTAAAATTGTAAACTGTTAATCCTATCTGTCCCGCGCGCTATCGTAATGAATTCAGATAGGCGGCGACATCTTCAACTTCATCCTGGTTGGCCATTGCCGTGGACATCCAGACCATCTGTTCTCCATACAGGTCGTTGGGATGAGCTCCACGAATCTTGCTGCGGAAGCTGTTGATCTGATTTACGAAATACCAGTCGCTCATTCCAGCCAGCGCCGGCGCTTCCGTATACCAGGTTCCGGAGCCATCCTCGAGATGACAGGCCCGGCAGTTTTTGGTGTAAATTTTCGCGCCATTGGATATGTCGGCGTCGGCAATCGTGGGAGCAGCCGGATTGTCAGGAAGACTGGCAATGTAGGCAGCCACGTTGCGCACGCCGGCATCGTCGAGCATCAAAGCCATAGGCGCCATGGCAGCTCCGTTTGTATCGCCGTCGCCGCCGCGGACGCCGGACTTGAAGTAGTTCAACTGGCGTTCCAGGTACCAGGGTTGCTGTCCGGCAATCTTCGGCGCGTTCAGCGCTTGATTGCCCTCGCCGTTCTGGCCGTGGCAGGCGGCACACGCAGCGTAGGATTGTTGACCGGCCTGCAGATTCGGCGAAGCGGGGTTAACCGTGTCGGCAAACGTCGGCTGAGAAGCAAGCCAGGCATCGAAGTCTGCCTGCTCTTCCACCACGACATTACCGCGCATCATGAAGTGGGCGATGCCACAAAGCTCTTCACAGAGGATGTCGTAGGTCCCTTCCTCAGTGGTTTCAAACCACAGGTAAGAAACCAGCCCTGGCACCATATCCATCTTGACCCTGAATTGGGGCACGGTGAAGTTATGCAACACGTCCTTCGAACGCAGCAAGCCGCGGACCGGCGTATTGACCGGGAGATGAGCAGTGTTGGATTCGATGACCACATCGTCCTGGCCGTTGGGATCGTCGGGGTTGACTCCCCAGGGGTTAGCTTCGGTTACATACTGGGTATCCGCGGTGCCCAGAACGCCATCTGCGCCGGGGTATCGGAACTTCCACTGCCACTGACTCCCTATAATTTCAATATTGTAGGAATCCTCCGGCGGAGTGACAAAGTTGGCCCACACAAACAGACCGGGAGCAAGCATCAATACTACGCCGATGGTCGTGGCGACCGAGAGGCCTATTTCAAGCTTGGAATTTTCAGGCTCGTAGACGGCCTTTTGACCAGCCTTATGGCGGAACTTCCAAACACAGTAGGCCATGAAAAGGTTGATGGCGACAAACACAATGCCGGTCACCCAGAATGTTACGATGACGACAAAGTCCACCGATCCCCAGTCAGCGGCGATATCGGTGAACCACCAGCCGATCTCGATGCCCGCGAAATGGAAAATAACTGTGCCCAGAACCAAGATTGCTAATACAACTGCTAGAGCCATAATTGACTAGTCCTTTTCTCAAACTGTAAAACGAGTTCTTCCCGTCGGCTGCCAGCTTGCAGCCGTTGGCGAAAATCACCTTATGTCGTGTATTGCTGATTTCGCGACCATTTCTGGCGCCTTCAACCACCTGTATCGGCGGACGCAGGCATTGCAAAACGGTATGGTGACACCAAGCGAGGTTTGATCATTGTCGGGATGCCGAGCGAGGAGTCTGCTCACCGAATCAGTCAGGCCGAATTCCCGAAAAAATTTCTCAAATCTCTTCAATTATCTTTAACAGGGCAGGCTATTTCCGATCACAAAAAAATCGCCTAGAGAAGCTCACTCAACACACCTTTTAAAACCAGCGCAATCCTATAGATTTTTCATTTTTATCGCAAGTAATAACGCATCAGAAACTGGCAATATGTTGCGCTAAATCAACGGCTTTTTTTCAA
>Ga0181587_10001212_pt1 | contig 21666 bp, 12 predicted proteins | sample 071ome_27_FD_132463 | JGI IMG/M metagenome (GOLD analysis project Ga0181587, IMG submission 132463) | Coastal salt marsh microbial communities from the Groves Creek Marsh, Skidaway Island, Georgia - 071409AT metaG (megahit assembly) | ecosystem: Environmental > Aquatic > Marine > Intertidal...
GAGCGTCTGCTCCTGGATGTTCCTGAATTCCGGATGAGCCTCGATCTCGGCTTGGGAGATCTTGTTCTGCTCCCGGACCCAATCGAGAGCCTTCTCTCCCTCCACATCCTCCAGCCAGAGATAGGGATCTTCTTGTGGTGCAGGTTCAGCGGTTGTCATTGCAAGGTTCAGTGAAAGAACCCAAAGGGCGTATCTTTTCAAGGGAAACACTGGGCTTACTTGATTTTGTTTTCCAATTTTCCATTCACCCATTTCTCCTCCTTGACCAGTTCGCCTCTCAGATTCCATTCCCTGACGACTCCGTGGAGCTTTCCGTTAAAGAAGTTTTTCTCGTAGTACATGTTTCCATTTTGATACCAACGGCGTTCAGGCCCGTGTTTTCTGCCATTCATGTAGGGGGTCTCTTCCATCTTTTTCCCACTGGGGAATTGGCTGTACTTCATGCCGGTAAAGGGAGTTTTCGTGCCTTCCTTCAGGACCAGGTTGGTATCTTTCAGTACCGGAGACGTGTTTTGTCGTTCAGAAGGAAGCGTCAAGGTCGGCCTCTCTGGCTCTTCCTTAGGTACCTCCAGCTTCTTCACCTCCGCAGGTTGTTCAATCCGTGTAGGGGCGTTCTTTTCAGGTTGAGGTGCCTCTGTGGCACAACCGGCAAATACAGCTCCAGTAATAATCAGTAGCAGAATTCTCTCCATCATCATTTTTCCAAAAATATTCAAATTATCCCTAGTCAACTCCTGGCACAAGGCAATGACCTATTCACCTTTTCTGAAGGAAGTCACCGGAAAGATACAGACCGCATTGGCTAGATTTTTCCCATTCACGTTCTCCGTAATTACCAGAACTTTTTGGTCCTTCTCCAATGCTGGCAGAGTTTCCAATTCAACGTGTTGGTGGACTCCGGAAACCTCTTGCGGGAGTTTGAAAATACCACGATTGGCCCGGATGAAATGAAGTTCCGGGTTTCGGCGACTTCGGCTCAGTACACCCACGGCACTGGTTTCACCAACACGAAAATCCCTGGGATACCAATCCGGTAAATTCGTCAACTCCCCGCCCACATACTCGACAAAAGAGAAATCCTTCAACTCACCAGGTTTGGCCAACTTCTTCACCTGCGTGATCTTTACCTCTTCGGCCAAAATGTATTCTCCAGAAGTGAGAACCAACTTTCCTTCCACAACGGATACGAAACGCCCCGAAAGCAGTTCACCTTTCACCTTTTCATGCAACTGAGCCGGATGTCCAAAGATGCACACCGCACTCAATGCAAAACCGATAAGCCATTGACAGAATTTACTCATTACTAAGAACTAATTGACCTAACCCGCATTTCTCACGGATTTTCTACTACGACTTGTTGCTCGGTACTATGACTACGTTTGGCTTGTTTCCTCCTCAAGCAGGGTGTACTCACCCAGCTCTTCGTCATCAACTGCCCCAACCTTGTCAAAGCACCGTTCACTGCGTCTCGCAACGAAAATCCGTGAGAAATGCGGGCTAACTCTTGAAAATCAACCTCACTCCATGATTGCGATCCTATCTCCAGCCAAAACTCTCGATTTTGAAACGCCCATTCCTGAAGGATTGGAACCGACCGTTCCTCAATTTCTAGACCAATCCAGTCAGCTCGTCGAAATCCTTCGAACTAAGTCCCCGGAGGACCTTTCCGAGTTGATGGGCATCAGTGAAAAGCTATCGACTCTCAACCACCAACGATTCCAGGACTGGCAAACCCCCTTTACTCCCGCCAACGCCAAATCCGCGATCCTTGCCTTCAAAGGCGATGTCTACGTCGGTCTCCAGGCCGAAACCTTCACTCTGGAGCAACTCCGGTACTCCCAGGACCATCTTCGCATTATCTCCGGGCTCCACGGAATCCTGCGCCCGCTCGACCTTATCCAAGCCTACCGCCTCGAAATGGGCACAGACCTGCAAAACCCCAAAGGCAAAAATCTCTACAAGTTCTGGGGGGAACAATTGACGGAACAATTGCTTCAGGACCTCGACAAAGATCCCAACCCTGCCCTCATCAACCTCGCCTCGAACGAATACTCCTCCGTTCTCCAACTGAAGTCATTCCCTCACCCCATCATCTCCCCCGTCTTTCACGACGAAAAGAACGGCAAATACAAGATGATCAGCTTCTTTGCCAAGAAAGCCCGTGGCCTCATGGCTCGCTATCTCCTCGAAAACGAAATCACCACGACCGAAGATCTCCAAGGCTTCAACCTGGAAGGGTACAGCTATCACCCTGAATCCTCTACGGAAGAGAAACCCGTCTTCCGTCGCCCGGAGAACTGGAAGTAATACCAAATCGAAAAAGGTATGGTTAGTCACAAGGAAATGAGTCTTGTTGGAGTTCACTCTTTAGCGTGTATATTGCTTTATAGGCACGATAAATCGTGAACTCCAATGAATGCTCAATCCTTATTCGATTTGGCATAAGGAATTTGGCAGGAACACTGCAAAGTTTGCTGGGACTAACGTTTCAAATATTGACCTTCTTCACCAGGTCCCAAGAATAGGGGCCAATAGTAAGGCCCATAATTATGATCCAGGCAAAAGTCAGTCTAAGTGAATCCCAAGCCAAGTTTGTCGATTCCTACCAGGAACTGGGCTTCAAGGACAAAAGTTCATTGGTTCGTGAAGCTATCGATAAAATGCAGGAGGATATTTTGCAGAAATCCTTGGAAGAGTCTGCTCAACTGTACAAAACCCTGTATGAAGAAGACGGTGAACTTCAGGAACTAACTGAAAGTGGGATGGAAGACTGGCCCAATGACTGAACTCAGACGTGGAGATGTTGTTGATGTCGACCTGGAACCTGTCAGAGGTTCAGAAACTGGAAAAGTTCGTCCTGCAGTGGTTGTCACGAATAATACCTACAATGCCAGAGTGCCAGTTATCCAAATTGTTCCAATTACAGGGTGGAATCCCAAGAAGGAAAAGATCCTTACCAATGTAGTATTGGAGCCCTCCAAAGCAAATGGGCTTACGAAAGTTTCCATTGCTGATTGTCTACAGACTCGTCCAGTGGATCAAAGGTACCGAGTTAAAAAAGTCCGGGGTAAACTTAATACCGAAACCATGGAGGCGATCAACCAAGCGATAGCTATCGTCTTTGAATTGTAGGCTAATGAGGCTTTCGGCATCTTGATGAAGCTGCGGCCATGTAGTAAAGCTTGCCCCCAACCTTGGCGAAAAGTCACTTACCTTTGGTAGATGGGCAAGTAGTGGTATTTGACGGCCAGGGCGAGGACGGCCATGCAGGTGCAGTAGATGTCGCCGGCTCCGCCTTCCTGGCCAGAGCCTAACCAGGAACCTTCTTTGGATTGGAGTTTGAGGAGGATGTCTTCGACCTGTTTCTTGGCGACTTTTGCGTGTTCCCCTCCACGCTGGTACATGCCCTGGGCGTAATAGTAGGTGCCGTAGTAAAAGAATTTGTGATGTTTGGCGGGTTGATTATCGAGAAGCCAATCGGCGGCTCCGTGAACAAAAGGGGAGTCGTATTCACCGCAGACTTGCATGGCCAGGAGCCCGGCGGCACACATGGTGTATTCCGGGTTTCCGCCAGGTTGGTAGGCAAAACCGGATTTCTTGTTGCTAGGGTTGCCCGCCGCATCCAGTTCGGATTTGTAGGAACGCTTGAGGTAATCCACTGCGTCCTTGATGGCACTGGCAGGTACCTTGAGTCCAGAATTCTTGGCAGAGCGCAGGGCCATGAGTTGCCAAACAGAAACGGACAGGTCGGCATCCTTTGCATCCGGTGCATACCGCCATCCTCCCTGGTGTTTCCACTCTTTGGGATGTTTTTGGGATCGAAGAATCAAATCAATGGCTTTCTGGCAGCTTTCTCTTGTACGTTTGTCCTGTTTGTCATTGAGGCCCATGCCCAGCATTTCGGAGAGCATGAGGCTGATGATGCCGTGACCGTACATTCTGGATCCATCTTTGCCAAAGTAACCGTTGTCATCCTGCCGCTTGGGGTCGATGACATATTCGATGGCTCTTCGCATGGATTTGCCTTCCGGGGTTGGATCAATGGGTTGATTGCCTGTTGCCGCCATGGCCATAACCGCGAGAGCTGTCATTGCGGTCTGGTTTTTGCGGTTGGAAATGGAGCCATCCTGTTCCTGCCTGGACATCAGAAACTTTGTGGCACTGGCAACGGCAACATCTATGTGATCCTTGGCAATCTCACTGGATGCACTGGGGGCTGCTATCAACACCGCTGCATTAGGCAGCATGAGTGTTAAGAGAAAGACCAGGGTCGGGAGGTGAGTAGATTTCGGGTTCATCAGTTGAGGGGAAAGTTATCTTATTCTTTGTTCTGTCTGGCTAATTCTGCAATGGCCCGGAAGTAGGTTTGGACCTGTTGGCGATATTCACCGGAAATGTCTTCCTGGCTGCCTTCCATGAGATCTTTAGCCATTTGCTTGGGAAGTTTGCCCCAATCGAGGTCGGCTTTACGGGAAATATCATCGAGTTGTTGATAGGCGAGGGGGCCAGCAGTGATAGCGGCACCTGACTCGGAATTGAGTTGAAGGCCTTGGCCGATGGGGTTTTGCCCTGGCATTTGGCTGGCATTGCGGGCCTGGCTCATGGCTGCGGCTTGGGCGGCTGCGGCTTGGGCCAGGGCTTGTGCCGCTTGGGCCATGGATTGACTTGGGGAGCCGGGGGCAGGTGCACCAGGAGAAGGTTGGCCTGGGGAAGGCGCTCCTGGACTTGGTGCACCGGGAGCTGCTGGAGCTGGTGCACCTGGAGAGGGGGCTGCTGGAGAACCTGGGGCAGGAGCCCCCGGTGTCGGTGTCCCCGCCGCTTGGGCTTCGGCGGATTGAGAAAGTGCTGAGCCGGGGTCGGCAGGAGTGCCCGTGGCAGCTTCTCCTGCGGCCGCTTCGGCTTGAGCTTCCGTCAATGCCTGATCGACCGCATCAAGCGTTTGGGCCAGGGCTTGTGCTGTTTCTGGATTGGTAAAGGGGGCTGCGGGGGAGAGTGCTGGACTGGATGGGGGTGTGGAAGTTGGGGAGGCAGGAGTACCGGGAGAGGCTTGAGCGGGTGAAGCCGGGCTGGCTTGGGATGGGCTGGCGGGAGTTGCTGGACTTGCCGCGGATTGGGAAGGAGACGCTGGGCTTGCAGGCGATGCAGGGGAGGCAGGAGTCTGGGCTTGAGCCAGACCTTCGTTGAAGAAGTCATCGAGGTTTTGTGCCTGTTGAGCCAAGGCTTCGCTGGCTTCGGCAAAAGGTTGGTCAAATGGGGCTGCATCGGCAGGTGGGGCATTACTGAGGCCTTCTGCAAGTTGACCTGCGGTCTGGGCCAGTTGCGCTGCTTCCTGTGCGGCTTGTTGGGCTTGGTTGGCCGCATTTTGTGCGGCATTGGCATCTGGAGCCGATTGGGCCACTTGCCTTTGTGCTTGCTGGTCGGCGGCTTGTGCGGCTTGTTGAGCGGCTTTTGCAGCTTGTTGGGCGGCTTGTGTGGCTTTCTGGGCAGTCTGGAGAGGTGTGCCTTCGGGGTTGGCTGCCAACTGTGCGGCAGCTTCAGCCAATTGGGCAGCTTGCTGGGCTGTCTGAGCGGAAAATTCTGCATTCTCCGAGGCACTTTGTGCGGCTTGATTGGATTCTTTTCTGTTGTCTGCAGTTTGTTGTTGGGCTTCCTGAGCGGCTTGTTGAGCTGCCTGGGCAGCTTGTTGTGCGGCTTGTTGAGCCTGCTGTGCAGCGTTTTGTGCGGTTTGTGAGGCTTGCTGAGCCACTTCGGAACCTTGGTTCTCTGCTGCGGCCTGAGCTGCATTTTCGGCAGATTGTTGGGCTTGTTGTGCCGCCTGTTGAGCAGCCTCCGCGGCTTGCTGGGCATCTTTGGCAGATTTGGAGGCAACCTGAGCACTTTGGGGGGTGGCTTGCTCGGCTTGCTGGGCTTGTAGAGCGGCTTGCTGGGCTTGTTGAGCCGCTTCTTGAGCCTGTTGGGAGGCTTGTTGCGCGGCCTGCTGTGCGGCTTGTTGTGCCTGTTGTGCAGTTTGCTGAGCTTGTTGGGCTGCCTGTTGTGCTTGTTGAGCGGCTTGTTGGGCGGTTTCTGCAGCAGCTGGATTCTGGGCTGCATTTTCTGTGGCTTGCTGCGCTTGTTGTTGAGCCTGTTGAGCTTGCTGTTGTGCCTGTTGGGCAGCTTGTTGAGCTTGTTGTGCCGTTTGCTGTGCCTCTTGTGCCTGTTGGAAAGCTTCGGTTGCTTGCTGTGAAGCTTGTTGAGCTTGTTGTGCAGCTTGCTGGGCTTGTTCCGCATTTTGTTGAGCTTGCTGGCCAGGTTCCTGAAGTTGCTGTGCGGCTTGTTGTGCTTCCTGAGCTTGTTGGGCAAATTCCTGTGCGGCTTGGTGAAGTTCTTGGGATAGTGCTTTTGCGGCTTCGGAAATGTTGGAATTGGAGGATTCGGGTTGTTCGCTGGCGATTTGTGCCTGTTCGGCAGCTTTGCTCAATTCCTGGGCGGTTTGTCCAATATCCTGACTGAGTTGTTCCTGGTCAGCTTTTTGTGCGGAGTTTCTGGCTTCGGTGGCTTCGTTGTTGGCAATGTCCTGAGCGGCTTCCGCGAGGTCGGAGAGTTGGTTGTCGCCGTCCAGGGACTGGAGTTGCTGGCTGGCATTCTCGACAGGCTGTTCTAGGGATTCGGAAGCGTTTTGGGCGAGGTTGGCGAGTTCCTGTGCCACGTCTTCGTTGCCGAGTCGTTCTTCGTGGCGGGCGGCTCTGGCGAGGTCTTGAGCCGCTTGTTCAGCGGTTTGGTTGATGTTTTCCTGGTTTTGGTTGGCTTGGTCGAGGGCTTGCTCGGATGGGGAGATTTGGGCGAGGGCTTCGGCGAGTTTTTCAGCGATGTCCTGTGCTCGTTTGGCCAAGTCTTGTGTTTTGTTGGAGGCGGCGTCTGCTTTTTGCTGGGCTTGCTTGGCCTGTTGGAGGGTCTGGTTGGCCTGGTTTTGGTTTTTCTCGAATTGGTTGGCCAGGTTTTGTGCGGCTTTGGCTTCGCGGTTTGCCTGGTTGGCTTCCTGGCGAAGTTCGTTGGCGGTCTGTTGGGCTTCCTGTGCGGATTGTTGTGCGGCCTGGGCTTTGGCTACGGCTTGTTCGAAGTTTTGTTCGGCTTGTTCTGGAGTGGACGGAGTGGACTCGGTGGACGGGGTGGACTCAGTGGACGGGGTGGGTTGGTCGTTGGCGGCTAGGAGGTCTTTTTGGGCTTGGAGGGCTTCTTCTTTGGTGGTGTTGGCTTCGGCGATCAGTTCGTTGGCTTTCTTGGCGGCTTCGTTGGCTTGTTGGGTGAGTTGGTCGGCTTGTTTTTGAAGTTGATCGGCTTTTTGTTGGGCATTTTGGGCGTTGGTTTTCTGCAGGTCTGCGACGTCTTTGGCGGCTTCGTTGAGGTCTTTGGAGACTTCTTGCAGTGGGTCGATCAAGTCTTGGGCGGTTTCGGCAATGTCTCTGGGGTTGTTGGACCTGGCGGCATTTTCGGCTTGTCGTCCAAGTTGGTCGAGTTCACGGCGGGTTTGTTCCAGTTGGTCAGAGGCGGTGGCATCTTGTGCTTTGCGAGCAGCTTGGTTAGCCTGGTTGACTTCTTCATTGGCAATCTTCCGTGCTTCCTGCCCGATTTTTCTTAGTTCCTGGGCCAGGTTTTTGGCTTCCTGGATGGCTTCTTTGTCGGATCTGGCCAACTGGTCGGGAATTTGTTCTTCCTTTTTGGCGGCATCTTCCAGCTTTTCCTGAGTTTCTTCCAGGGTGTCCTGGGTAATGTCAGATAACTGGGTTTGCATCAGACGGTTTTCTTCCAATTCATTTTCGAGGGCAGCCAGGAGTTGGTCCGGGTCGAGCTGGGAGAGTTCGGCGAGGCGTTCGATCTGGCTGTATTGTTCTTCGAGTTCCTTGGCGATGCCTAGTTCTTCTTCAGCAGCCCTTAGTTCCTGGCGGGATTCTGCGAGGGCTTCGGGATTTTCGAGGTTGTCGTAGTGTTCGGCAACTTGCTCGAGGGCTTCCTGTAACTCTTGTTGAGATTGTGTGGTTTCATTAAGTTCCCGAACCTGGTCTTCCGTACGCTGGGAGAGATTGGCTTGCTGGAGGTTTTGCTGCGCTTCGGCGGCGGGTTGTTGGAGCATGGCGATGGAGTCGTCCGCATCGCGGGCTCTTTCGCGTCCTTCTTCGGTGAGAACGTCCTGGGTGTTGGCATCCTGGCGAAGTGCATCCGTGAGGTCTTTGAGGTCAGCCATGAGGGCTTCCTGTTTGTCCTGTAGTTCCTGAAGTTCAGCCCTTTTGGTTTCGGGGTCCTGTGTTTGCTCTGCGTCTTTGGCTTGTTCTTTGGTTTCCTGGTTCAGTTGCTCGGTCTTTTCTGCGAGGTCCCTTGCCAGGTCTGCAATGGTGGGTGTGTGGTCCTGAATAAATTCCCGTGCTTCTCTGATCTCGGGTTGTAGAAGGCGGAGGACCTCGGCGATATCAGCGAGGATCAGTTGGAGTTCCTTTGTCTTTCTGGTGGGTTTGTAGGTTGGGTTCTGAATGGATTGCAAGCGCTGGGTCATTTGATCCGAGAAGGCTTTTGTGAAGTCGCGATAGGGGAGTTGGGCCAAGATGCGGACGGCTTGAGGGTTAAGCAGTGACGCTTTCATTTTCTTGGCGACTTCCGGCATGAACTTGTGAGCGGATTGCCATTCGTAAGGTGTATGTATGAGAGCGGAAGGATGGCGGAGTTGCCATTTCTCGGTGTGGGCGATGTTTTTGATCTGTTGCTGGATATCAATGAGTAGGTGGACATGTTCCAACTTGCGGTAGGCCAGGGCGATTTGTTCCAATTCTTTGAGGACGGTGGCAGGGTCTCCGTCCCTGGTGGAGTATTCACGGCTGAATTTTTGGGAGAGGTTGTCCAAGGCCAGAGCGGTCATGCCTGCATCTTTGGCAAACTGATTGTCGGCATCCTTGCGGCTTTCGGTGGCTGCTGCGGAGGACTTTATGCGGCCGATGGTTCCGGGCCAGGTTGCCTGGGAAAGGAGGCGCTGAAAGTGGCGTACATTTGCAGCATGGATTTTTGCCTGGCGGACATTGCCTTTGGCCCGATTGTCTTTTTCGGCGTTTTGGTTGTTGAGCAGGTCTCGTCCCACAAAGAGTACGCGATATATGGAATGTAGGTCGTCTTCTGTTTGAATGGTGAGATTTCTGTGCTCCTTAGTCGCCTTTGAGTAGAGAGAGTTGTGATTGGAGCCTGCTTTATTCAAGAATTCAATGAGCTTCTGTTTGAAGACTTTGGCGGGGGCCAGAAGTTCGGGGCCGGGTTGGGTGGCTTCTGCGACTTCGAGAGCTTGCTGGAGGTCATCCCGGGCTTGAGAGAGTTCATGGGATGCCTTTTGGTAGGTGGTGCCGAGGCGACCTACGACGACGTGTCCGAGGCGTTCGAGATTGCGTTCAATGGTCAGGGCTTGATTGACAGCGGCTTTTTCTCTGCGGGCAAGACGTTTCCAGAAGAGTGGATCATCCTGAATGGCAACGTTCGCAGGGAGGATTTCGTGTTGTTGTTTGACGAGGTTGTGGAGGTCTTCGGCGAGGATTGCCCGGAGTGTGCCAGCGGAAATCGCAGTGAATTGAGTGTTGAGGGAGCCAGTTCGGCCACGGGCTTCGTGATAGCGGTTTCGTGCATCATCGAGGTATTGTCGGGTTTTGTTTTGATCAATCGATTCCCTTGCGGACTCAATGTAGGCTGGGGGCTGAGCATTGACCTCGTGAAGGATTCTACCGAGGGTTCTCAGGGCGTAGGCAGCTTCTCTGGCAGCGGCCCCTTTGGGAAGGGTTCTGGCAATGGCGGAGATTTCTTCAATCGCATGAAGTGTGTCTTCGTGGACTTGTTTGGTCAGGTCGGCGAAGGTGGCCCATTGAATGCTGCTTTGTGGGTCCTGAGGGTTGAGGGTTTTGAGAAGTTGGCTGTGTTTGGAGGCGTCTTCTCCCACTCTGTTGAGGGAATTGAGGAGGGTTTTGAGTTGTTTTTGAATACGGGCTTGAGCGGCAACGGTTTCGATACGGGAGGTTTCGAAGTTTCTGGAGAGGATGGTGAGTTCAATGGGTTGGGTTTCGGTGCGTTGCTTTTTGAGGTCGTAGGCAACGAGTTTGAGTTTGACGCGGTCTCCTGGAGTGAGGGTGTGGTTGAGTAGGTCGAGTGTGTGGTAGAGGGAGATGGCGTTTATGGAATTCTTTCTGGCAGTGTCAGGTGGGGCTTGGAGGGTTGTGAGCTTGTCGTCAATGGGTTGAAGGGCTGAGCTGTCTGCATCTGTTTCTGCCAGAATGTGGCTGACCCAGCGACCGTTGTTGGTACGAAGTCGAAGGTCGAGGCGTTGGATGGGGAGGTCATCATCGGCTCGTGCCCGAATGGCGAGGATTTCGTCGGCTTGGACGAGGAGATTTCGTGTGGGTTCGATGAGTTCGAGGCTTGGGGCCTGATCAGGTTGGACGGAGATTTCGTATTTGGGGCTGTACTTGTTGTCGAATTCTGTGGATTTGGAAACGAGGTGTACGCGGTAGGTTCCTTGGGCGAAGAGCCGGAGTGCACCGGGTTGGGTTTGGAGCAGAGTCGGGTCCTTTTCGGAGATTTCCAGAGGGATGATCCGGTTTGCGGGAGTGGTGGCCAGATCGAGGCGGAGTTCTGCTGCTTGAATGGGTTGATTGGTTTTGAGCTTTAGCTGTACCCTTGTGTTTTCAATGCCCTTGAGATCTCCCTTGGTGGTTTCCTTGATGGTGGATTGAGAGAGTTTTGTGTAGGCTGGTGGGGTGTAGGTGATGTCAAAGTGTTCAACTTTGGGCCTTGCTTCGGTGTCGAGGCTGAACCATTGGGACTGCGCCAGGCCTGCCTGGATGCGGAAACGAGTGTCTTTGGAGAGGATGTTGAGCCGGGCGATGAAGTTCTTCTCGTTGTCGGGTTCCATCATCGTACGATGGTACTCGTTATCTTTGCTGGTGGTTTCAAGAATGACTTTTTTTACTGAACGTAGTTCATCTTTAGAACCTTTGAGTGCGGCTTTGATGCGGATGGTTTCTCCTTCTGGATGAGTTTGGTCGGGTTTGGGGGAGAGGAGTTCAATATGGATGTCAGAAACTCTGGCGAGGTTGGCCCCGAGCATGGTTCTGCCCAAGGCGGTGCTGAAGTCTTTGCCAAAGTCTGGGATGAGGAGGAGCCCAAAGAGAAAAATGAGCAGTGCGGCACTGGTTTTGATCCATTTGTTGAGGAGGCTGAGCGGGAGGGTGTTGTTGATGTCCAGTTTGCGTACCCGTTCGGCAACATCATTTTGGAGTAGGGCACGGAATACGGGGGAATCGTGCTTGGGGTCTGTTCTTTCCACACCCAGTTCGATGGCGGAGAGGAGGTCTTCTCTGAGGTTGGGTTCCTGGTTTTCAATGTATTTGGCCAGTTCCCTGCGGGTGGGTTTGCGAACAAGTTTACCAATAGAGGTAACCCAGACGACGGTAGCGACAGTGATCCATGCGAAATAAGTGAGGAAGGCCCTGGTTGCATCTGGAAGGAGTACGTAGAGATCAACCGTGGCTAGGATGGAAAAGAGGACAATGGCAGTGATGAGAAATGTACAGATGCCACGGAGACCAAGAAGCCGCTTTCGACGTACGTTGAATTCATCGAGTTTTTGAAGTGTGATTGGGTCGATGTGTTCTTTCATGGCGGGAGTTCCTGGTGAGAGTTAAAAAGTCTATGGCTGGTTTCTGTGGATTGTATGCAATGATTCGGGGCGGTGGTCCTGATTCGGCGAAAGGGTGTTATTTTTACATCATACCGGCTCGTTTTCTGATAAACCATTCAATGCTGAGCAGGGTCAGGATGGCTCCAAACCACCAATAGCTCTGCCAGAGAATAGTCTCAGACTCGACAATTTTGCCTGTGCTGAGTGGAGCAAGGAGTTCCGGGAGTTGCTCCGTTTGTTCTTCGCGAAGGTATTGGCCTCCGGATTGTTGGGCAATTTGCTGGAGGAGTTCTTCGTTGCAGGCAAGGAGGGCGGTTTCGCCAGTGTCTGGGGGTTGAACGATGAATTCCGTACGTGCAGGAGTTTGTTCCTCAGTAAAGCCAGTCACGTTAACGGAGACCTCATGGCGCCCTTCAGAGAGGGCAGGAGATTTCCCGTGGAAAAGGCCGCCGGTGTCTTTGTCGGGTTCAAGGTTTACCCGTGAAATGATGCGACCTTCTTTCCAGATCAAGGCTTCGGCAGTTGCCTCTTCAATGGCGTTGCCTTCGGCATCTCGGAGTCGAACGCGTAGATTGGCAGAGTCGCCGGTTCGGTAGACGGTGGAGCCTGCATCAATGGAGATGTGATCGTCGCTGACCGCAAAGGGGCGTTCCATGATCCATTCGGCGACCTGGTGCCAGTATTTTGTGTGATACCTTTCCGCGACTCCATAACGCCAGCGCCATGAGCCATCAAAACCGCTGTAGAATACTTTGCCTGCCCCGAATTTACGGGTCACGATGACGGGTGTTCTTGCGTCATCTGTTAATGCTTCGAGGTGTACATCGGTGCCGGGGAGAGCTTCGACCGGGGCCACCCAGTGTGGTTGAGGGAGGGTTTTCCAGAGTCTTTCGTTTTCTCCGGGGTCGGAGACGAGGGTGAGTGCGTTCTGCTGGGTTCCAATTTCTGTAATTTGAAGCCCTTGTGGGAAACGTATCTCAGCGTCAGGTATCCATGAGATGGGAATCAAATCCAGAATGGAAGTGCCGGTGTATTCTTTGAGCTTTTGTCTTGGGCCGTCTACGAAGAGAATGCCGCCGCCTCTTTTCATTACGTAATCCTTGATCCATCCCAGTTCAGTCTCGTTGAGCAGATTGGCCGGGAGTTCCCCGAAGAGTATCAGGTCGTAGGTGTAGAGGGCATCACGGGTAGTTGGGAACTGGCCGTTTTTGTCCCCTCTGGGAAGCTCCGGTGTGTCTGAGGCAGTTCCTGCGAAGATGGCGTTGACCTGCCAGCGTTGTCCGCGGCTGAAAAGATTTCGGATGTAGCGGGTTTCCCATCTTGGGCGACCGTCGAGCAGGAGCATGCGGTGTTTACGGGTGATGGCCCGGAAGATGAGTGGGGAATCGTTATTGTCTTTGCGGGTTTCTTCTTCCAGGGGATCAATGGAGATCTGCATGGAGATGGGCAAGCTGAGTGTGTCGATTTCCTGGTTGTTTTGTCGGATTTTCTCTTGAACGATGGCCTTGATGGGAAAATCAAAGGGAATGCGGCGGCGTTGAAGATTGTGGGTGAAGAGTTTCTTTTCCCAGACGATGCGACCTTCGTGTTGTATTTTGATTTCGAAGGCCCGGCCTTTTCCGATGTTGTCCTTGAGGTGAACGGTGCCGTGGATGTGGTCGTCGATGAAGACGGAGTCGGGGTTTTCGACTTCAAGGATGGCGAGGTCGGGAGGGGGCGTGGTACCGCCCATACCGATGGTATGAATCGCTATATCGCTGGCTCCGAGAAGTTTGGCAGTGTGCAGAGGAGATTGGCCGTCATTGTGTCTTCCATCTGAAAAGAGGAGAGCGGCAGTTTTTTGAGGTGGATTCTCTGGGTCTGGAGTTTGATTGGTCTCGGGGTTGATTTCAGCAGAGAGAGTTTTTCGGATGCCGTTGGATAGGTTGGTCGCGGGGTCCTCCGGGGCTGGCTCCACGGGGATGTCAATGGATTCATCCTGCTCTTCCCCTGGTGACCAGATTCGCTCTGCGGAAGAGCCTTTGAGCAGAAAGACTTCGAGGTCGTGGGTGTTGAGGAGTTGAGAGATGAGTTGGTTGTTTCCTGCCAGAAGGTTGTGGGTGCGTTGCCAGCGGCTTTGGTCGTCGAATTTGTCGAGGGCAGCGGTAATGAGGGTGTTGCCGGATTTAGCGAGGTTTTTGCTTTGGACATCAAATGCGTTTCTCAAGACATTTTCGAATTCCTGAATTTCACCGGTAACGCTGATGAGCAGGGCACGGAGTTGGTCGGAAGTAAAGTGGGAGTCCTTTTGGGGGAGTTTAGACGGGTGGAGCCGTTTGTGGATGGAGCCGTGGTAACGCTTGATCTGGGCTTGGAAATTGCCAGCGAACAGGGTGTTGGCATTTTCTGGAGCGGCGAGGCGATTGGAGGGGATGGGGGCTTCGGTTTCCTGATTGGGAAGGGTCCAGCTAAGGTTGACGAAATCGTCTCCACCGGCTTCCTTGAAAAGCAGTTCCACGTAGCAGGGGGTTTCTGCTTTGAGGGAGATGGGTTGAGAAGTTAGATGGTTGGGATTGTTGGTTTTGAGGATTTGTTTCTTTTGCTTTGGGTTGGTGGAGTTGGCGGTAAGGTAAAGTGCCGCTTCATCGTCACTGTTCATTTGGAATGTGTATTCCCCAGTGAGTGGCGGGATTAGGAACCCAGATATTCTCAGGCCGTAGTTTTCGTCAGTGTTTTTAGGGAAATCAAATTCGGAAATGTACTCTGACAAGTCAGGGTCTTCACGGTATTTGGGACTGGAGGTGAGGTTGTTGATGCTGCCTCCGTTGATGTCTTCCCAAACTTCCTTCAGGAGGACGCCCTGGCGGAGTTCGGGGGTGGTGTCGGGGAGTTCTACTTTGGAAATCTCTTCCTGAATCTTTTCCAATTGCTCTGTGAATTCCGAGCGGGCTTTCAGAAAGGTTTCCAGAGTGAGAAGGGAAGTGCGGAGGTGGCTGGAGAGGTTGGTACGGGCTGTGGAAAGGTCGTCCGCGGCATCGGAAAGAGTGGTGTCCAGAGTGCCTTCCGGGAGCCAGCCGTGTCGCTGGGCAGCCAGCAGCTTGCGGGTGTCGGGCATCATTTGGGAATCATCGACACTCATGCTTTTGGAGCCATCGATGAAGAGCAGGAGGCGGCCCAGTTGGCCGATTTTCTGGCGGTGTTGAAGAACGGGGCCTGTGAGGGTGAAGACGAGCAGGAGCAAGGCGAGGGTGCGCAGTAACGGCAGCAGCCAGGTGAGGGGAGGTTGAATGCCTCTTTTGACTTCGCGGCGGTACAGCAGCCAGGTCAGAGCACATATCGCCGCTGCCAGTAGGAATCCCTGCCAGAGTTCGAGATCTCCGACGAAGCGAAGTGCTGTGGATTGTTCGTTCTTCAAGTGGCTTGGTTGAGTGGTTAGGAAGGAAGTGAAGGGAGGGACGTGTTGGATACGTCCCTCCCTACAATTAAGAAGTTTAGTTGTTGGCGAGGTACTCGGAAGTGGACTCGTGAGTGGGTTTCATGCCACTTGAACCTGCGGACCAGTTGGCCGGGCAGACTTCGCCGTGTTGTTCAAAGTGCTGAAGTGCGTCAACGACACGGAGTGCTTCGTCCACACTGCGGCCAATGGGGAGGTTGTTGACGAGTTGGTGCTGGACGGTGCCATTTTTGTCGATGAGGAAGAGGCCGCGGTAGGCGATGAGTTCACCTTCGACTTCGAGTTGCCCTTCTTCATTCTGGCCAACGTATTCGCCGACCAGGACGTCGTAGTTCTCGGAAATGGTTTTGTTTGTGTCGGCGACCAGCGGGTAGGTGATGCCTTTGATACCGCCCTGGTTTTTCTCGACTTGGAGCCATCCCCAGTGGGACATTTCCGTATCAGTGGAAACACCGATGACGACGGTGTCGCGTTTTTCAAATTCCGAGAGTTTTTCCTGGAATGCGTGAAGTTCTGTGGGGCAGACGAAAGTGAAGTCTTTTGGATAAAAGAAAAGGACTACATTTTTACTGCCCTGGAATTGAGAGAGTGTGAACTCTGGTTCGATCTTACCGCCATCCACAACTGCTTGAGCTGTGAAGTTTGGTGCTTTTTTTCCGACGAGAACGCTCATGGTTTCTTGCGTATTGATATGATGATTAGTTTATTGGTTTGGGATAAAAGGGATATTCAGATTTTAGCCCTTCCAAAGTATTGTTGCAGACAAAGTTCGCCAATCATAAAGCCGAGAACACAGAGCATCATGATTTTCCACATTTCGCGGCCATGTTTTCTTTGGTTTTCGAGGTTGGCATATTCTTTGAGGGCTTTGTCCGTGCTTTCTTCAAAGATCAACTGGGCTCCGAGGGTTTGTGCATAAGATTGGAGTTCCTCTTTGCTCAATTGCTGTAGCTTGGATTCGGCCCTTGGTGATGTGGCGGCAAAGTGCATTGGGGAATTGAGTTCTTCGTTATCCAGGGTGTAGAGCCCTTCTTTCATGGTGTCGTTGAATTGGACGACGGCGGTTGGGCCTCTATCAACGGCTTTGATGGGGATGTCATGACCTTCCGGGTCGCGGAGAGTAAATGTGGCTCCAGCCAGGGATGGGTCAAATTGAGCAACAATGGGTTGCCCGGCAGTGATGTTTCGGGGATGACTGTTTCGGGAGGCGAGGTAAGTTATGATTTGCTGGACAAAGGGGAGGAAGGCGGGTCGTGCTGGGAGATTGGTCCATGAAGTATCGAGTGGAATGGAAAGTTGATGGATGACCCCATCGCCGAGCGTTCTTTCGACCAGGAGCGGATCACCAGTTTCCAGGATTGCCAGGGTGGCGGGAGCGTCCGGGGAGTCTGGATCCATGTCAGGATTGGAAGGCACGAGTTTCTGCCACATTTGGATCTGGGCCTCGGCCAGATTACCATTTCTGCGATCATTGAAGATTTGAAGGGACTGGTGCTCAAAGTGCTGGGCCACGATCCTTGTATTGAGATCGGGGTTGGCCAGATCCCCTTCGATGTCATTGATTCGCATGGGCAGGATACCGTTGGTTTTGTGAGCCAGGGTTTGGTTGTACCAGCGAAGATCGGTTTTGTCGCCAGCTGTGACCAAGAGTCCACCCCCTTGTTTCACAAATTGCTGGAGGAGGGTCACTTGATCTTTGTTGAGTTTTGGGACGTTGGCGAGGACGACGACTTTGTTGCCAGTCAGTGTTTCTTTTTTTAATTGATCGACTGGTATGATGGATGGGGCCACCAGGTCCTTGAGTTCAGATTTGGCTTTGGAAAATGGAGTGAGGGCAATTTGTAGGAAGTCGGTTTCCCCTTTGAGCCATTCCTGGCTGGGATCCCCATCTACCAGCAAGACTCCGATGTGACTGAGAACATTGAAGGCGAGGGGGTATTTGTTATCGAATTGCAGATCGGGAGTGTTGATTTCTATGCGAACCTGATGGGAGCCCGGCTCTTCGAAGGAGCAGGTGAGGAGGGCTTGTGTGGATTCTTTTGGTCCGAGGGGGACTTCGGTTTCAGAATCGGGCTTATCGGCATTATTCTTGTAGAGGCTGATCCGAAGCCCTGTGCCGTAAGCCCTGTCGCCATGATTGCGTAGATTGACCCGGATGCGGATCTGTTGGCCGGCACCAATCGTTTTGGGAGTGTATTCCACATTTTCAATCGAGACGTTCTCGTTTTCGCTATGATTGACACGAAGGAATGTGAGATTTGGTGGGACTTTCTGTTTTTTGATGAGTTCCGCTGTTTGTTGGAGAGTGGAGGTTGGGATGGCATCCCAGTCTGATTTTTGAAAATCGCTGACTACGAGGATTTCCCGTTTGGCATGGCTCATGTCGGGAAGGATGTCCAAGGCCTGGTTGAGGGAATCCATGGGTGTGGCTGCCTGGAAGTTGGGGCGTTGACCTAGAAGTTGGGCGGACATGCCTTCACGATCGAAAGTGGGGCGGTCAAAGACTGGTGTGGGTTTACCTCCCATAAGCAATGCGGCGACATCCGAACCGCGTTTCTGGCTTTCGAGGACTCCTTCAATTGAGGTCAGGGCTTGCTCGAAAGAGGTTTGCGATGGACCGCTTGCCTGCATGGAGTAACTGTTGTCCACCAGAAGGATTGTGGAGGAGGAAACGTCGCCGGTGGGAGCTTGTGCGTTGATGCTTTCCTTGAACAAGGTGAACCCACCCAACGTATTGGATACGATGTAGGCTGCGACCATGAACGCGATGGCTCCAAACAGGTAGCGAAATTTGGTAAAAACTGCCGCACAGATCAGGAATACCAAGGTAACGATGGGGAGCAGTACCCAATTCAGAAATTGATTCCATTCCTGGATCACCATTCTGGCCAGACAAACCGCAAGTAATATGGGAATGGCACACCGCACGATCAACAGAATGATCTGTTCGATTTGAATCCGCTTGCGGTTTACCCGAACGACAGATTCCAGCAAATGAACAGCTCCCCACTTGATCACACGGAATTTGCTTCGGTTAAACAGATGGATCACCAGCGGCACCAGAAATGCGGCTGCACCGGCAAGGAGTATTCCATTAATAAAAGTCATACAGCGAAATCAGGATATTGGAGTGTTACAGCATGCGTTGCCGCTTGGCGAAGAAGTAACTCAATGCTTCCGCATAGGGTTGGTCCGTTGTCAGTGGAACAAGGTCAATGCGATGGCGGTGACAGCCTCGCTTGAGATCTGCCCGGTACTTTTCCAGATTTTCCATGTAGGATGCCCGAAGATGTGCCGGATCAATCATGTGGCGATGGTTGGGTTCCTCAAGGCAGTCAAAGCGTGTCCATTGCTTGAAAGGAAACTCCAGTTCTTCGCGGTCCCAGATCTGGAATATGATGATTTCATGTCTTGCGTGGCGAAGTCGTGCCAGGGCTTTGAGCAGTTGCCCGACATCTCCGAAACAGTCGGAAATGATGATCACCATGCCCCGACGTTCGATTTTGGGTACGAGTTCCTGAAAGACTTGCCCTAACTCTGTTTCGCCACCGGGTTCCAGATCGGAGAGGTATTCCACGATTTGATGCAGGTGAGCGGGGCGACTGCGGGGGGGGAGGACTTTGCGTACCCGGTCGTCAAACGTTACCAGCCCTGCACTGTCCACCTGTTGGAGCATGAGGTAGGCGATGCAGGCGGCCAGACGGGTTGCGTAGTCGAGTTTGGTATGTACGGCTTGCTCTCCCTGATAGGCCATGGAGCCGCTGGTATCGACGAGGAGGTTGCAGCGGAGGTTGGTCTCTTCCTCGTATTCGCGGATGTAGAAGCGGTCGGACTTGCCGTAGACTTTCCAGTCCAGGTGCCGGATTTCATCTCCGGGGACGTATTGGCGGTGTTGCTTGAACTCTACGCTGAAACCCTTGTGGGGGGAGCGGTGAAGTCCTGAGCAAAAGCCTTCCACCACCTGACGGGCCAACATCTGGTGGTTGGCAATCTTGGCCAGATCGCCGGGGGCAAGAAATTCTGTGACTTTCGCCATGTGCTAACCTCTGGGAAGTCGTTAGATAACGCTGGATGTAGCGGAGGGGACGTCCTGGAGGAGCTTGTCAATGATGTGGTTGACAGTGATGCCTTCGGCTTCGGCGTTGAAGGTGGGCACAATTCTGTGTCGGAGGACGGGATGCGCCAGGGCCTTGATGTCGTCATTGGTTACGTGGTAACGACCTCGAAGGAGTGCCCGAACTTTGGCGGCTAGAACGATTTGTTGGCAAGCACGGGGTCCTGGTCCCCATCCGATGAGTTCACGAGCCCAGCTGATGGCGTCTGGATCATCGGGACGGGACATGCGGACGATGTCCAGCACGAAGTCCACTACGTGATCAGGCACGGGAACCCGGCGAACGGTTTCCTGGCAGGCGATGATGGTTGCGCCATCAATGACCGGTTCCAGGGTTTGCTCAAAGGTGGAGGTGGTACGTTGAATGATGAGGCGTTCCTGTTCACGGCTTGGATAGTCCACCATGACGTGGAAAAGGAAACGGTCCCGCTGCGCTTCGGGGAGGGGGTAGGTGCCTTCCTGTTCGATGGGGTTTTGGGTAGCCAGTACGAAGAAGGGTTCCTCCAGCGGATAGGTGTTGCCACCAACCGTAACGCGGTGTTCCTGCATCGCCTCAAGCAGTGCGGATTGGGTTTTTGGGGGAGTACGGTTGATTTCGTCGGCCAGCAACATCTGGCTGAAGATGGGGCCTTTTTCAAAGATGAGGTCACGATGACCGGTTTCGCGATCCTGTTGAATGATGTCTGTTCCGGTGATGTCGGCAGGCATCAGGTCAGGGGTGAACTGAATGCGGTGGAAAGTGAGGTCCATCGCATCAGCGAGTGTACGTACCATTAGGGTCTTGGCGAGGCCGGGAACTCCTTCCAAAAGGCAGTGCCCACGGGCCAGAACGGCAATCAGGAGTTCCTCAATTACATCTTCCTGACCAACAATGATCTTGGAGAGCTGTTCTTTAATTTTATTGTAGGCTTCGACGAGCTGTTTGGCTCTGGCTTCGTCATCCGCGGTAGGCTGCGGGAGAGGTTCCTTATTCAATGGTTTACCTTTGGTGAGACAGGTTAATGGGTTAATTAGGCCAAATAGCCGAATTTCGTAAATTTTGTCTGATTAGTTTTGCTTTTGTGGTTGAGGCGTCGGAGCAGGGGGAGTGGTTGTGGAGTCCTGCGGACTTTCTTCCTCAGGATCCACATCAACAGTTGGTTCTTCATCGGTGAGAGTAGTGACGACAACAGAGATGGGTTTGCTGGGAAGGTCTCCTTTGTTGCCGGTTAATGGCTCTGCGGTGATGGTGACTTGGTACTCTGTATCCTTTTGAAGCTTTTCAATGGGGCCCAGTTGGGTTTCCTGAGTGATGAAATGATCGGGAAGACCCGGAGTTTCGAAGCCATCTGTACTTTGGACCAGAACCTTGTATTGGAATTTGCCCAAATTGTTAATGACCTCACTCCAACTGATTGTGAGGCTGCCGATTCCGGGCGTAGCTTCCAGGTTGGCGGGGGAATCAAGCAAACTTCCGGCGGTAGTTCCTGTTCCTTTGATGGGCAAGCTTGGGAGGTGGAAGCGATTACCTTCTTCCGGGAAGGCTTGCACGGCAATATCATAGGAGGTGAGGGTTTCCAGGCCTTTGATTCTAAACTGTGTTAATCTGAGATTCGGGTGGGTCTGGAGGATAGGTGTCTCTTCGTTCTCTTCGGTGCGGCTTTTGCGGAGAGTGAGGGTGTAGTGAACGTTCTCATTTTGAAGATTCTTCGGGGCCTGCCAAACTGCCAGTAAGGAACCGAGTGCACTTTGCGTAGTGGAGATGACACCGTTCAGAGCAATGGGTTCAAGCGGCTTGGTTGTGCCCTCCGCCTCAGAATGCCCTCCCTGTAGAAATTGGGAGTATTTTCCGACGGGTGGTATGGGCCTTACGCGGAGGAAGATGGGAGTTTCCGGTTCCAGATCTTCAAAGGTATGTTCTGTTTTTTTGGTGACAAAGCTTTGGGGTTTGGCAAAGTCTTGGGTCGAGGCATGCGTCACTTCGAAATCCACGGTTTGTCCATTGTTGTTTTCTGGAGTACTCCAGACCGCAGTCATGCTGTGGGTGGTGATTTCTTCAAAATTCAGTTCGATGGAGTAGTAGGGTTGTTGGGCCGTGTAAACCGGTAGGGTGGGTGAGGTGAAATCAGATTGGGGGTCCTTAAGGTCTTCGTCGGTGGAAGCAATCGCCCGAAGTCGGGCCACGTAGGGCACACCAGGGTTCAGTTCTTTGAACACGTATCGGGTGGGTTGTCCGGAAAAGAGGGAGGCTTTCTTTAAGGCATACACCCATTGGGGGGCTTGTATTTTTAAAAGGATGACTTGCCCGGGGGTGAGGGTTTCTGCGGAAAGATTGGCGTTGGTCAAGGTGAGCGTGTTGGCTGTCAAACCCTGCTCGGATACCCGGTAAATGCCATCATTGCCTGCCTTGGAACCCAGGATGCGTAAGTAGGAACCCGGTGTAAAGGAGCCCGCTGCTTCTGA
>Ga0181587_10001226_pt1 | contig 21503 bp, 16 predicted proteins | sample 071ome_27_FD_132463 | JGI IMG/M metagenome (GOLD analysis project Ga0181587, IMG submission 132463) | Coastal salt marsh microbial communities from the Groves Creek Marsh, Skidaway Island, Georgia - 071409AT metaG (megahit assembly) | ecosystem: Environmental > Aquatic > Marine > Intertidal...
ATGCCCGCCAGGTCTCCTCGCCTCGATTCTTATCAACGCGTCTACTGCCTTCAAGATTGTCGGGAAGGTAGCAAACTTGGGAGAAGGAGCGGAACTCGCTGAATCTGTGATTAAGGATGGGAGGCTTAAAAAATGGCTCCATGATATCCGAGACTTTTTCAAAAAATGACTCGGTTTTTTGGGACAGATGGGATTAGAGGTGAATACAACGGTACCTTTTTAAACGATGCGTTCGCTTGCAAGATTGGTCAGGCTGTTGGTTCCTACCTCTTGGAAAAGCATGGGGAATTAGGCACAATCCTACTTGCCCAAGACACCCGCTCCTCCGGAGTGGGTTTACTCAAGTCTTGTGCCCACGGCATTCAGTCAAAGGGAGCCACCTGCTACACTGCTGGTATCATTCCTACTCCAGCTCTTGCTTTTGGCGTAAAGCATCTCGGTGCTCAGCTTGGAATCATGGTTACTGCTTCCCATAATCCGCATACTGACAACGGCATCAAATTCTTCCTTAGCGATGGGACAAAACTTTCACCTCAAGATGAAGAGATGATTGAGAATTTACTAATTCAGCATAGCAAAGACTACGAACTTCCAAAGCGAGAACTCAGCCAAGTCAAATTAACTGAAGCTTACGTGGAAAAGATCATCGCTGCGTTTCCTCCCCTTTTCCTGAAAGGCCTAAAAGTCGGGATTGATTACGCCAATGGGGCTACCATCTATACCTCATCCCAGGTTTTTAAAGCTTTGGGTGCAAAAGTTATCGAACTGAACCATGGAGATGGACTTATCAACCAAGGCTGTGGGTCCGAATATCCTCAATCATTGCAAAATGAAGTCTTAGGCAAGAAGCTCGATCTCGGGATTGCTCACGATGGCGATGGGGATAGAATGGTCCTTGTCGACCATCAGGGCACGCTGATTGACGGGGATCAAATTTTAGGACTCCTCGCGATCCACGCCAAATCAGCTAACAAGCTTCGAGGTGGATCACTTGTTACCACCGTTCATAGCAACTCCGGTCTTGATGCGTCCCTCGAGCAACATGGGATATCAACCCACAGGAGTAGCGTTGGGGATCGCAATGTTTTTCGCATGATGGACGAAACGGGTTGCAATTTTGGCGGGGAGTCATCCGGTCATATCATTTTCAATGATTATCTTCCCACGGGAGATGGTTTGTATTCTGCGTTGATGGTGCTGGAGGCATCAATCTCTGGCAGTAAGCAAATAGCCGAACTTGCTCAACAAATCGAGTTGTGGCCATGCCTTTGCAGGTCATTCGAAGTAAAATCTAAACCTCCATTAAATCGCATCAAAACTCTTAGCGAAGTAGTAGATTCGGAGAAAAAGCTACTTGGCAAGGATGGACGGATTTTGCTCAGATATTCTGGTACTGAGCCGAAAATCCGTCTCTTAGTGGAGGCTCGGTCAGAAAACTTAATCCAACCCTCCTTCGATCGCATTGCTCAAGCTATCCAAATTGCGTTGTAAATAATCTCAAGCAAGATTTAATCATAGCACATGCCCCCTTCTCAGATGATCGATGAAATTCCCATATCTGAAATTGACAATCGTCTAATCAAACAAATTGAAGCAGCGAACAAAGCCTTGGGCAGCAACCCCAGCTATTTTTTTGAAATCTGCACCAATATTCTCAAGCAAGTGCCCGGTTGCCTAGAACTACGAAAGAGAATCCGAGAGCAACAATTCAAATCCTTTAATCCCGGCAAAGGAATATCAAGTCTCTTTGGAAAAGTTACCATCGCGCCTTTCATGCTTAAAGGCAAAGCGGCTAAGGACCCACAAGGTGCTTTTGAGAGTGCTGAATTAATGATTGCCAAGAATCCCGCCAATGTAATCGCCCACGAATTAATCGCGGATGCTGCTCGCTCCCTCGAAATGCCGCATACCGTTGTCTTTGCCTACGAATGCATCAGGAGAATCAATCCCAAGGACCTCAACAATCTCAAGAAACTCGGGAACGCATACCTGGATGCAGGCGATTCTGAATCTACAATCCGCATTGGCAATGAAATCATTAAAGTTAACCCCGGTGACGGCGAGGCTGAGGAGATGATGAAGAGGGCATCTGTGAGTGTCGCCATGACGCAAGGAAAATGGGAAAGTTCCACTGATTTCCGCGATCAATTAAAAGACGAAGAGGAGGCAAAATCTCTTGAGCAAGCCTCCAAGGTCGTCAATGATGCGAAAAGCCTAGAGGCATTAATCAGGCAAACCTATTCGAAAGTTCAAGAAGAGCCAGAAAACCTAAATCATTACCGTCAACTAAGCGATCTTTATCATCGGTATGGGGATTTAACAAATGCGATCGCTTGGATCAACCAGGCAAGAAGTCGTGAAGCGGGGAAAGGAGATGTTTCACTCGCGGAAAAGGAGCGTGCCCTCACCTTAGAATATTATGATCAAATGATCGATCAGTGGGAACAAGCGTGCTCAAAAGATCCGAGTGATCAAAGTTATCAAAGTGGCCTTGAAAAAGCGGTTGTTGCTAAAAAGGAATACCAGAGAAATCAACTTGAAGGGCTTGTTAAAAGGTATCCCAATGACTATGGATACAGATACGAACTGGGCATCCTGTTGTTTGATGAAGAGCTCTTTGACGACTGCCTGCCCCATTTCCAGCTCGCTCAAAGAAATGCTAAGGTCCGGCTTGATGCAATTTTGTTTCTTGGGAAAGCGTATCGATTAAAAGGGTTTTACGACCTAGCCGTGGAACAACTGAACTCACTCAAAAATGAAATTCAGATAATGGATGAAAGGAAAAAGACTGCTATTTACGAGCTTGGATGCTGCTACGAAGCTATGCAGTTGCCTGAGCGGGCTATAGAAGAATTTAAAATTATTTATTCCGCAGATATATCCTTTCAAGATGTGGCTGACAAAATCAACGCCTTCTATGACCAGCAGAAATAGTCGGCGTCATTTGGCGGAGAGGGCGGGATTCGAACCCGCGGTACCTTTCAGCACACCCGATTTCGAGTCGGGCACATTCGACCACTCTGCCACCTCTCCTTCCCAATAGAATCATCTTTAATTTGTTAAAGCCTGGCAAACAATTAAGGACCCATCGGCATTACAAAACTTTTGATTTACACACTTGCACGAATCCAGTTGTTCTATTTGGATAAATCGAAATGTCATTTAATACCCTGTTATTGTTAAGTCTTTGTTGCCTACTCTGGGTGAGTTGTAAGTCCGGCAGGAAAAGCACTCTTGATTTCGCTGATGGCACATATGAAGGGGAAATCAACCGCGACGGGCAAAAGCATGGTTCTGGAATCTACAGATGGTCAGACGGTTCTATTTTTGATGGAAATTACAAGACAGACATGCGTCACGGAAAAGGGAAATTTCTATGGTCGAATGGGGAAAGTTACGATGGTGATTATCTGCAAGACCAACGGACGGGGAAAGGCACCTACTCATGGCCTGACGGTTCTTTTTACTCCGGTGAGTTTATTTCCGGGAAAAGGCATGGAGTTGGTACATTCAGTTCTTCATCAGGCTCCGTTTACGAAGGTGATTGGTTTGATGATATGCAACATGGCAAGGGTAAACTAACCCGCAAGGATGGAACGGTCATAAAAGGAGTTTGGCGAAGGGGTATCCTCCTATCCAAGCCTGCCATCCTGCCCCCCGCCTCAAGCAAACCTGAAATATCCGAGCAGGTACCCCCAGCCGTTCCTACGCTTTCTCCTGTTTCGCCCAGTGGCCAAAAACCTCAACCTGCTTTAGAAGTTCAACTTGAATCTTCCTTCCTTTCGCATGAAACTGCTTCCAATTCTCAATCGGCAAATTCACAAGCTTCGCAAGTATCATCCCAACATAATTCATCAAAACCTCATCTAGAAAGTCGCGAAATTACCACTACGGAAGAAACCAAAACCCTTGACTCAGGCACCAAATCTATTGAAACGGTGGATTCAGAGGCCATGATTGAGCCTAAGGCACCTACATGGGCAGGTACAGTTTCAGAAGCCGAAATATTTTTTATCACAGACCTAATTGATGGCATCGATACCGTTCATTACCGCTCATCTGGTATCCCATTCTCCGGTTGTATGAGAATTATTAATGATCAGGGGCAAGCTCAGGGCGAAGTAAATTTGCTCAATGGGCGCCTTCATGGTGAGGAAATTTTCTTCGATGCAAACGGTGAGGTGATTGAAAGAAATTTTTGGGCGAACGGAAGACCGATCGGGCGATAGGAATTATATTTTCCCCATCTTTTAGTGGGGGGAAATTTGTACACGTTAATGATTTTGCGTTCTTCGAAGGTGTGCTCATGGATAGATTGTAAACTATCATGACGACCTCTTCTTCACAGACCAATCGATCCATACATAAGCTACCCCATCTACCCTATGTTCCTGAGGAATATCCCCGGGAAATTGCCCGACACTATATTTCCGCCTCCATGGAAGACATTGATGCTATGGTCACTCAAGTAGGACTAAGTAACTTGCAAGAGCTTTTTTCTGAATTGCCCAAAGAATGCCAATTCAGTGCACCCCCACCTCTTCCCCAAGAGCTCTCCTACAAAGAGGCGAGTGAGAAATTACTTAAAGTCGCCAACAAATCAAAAGTGATCCCTTCATTCATAGGAGATTTACTACCAGTCTGGAAAGTTCATCCCATTGTAAGCGAAGTCTCTAAAATGAGACCTCTAACCACTTCCTACACTCCCTATCAACCAGAACGCAGTCAAGGCACCTTAGTTACGCACTGGATTTATCAGTGTGTTCTTTCGACACTGACTGGCTTTGAAGCAATTAACACATCTTTGTACGACAGATCTGCAGCGATTTTTGAAGCATTAGGTTGTGCCAGGAGGTCAAGAAAGCGCAACGGCTCTGCCTTACTCGCTGAAACATTGTTTCCCGAAGATATTTCCTTCCTCCAAACCCACGCTCAGGGTACCGACCTCCATTTTAATTTATCTCCACTCAATCCAAAGACAGGAACACTTGACTACTGCCATTTGGAAGCATTCCTCGAAGAAAATAATCAGGAGATTTCTGCCTTTGTTTTTCCACAGGTCAACGCCCTTGGTCTACTCGAAGATGTAGACAGATTGACGGACCTTGCCTCGAAATGGGATATTCCTACTGTTGCAGTCATCGACCCTATGCTCTTGGCTACTGGAGGATTAAAACCCCCGACTGAATTTGGAGCTGGCGGGGTAGATTTTATTGCTGGCGAAGCACAACACCTAGCAATTCCTCCATCCTTTGGAGGACCAGGTCTGGGTCTTTTTGGATGCAGGTACAACGAGCAAGCGAAAAAAGATCTGAGGAATACTCCTGGGAGGTATATCGGGAAAGCAAAGGACTCCCAAGGGCGTGACTGCTTCGTTATGGTTCTATCTACCCGTGAGCAACACATCCGTAAGGAGAAAGCGACATCTAATGTTTGTTCAAATCAGGCATTCTTAGCCACTCTAGCGGGAGCAAATCTCCTTGCTAAAGGAGAAATCGGTCTCAAAAAATCTCTTTCCCAAGCTCTCGATGCACGCCGGCAAACATCCAGTTGGATTCGGCAACGCGAGGGTATCAGGCTTGCCTTTCCTGATACTCCGTCCTTCAACGATTTACTAGTGGTTCTGGATGAATCGTACCAAGACTTGCCACTAGAAGCTAATCGATACGGCCTTCACTTTGGCGTGAATATTTCACATAGATTGCCGGACCAAGGCGGGCAGGTCTACAAACTAACTTTTTCTGATCTCCATGATCAAAAATCACTTGCTCTTCTTAAAAAATTTATTTTCGAGCATTTTCCTGCCAAATCCGACCAGGAAGATGAAGCCAGTGTTCCTGAGCGGCTTCTACGCCCAGACCAGGCGAGGATGCCCAGCTTCTCCCATGATGAGTTGCTTTGCTATTACGAGCAATTAGCCAATTTAAATGTCAGCCCCGACGATGGCTGCTATCCTCTTGGTTCTTGTACCATGAAATACAACCCTCTTCTCAATGATTGGGCAGCAGGATTGGATGGGTTTGCCAAAGTTCACCCCCAGGCACCAGAAGAAGATGTGCAAGGGCCCCTAGAAATTCTTTTCGAAATTCAGGAATGCTTTAAGGCGATCACTGGACTAGCCGGTGTAACCACTCAACCCGTTGCAGGAGCACAAGGAGAATTAGTCGGCCTTAAACTTTTTCAAGCCTATCATAAATCAAACGGAGAAGAGCACCGAAATATTGTACTGATTCCTAAATCTGCCCATGGAACTAATTTTGCAACGGCTGCCACAGCTGGCTATGGGTCGGGAATCGTATACTTAGAAGCGAATGAACATGGCATGATCGACCTTGACGATTTCCGCCAAAAATTGTCACAGCACAGTCAATGCCTTTGCGGAATTATGGTAACCAATCCTAATACATCTGGGATTTTTGAGGAAAGTTTCTCCCTAATTGCTGAAGAAGTTCATCAAGCTGGTGGGTTGGTTTACATGGATGGTGCAAATATGAATGCCATTGCCGGTATTGTGGACCTTGGGAAACTAGGTGTGGATGCAGTACACAACAACTTACACAAAACATGGACGATTCCTCATGGAGGGGGTGGTCCCGGAGACGCCATCGTTGCGGTCTCAAAATGCCTAGTCGACTTTCTGCCGGGCCGGCAAATTTATAAGGATGAGAAGAATGTTTTTCGATCTTATGTGCCGTCTAAAAGTATTGGTACTTTCCATAGGAACTGGGGAAATTTTGGTCATAAGGTTCGTGCTTATGCCTACCTTTTACGTTTAGGTAAGGAGGGTGTTCCCAGAATGTCCTCCGTTGCGGTTCTGTCAGCCCGCTACCTTTTTGATCGGTTACGTTCACGCTATCCCACACTGCCTTCGCGTGCTGGGAAAATATCAAGGATGCACGAATTTATTCTCACTCTAAGCAATGATGATTTCGAGCGGTTGGAAAAGGTGGGAATTGCTAAGAGCCAAGCAATTCCTCAAGTAGGTAAACTATTTCTCGATTTTGGATTTCATGCTCCCACGGTTGCGTTTCCCGAGGTGTTTGGTTTGATGATAGAGCCAACCGAAAGCTATACCAAAAAAGAACTGGATCGGTTTGCTGAAGCGGTGATTGTGATCAAGGATCTCATCGAACAGCACCCAAAAGTTGTTGCTGGTGCTCCTCATTTCACTCCGATTGACCGAGTGGATGAAGTTTCAGCCAATCGCAACCTTTCTTTGGCAGAACGCCTAGACCATCTTCCTGCCCTTCCCCTCAACCGCATTCACCCGAAAGTACTACAAGACTTGGAAATTGATGAAATCAAGAGACGCTTACTCGCCGCTCATCACATTGATAGCTAGATTGAGTTGACCTCTTTTAATTTCCTCCCATCCTATCGCATTATGACCGAAGAATCGTCATCCCCAACGCTCATTTCCAAAAAAGGTGTGGTCATCGACCTCATTCTTTCTGTGATCTTCTTTTTATTCATGCGAGAAGTGCTCATTCCACATGTCCCCTCTCAAGATCCTTTGGCTGTCAATATAGTTTCCAGCATGACTTCCTTTTGTATGTCTGGGGTATTTTGGTTAGCCGCGGGCATGTTTCGGGTAACTCTGGTTGATTACCTCCGTAATCAACCTAAGGGCGATTAGCCTTCCTTTAATTCTTCGAGCAACTGACGGAGGTCACCCCTCGGTGAGCCTTTCACTCGATAACCATTTTCCGTGGTTTCCTCCTTTAGTAGTTCTCCTTGAGACTTCATTCTTGCTACCAAATCATAGCGGTTAAAAGGAATGAGATATCCGCTTATCTCTCGCTGACCCGCAAAGGATATCTCAAGTTGTTCGAGCAAGCTTGCCAAGCCAACGCCTGTCCGAGCACTCACAAAAGCCGCGGACGGAACAAGGCTTCTAGCATAGAGCATCTCCGTTTCGCTCTCTAACGAATCGATTTTATTGTAAACGGTAAGCAGTTCTTTTTCCGCAGCACCCAGTTCCTCAAGTACATTTTCCGTGGTTTTCATCTGTGCCTCATACTCGGGATTAGAGAGATCAACCAAGTGTAGTATTAGATCGGAAACCAAAGCCTCCTCCAGCGTGGCCTTAAATGAATCAACCAAGCGGTGTGGAAGTTTTCGAATAAAGCCGACCGTATCTGTCACAACCACGACCCTGCCGGAGGCTAGCTTTAATTTTCTGCTAGTAGGGTCGAGTGTGGCAAAGAGCTTATCCTCGGCCAAAGCCTCTGCCCCAGTAAGGGAATTAAGCAGAGTGGATTTTCCGGCATTTGTATAGCCTACAATCGCCACTGAGGGAAGGGGCAGACGCTGTCTTCGCGAACGCCCTATCTGCCTTTGCTTGGATACCTGAATAATTTCTCGTCGAGTGGTTGCAATCTGGTCACGAACCATGCGCTGATCTAATTCAATCTGGGCTTCACCCTCGCCTCTTTGTGTGACTCCCCCACCACGTTGGCGACTCAAATGTGTCCATGCACGACGCAACCTAGGAAGCGAATATTCCAAATGTGCTAATTTAACCTGCAATTTCGCTTCCTTGGTTTGGGCTCGTTCCGCGAACACATCCAAGATGATTTCATGCCTATCGATTACAAGAATCTTACTTTCGGTTTCCCAGTTTCTTTGCTGGGCAGGTGAAATCTCATTATCAAAAATAAGCACATCTGCTTGGCTTTTCTTTAATTCAACGAGAATCTCATCGACCTTTCCTTTTCCTAAGATGAAACGGGGTGAGGTTTTGCGGATACGAATGACCTTTCTCCCTATCACCGCAATCCCAAGGTTGCAGGTTAATTCTTCCAATTCGTCCAGCAGAGAATCAGCTTCCGGTCGTTCCTGTTCCGCATGGATACAGGAAACTAGAAATGCCCGCTCCACTAATTTGGGCTTTTCCTTTACTTCGAACACCCTAAAACAGGCAGATAAAACTTACGAAACAGGGTTCGGGTGCTCATGCACCCGAACCCTGTCGCAAGAAGAATCCAAATTTAGAAATTAGGAGACAGCAGCTTGGGCAGCAGCCAGACGAGCAGTAGGCACGCGGAAGGGAGAGCAACTGACATAGTTCAAGCCGATCCGATGGCAAAAGCGCACACTGGATGGATCGCCTCCATGTTCCCCGCAGATTCCAAGCTTAATTCCACGACGAGATGACTTTCCTTTCTTAACTGCAATTTCCATGAGCTGCCCCACGCCGGTTTGATCCACGCTGGCAAACGGATTGGCGGAGACAACCTCAAGTTCGGTGTAATTGGGGAGGAAGCTGCCAGAGTCGTCGCGACTCATTCCCAGTGTGGTTTGGGTAAGGTCATTTGTACCAAAACTGAAAAACTGGGCAGTCTTTGCTATCTCATCGGCCACCAAGGCAGCACGAGGGATTTCAATCATTGTACCAACCAGATATTTCACTTTTTTACCTTTGGTCGCAAAAACTTTCTTTGCGGTTTCATGGATTACTTCAACCTGAAGCTCTAATTCTTTAGAAAAGCCAACCAAAGGAACCATTATTTCGGGTTTTACCTCAATACCACTTTCCTGAACAGCAAGTGCAGCTTCAATGATTGCCTGAGTCTGCATTTCAGTGATTTCAGCGTAAGATATACCAAGGCGGCATCCGCGATGGCCGAGCATCGGATTGAATTCATGCAAGTCCTCTACTCTACGTTTAACTGAAGCCAAACTTACACCAAGTTTTTTGGCTAAATCTTTTTGAGATTTTTGGTCATGCGGAAGGAACTCATGCAGGGGAGGGTCAAGTAACCGAATGGTTGCTGGACGGCCTTCCAGTGCCTTAAAAATACCAGTGAAATCTTTTCGCTGGAACGGAAGCAGTTTCTTGAGGGCCGCACGGCGTGCTTTCTCATCGTCTGCTAGAATCATCTGCCGCATAGCGTCAATTCGGTTTCCCTCAAAAAACATGTGTTCAGTACGACAAAGCCCAATTCCGCTTGCTCCAAAAGCCACCGCATTGGCCACTTGAGAAGGAGAGTCTGCGTTGGTGCGAACATCCATCTTTGTCGCCTGCTCACACCAATCCATCAACTTGGAAAAGTTCTGAAAATCTCGACTCTTCTTTGCACTTAATTTCTTATCGATCAATACTTGAATAATTTCAGAAGGAGCGGTTTTAAGCTCTCCTCCAAATACTTCACCCGTCGTGCCATTAATGGACATGAAATCTCCTTCCTTGAAGGTTTTCTTGCCCACCTTGACGGTGCGGGAGTGGTAGTCAATTTCTAACTCAGCCGCCCCACAGACGCATACTTTCCCCATTTGGCGAGCGACCAAAGCAGCATGGGAGGAAACCCCACCACGAGCGGTAAGGATACCTTCAGCGGCAATCATACCCCTCAAGTCTTCTGGAGATGTTTCCTGGCGGACAAGCAGAACTTTTCCTTGCTTGGCCGCTTCCACAGCACGCTCAGCATTAAGGCAAACTCGACCAGAAGCTGCACCAGGACCAGCAGGTAAGCCTTTGCAAAGTGTGGATGCCGCCTTTTGGGCAGCCGCATCGAAAACCGGTGACAATACCTGATCAAGTTGATCGGCCGGAACACGCTTTATTGCAGTCTTCCAATCGATCAAGCGCTCCTTCACCATTTCTACTGCAATCCGCACGGCCGCCAAACCTGTGCGCTTTCCATTACGCGTTTGCAGCATGTAAAGCTTCTCATTTTCGATAGTAAACTCGAAGTCTTGCATATCCTTAAAGTGCTTTTCTAGTTTTTTCTGAACTGCAGTTAGCTCTTTGAAGGGCTTGGGTAAGACTTTCTTAAGCTGGGCGACCGGTCGTGGCGTACGCACACCGGCAACCACATCTTCGCCCTGTGCGTCGGTTAAAAATTCTCCGTAAAGAACCTTTTCTCCTGATGCAGGGTCTCTAGTAAATGCTACTCCAGAGCCAGATTTCTTCCCGGTGTTGCCGAAAACCATGGCCTGAACATTAACCGCTGTACCCCATTCTGCCGGGATACCGTACTTACGTCTGTAGACAATAGCACGGTCGTTCATCCAAGAACTGAATACGGCGCCCACTGAGCCCTCCAATTGCTCCCATGGGCAAGTTGGGAAATCTTTTCCAGTGCGCTTCTTAACCAAGGATTTGAAGCGTTGGACAAGTTCTTTCATCTGCGATGCAGAGATTTTTGAATCATCCACTTCACCTTTTGCTTTGGGAAAGATTTCTGCTTTGAAATTCTCAATCACTTCCTCGAAGGGGTCATGATCCTCAGAGGGCAGTTTTTGCACGCCCATAACCACATCTCCAAACATCTGGATAAACCTGCGGTAGCAATCCCATGCGAATCTCTCATTACCCGAAGAGTTAGCAAGTGCCTCAACGGTTTCATCATTCAGACCAAGATTCAAAATCGTATCCATCATTCCGGGCATTGAATCACGGGCACCGGAGCGAACGGATAAGAGAAGAGGTTTTTTCAGATCACCTAACTTCTTGCCCAACTGCTTCTCCATAAGAGCAACCGACTCACGGATCTGTGCGTCCAAAGTTTTAGGGTAGGACTTTTTATTGGCATAGTAGTGGGTGCAAACTTCGGTGGTAATGGTAAATCCAGGAGGAACCGGAAGCCCGATACGGGCCATCTCGGCAAGGTTCGCACCCTTGCCCCCAAGCAGCTCACGCTGCTTGGCATCTCCGTCCGTTTTCTTCCCGAAATCGTAGACATATTTGATGTCCTTCGTTTTCTTTGCCTTGGTTGCAGGGGCTTTTTTAACCGCTTTAGCTTTGGCTGTTTTGGTCTTCTTTTTTTGGGCCATTTCTGAGTGATTGGTTTTATGTTCTAAGGAAAGAAACTTTCTTCCGCGGAAGAAGAATTTCGGTGCGTTAAAAGTAACAAACCGTTGAATATCTAAATATTTGAGCTTGTTGTCAACGGAGCACTTCAAACGGAGATTGGCCCAAAACAGCTGGCTTGTCGTGCTCTATCCAAGTATATATTCTGGAATACTGATGGTGCGGGGCAGACAAAATTGCTCCGCATATTCAAAAGCTCTCAGGATTCAAAGCTAGACCATCATTTCTTTTTACCTCAGAATTACTCTCTATTTGAATAATCCCAAGCAAGACACCTATCAGGCATGACCAATCCTTCCAACAACGATAAGCCCAAGACTTTTGGTGAGCGCTTTAAGGACAGGGGGCTTGTTGGTGCATTAGCAAAGAAGCCGAAAGGTAAAAGCGACCCCAATAAAATGCATTTCCTGGAGCACCTTGAGGAGATGCGTTGGGTCATCCTTAAAGTAGTGGTTGTTTTTCTTTTGGGCTGTGTAACCGTTGCCGTATTTTTGGATGAATCGGTTCGCTTATTACAAAGACCCCTGATCTCTGCGGTCCATGATTTCGGCAGTATTGCTATAGACCTAGAATCTAGCGGCCTTTCCCAGTATCGCAGTTCGCTTGAAAAACAGGGCGTCGGTCTTACCGAGTTGGTCCAAGCCACCGAAAACGATTTGATTAACTGGGGAATTACTGATCCTCAGCATAGGCTCAGGTTGCTTATTCACTTTGCCGGAGGAAAGGATCGTAATTTATTGCAGGTAATCCGTTCCTACTCGCCCATTTTCATCGCGATGAAAATTTGCTTTCTTGGTGGCCTTGGAATCTCCCTTCCCTTTATCCTCTATTTCATAAGTGGGTTTGTAATCCCCGGGCTTACCCCCAGAGAGAAAAAGATCTTTTTCCCCGGCTGCATCGCTTCGACTCTGCTTTTTGTCACTGGTGCGGGAATGACTTACTTTTTCATTCTTCCTCTATCCTTGGCGTTTACTATCGATTTTAGCTTTAATGTTTTGGGGCTTGAAGTTTACCGCCCCGAGGCAGGGAATTATTACAGTACCGTAATTTGGATGACCTTTGCAGTCGGCCTGGCGTTTCAGTTCCCCTTGGTTTTGATCTTACTCATCCGCATTGGATTACTGTCTGTTTCTAACCTACGATCTAGTAGAAGAGTTGTGTTGGTCATTTTGATGATTTCAGCGGCACTGATAACGCCTGGTGGCGACCCTGTTAGCCTATGCATTCTTACCATTCCGCTCTATTTCCTTTATGAAATTTCAATTCTCATTGGTACCCTTATCGAGAAAAAGCGGGATGTAATTGAATCCGAAAATCTCTCCAATCCGTCCGGGCTTGCTGGTTCTCTTGCCCTTCTCGCCATCCTCCTGATTTCTGGTACTGGACTAGGGTGGCTTTACTTCAACTGGGACAAGGCTGAGTCCTTCTTCCTCCAACTCCCATCTAAAACGAGCAAGGAACACCTTACTAGCACCAACCCTTCATCTGATTCAGTCGTTTCTTCCGACCCCTTCTTTATCTTGGAAATTTTGCCCATGAGAGCGACTGATGGAAATGAGAGTAATCAAACATTTCCCCGAAAAGAAGTTTACCGTGCACGAATTCTTGATCGAGGTAAATAGCGGCCCCTTTCTGCTATTTCAGAAATAGATAGGGCTTAATCAAATGCGTGTTGATCGATGGCTCTGGGTTTCCCGGCATTATAAAACCAGAAGTCTGGCGACAGATGCGTGCAAAAAGAATTGGATCAAGTTAGACGGACAGCCAATCAAGCCATCCAAAGAAATTAAACCCAAGGACATATTATCCATTAAAATTGGCCCATTGAATAAAATTGTTCGGGTGATTGAACTCGCACCCCGACGATTGTCCGCAAGTTTAGCACAAAATCTCTATATCGACTTAACATCGCCCGATGAAAAAAAGATCGCTCTTGAGAAGAAAATTAAGATTACCCCTACTGTTTTGACCAAAAAAGGGATCGGGCGTCCGACTAAAAAACAGCGCAGGGATTTGGAGGAATTCCTCTATCCGATGGAAGAAACCTAGTACGCTAATTTCGGCAAGGATTTACAAAAATAGAAAATGTCCTTCACGCATTGAGGATAAATCGAAACCCTTAAAAACCGCTTGCCACAAAGAGTGGGTAAAGTCATTACTTTTCTTATGAAAAAGTCACTTCATTTGCCTTTCCTAATCGGTTGCTTTGCTCTCATTTCCTCTTGCTCCAAATCAAGTATTTCCTCAAGAGGTACTTCTTTTTCGACCGAAAATACGGTTATGCTACATTGGCTAGAAGTCGACTCCTCAGGAGTTGTAAGGGAAGGTGGAGATTTAGATGGCAACTCCACCCTAATTGGTGACCCTTTCACCGGCCGAGCAATTGAAACATTCGAGCAAAGCCCCACCAAGTCAGTTTCTTCGTGGAAAGAAGGAAAGCGTGACGGTGAAACCACCGAATTTTTTTACAACGGTAGAAAAAGAACAATCATTGAATATTCCAATGGTGTAAGGGAAGGCACCTCACGCGAGTACAGAATTACAGGAGAACTCCAGTTTGAAGAAACCTACAAAGATGGCAAATTGAATGGAACAAAATCTGAGTGGCACCCCAATGGTGCAAAAATTTTTGAAGTTGCCATGAAATCTGGTAAACCACACGGCGAAATGCTTGAATGGTATCCTGACGGGACCAAAAAATCTTCTACCATTTATCGACACGGACTTCGAGAAGGGCCATCTAGCGAATGGTATCCCAACGGTCAGCAAAAAGTGGGTTTATTTTATCAAAGGGATGAGCAACATGGCAACCGAACGGTCTGGTATAAAAACGGCCGTAAAAGGCTCTCTGCTCAGTTTGTTGATAGTAAGATGGAAGGGAATTCTAAGGGTTGGTTTGAAAGCGGACAGCAACAGTTTGACTACAACTTTAAAAATAATTTAGAGCACGGTATTTGTACCGAATGGAATGAACTGGGTGAAAAAATATCAGAAATCCGCTTCACAGATGGTGTCCCTGTTCAAGATTTGCTTTCAGGAAGGCGAATTGTTGCACCGATCCCAACCGATGAAACACCTGCCCCCACCTCTTCCTCGGGTCAATTAGATCCTGAAGAAACTTCTGCGGCACCCCAGCCTCAAGAGGAACTTCCCTTGCCTGCTAAGGATACCTCCCAAGCAAATGAAGAAACACCACCGGTGGATCAATCCAGCTCTACTCCACCCGCCGATGAACTTCTTTATGATGCTGACGAAAGCGATGTTCCCACTCCCAACGGAGACATCACCGCGGAAATCTCACAACCTGAAACCGTCCTCCCCGTCTCCGAATCCTCCGAGCCGGAACTTGAAGCAGACATACCCACCGCCCCACCGCCTCCCCCATCCTTTGATCCGTTCAGTGCATCCAGTTCAAGTAGCCCGTTCGACGAGGCATCTTTACCTACCCCCGCCCCAGCAAACGAGGAATCAATACCGAATGCACCTCCTCCATCACCATCACCACAGGGCACTGATCCCTTTAGTGAACTGCCTGCGGCACCGCCACCACCACCAACCTTTGACCCTTTTGCAGAAGGACCGACACCGGGCAGTGAAGAGGAATCATCCCAAGTTCCACTCGAAGATGTTTTTGGGACCCCGCCTCCGCCTCCTCCACCTACTACTTTTGATCCTTTTGACAATGCGGGAGACAATGATGTCGATAACTCTGGGGAAAATGGACTCGACCCCTTTGGCGCCCCGCCTCCGCCTCCTGCATTTGATCCTTTCGAGCAGTAATTGTTGCTGTGCCCCTCACCTTATTGTACTCATTTAAAGTGGCAGCCCGGCAGGGACTCGAACCCCAACTAAAGGTACCAAAAACCTCTGTGCTACCATTACACCACCAGGCTAAAAGAGTTTTTCTTATCTCCTAAACTCGCTGAAGTCAAGGAACTACATTTTCAATTCGGACCTATTATGCCCAAGCCAAAATACAAGCGCATTATCTTAAAAATAAGTGGAGAAATTCTAGGCAACCGGAGCGCTGGTGAGCCAATTTTTGCCAAATCTTTGGAAAAGATTTGTGGCGAGGTCAAGGCGGTGGCCGACATGGGCGTTGAGGTCGGATTGGTTGTGGGTGGAGGAAATATTTTTCGAGGTTTACAAGGTGCTGACAAAGGAATCGATCGAACCACTGGGGATTCAATGGGAATGCTTGCCACGGTGATTAATGGACTCGCATTGATGGACCGTCTCGAAAAGATGGGTGCTGTGGTGCGCGTTCAAAGTGCAATCCCAATGGACAAGTTAGCAGAACCCTACATCCAACGCCGTGCGATTAGGCATCTGGAGCGGGAAAGGATTGTTATTTTCGTAGCTGGCACTGGGAATCCCTATTTCTCTACCGATACCACTGCTGCCCTTCGGGCTAGCGAAATTTCTGCTGATATTATCCTCAAAGCAACGAAGGTGGATGGTATTTACGATAAAGACCCGCACAAATATAAGGATGCGTCTAAATTTTCCGCTCTCTCATATATGGACTGTCTTGAAAAGCGGCTTTCAGTTATGGATTCGACCGCTTTTTCACTTTGTATGGATAATAAAATGCCCATCCTTGTCTTCAACCTTCAGGAAGAGGAATCGATAAGGAAGGCAGTTTGCGGAGAACAAATCGGTACAATTGTTTGCTAGTATTTATTGCCTTAAGCCAACCTTCAACCAAACCCAATTTATTTATGGAAACTGAACCTGTTTTTAAAAAATTAAACGAAGACATGAGAAAATCTGTCGATCATGTTCTTCACGAATTCTCTACCCTTCACACCGGAAAAGCCAACCCATCCATGGTGGAGGGTGTAAGTGTAGATGTCTATGGCTCAAATATGAAGCTACGTGATGTTGCCGCTATCACTACACCAGATTCACGCACTATCCAAATACAGGCATGGGACAAAGGAACGGTTGGTCCAATTGAAAAGGCACTGCTCGAAGCCAAGCTCGGTATTACTCCCCTTGTCACCGGAGAATTGATTCGTCTGCCCATCCCAGAACTCAGCGGGGAAAGAAGAGAAGAGTTATGCAAGATGGCTCAAGGATTTGCGGAAAATGGTCGGATTGGAGTACGAGCATCGCGCAAGGATGGACTCGATTCCCTCAAGGCTCTACAAAAGGATGGACTACCAGAAGATGACTTCAAGCGAGCCGAAAAAGAGGTACAAAAGTTGACCGATGACATGGTTAATGAAATCAACCATGCCTTGTCCTCAAAGGAATCTGATTTACGAAAAGTTTAACCATTCCACCTTTACTAGACCTCACAAATCCAGATATTTTTGAGGTTGAGATTGCCCTAGTTTCTTTTTCGCACATCGTTTACTCACAATTGTATTTGGATGAGTAGAGTGGTGATAAAATTGGGAACTGGACTATTGTCCACTGGGGATGGAAATATTCGAGGAGAACGAATATCCCAAATTTGCTCTGGCATTGGGCGGTTAAAGAATCAGGGCACGGAGGTAATCATTGTCAGCTCAGGTGCAGTCGGTTTGGGCATGGGCAAACTCGACCTTGAGTCGAGACCCAAAGATCTTTCATTGCTTCGATCCTGTGCGTCTATCGGTCAAAGCGAATTAATGCACGCTTGGAAATCCGCCTTTAGCAACTACGGCATTTTGGCTGCACAAATTTTGCTCACTCGGGACGATTTTAACCAACAGACAAGATCTCTCAAAGTTCAGGAAACCATAGATACTCTTATTTCACACGTCGTCGTGCCGGTAATCAATGAGAATGATTCCATCAGTGATGAAGAGTTAAAGTTTGGCGACAATGATGTACTTTCTGCCCTGCTTGCCTCTCTATGCCAAGCCGAACTGCTGATTATCTTAACCACGGCGAAGGGCTTAATGACTCATGCAAGCTCAGGGACCTTAATTCCCTTTGTCAGTGAAATCACACCAGATATAGAAAGTATGGCAGAAGGCACCACTAGCTCCACGGCAGTGGGAGGAATGACAACCAAAATTGAAGCTGCCAAAGTGGCGACAAAATCCGGCTGTGCCGTATTTATCGGAAGTGGGGAAACACCTGGCAGGCTCTCTCAGATTATTGAAGGCCAGGCAGAAGGCACCTTTTTTGCACCTGCTGGGCTTGACCTTAACCAGCGCAAGAAATGGCTGGCCTTTTTTCCCAGCCCCAAAGGATCGATCGAAATCGATCATGGGGCATGTGAGGCCATTCTCGATAAAGGGGCTAGTCTTCTTGCGAGCGGGATCGTTCGCTCAAGCGGCCTGTTTGGCAGGTCAGAGGTTGTTTCTATTATCAACCCACAAGGAAAAATTATTGCCCGGGGTATATCCCGCTTTGCCAACCATGAACTTGAACAGGTGATCGGGTCTGACAATGAGACTATTTTGAAAATTCATCCATGGAGCAAGCGACCCGAAGTTGTGCATCGTGACTGCCTCGCTCCCCTTGTCAATAAATGTGACCCTTCCGAAAACTAATCATGTACGACTACGAAGATGAAGAGGACGATCTATTCGGTCCACCCCCGCAAGCATCTAATCCAGCTGCACAACAGAACATTGATTTTAAAAATGAATTAAACAACGATCAGTACCGTGCAGTTACTGCACCATTTGGCCCTGCACTTGTGCTGGCTGGTGCTGGCTCAGGCAAGACTCGTACGCTTACCTATCGTGTAGCCTACTTATTGGAACAAGGCATTCCGCCTGAAGCGATTCTTCTTCTTACTTTTACCAACAAGGCATCCAAGCAAATGCTTGAGCGGGTAGAGGAATTAACTGGCGTTGGTGGGCATCGCTTCCTAGGTGGGACCTTCCATCATGTCGGAGGGCAAGCATTACGTCTCTTTGGTGACTTTCTGGGCTTACCCAGAAGTTTCACTATCTTGGATGATGCGGATTCAGATGCTCTGCTCAATGAGGTCATTCGAGATGTCGATCCGGATTTCTTTAAGGCAAAAGAAAACCCCAAGGCCAAACCTATTAAGGGCTTAATAAGCTACGCCCGAAATGTGGGAAAAGACACTCAGGAAGTCGCTCGAGCCCGCTACCCATCGAATCGGGAATTGATCACCAAGATAGATCAATTTTTTGAAATCTACACCAAAACAAAACTAAGCCGTGGGCTCACGGATTATGATGACCTGCTTGTCTTTTGGCTCGATTTGATGGAGAAGCATGAGGATGCTAGATCCTATTTCCAAAATCGATTTTCTCATGTTCTCGTTGATGAGTATCAGGATGTAAACTCTCTCCAGGCACGTATTGTTGATTGTGTTGCGTCCAACCATCAAGTCATGGCAGTGGGTGATGATGCGCAATGTATCTACACCTGGCGTGGAGCAGACCTAGACCAAATCCTTTCCTTTCCCGAACGTCACCCAGGGGCCAAGATTTACAAGATTGAGACCAATTATCGAAGCTCTCCGGAGATTCTCAAGCTTGCCAATGGCATCCTAGCAAACAGAACAGCCGAGAAAAGTTTCACCAAGGAATTAAAGGCATCACGCCCCCATCATGATTTACCTCAAGTCATCCCTACCTTAGATGCATACCAGCAGGCAGATTATGTCATTTCGCAAATCAACAACCTCTATGACTCGGGGGTAAACTACGACCAAATTGCCATTCTCTACCGTGCCCATTACCATGCGATGGAATTGCAAGTCGAGCTTTCTCGAAAGGGTCTTCCCTTTCTTATTACCAGCGGCTTACGATTTTTTGAACAAGCACATGTAAAAGACTTAGTCGCCCAACTCAGGTTTGTGGCCAATCCCAAAGACACTACCGCTTTTTTGCGCTTCGCATGCCTCTTACCCAAGGTCGGTGAGAAAACCGCTATCAAACTGCTGAAAATTGCCTCTTCGATCGCCACCGAAAACAAGAAATCACTTTGCCAAACACTTGGTGATGAAAAGGTCCTGGCTAAAGTGCCCAAAGATGCGATCGATGACTGGAAGGATATGTCTGACACCCTCTCCCATGTGCATGAAGTAGCAGGAAATGCGGCACCTTCTGTTGTGGTCGAAGAAGCGATCAGCGGTTGGTATCAAACTTTTCTTCGGGCCACCTATGAAAATTGGCCCAGACGCGAGGAGGACTTAGAGAGCCTGATTGACTTTGCTTCCAAGCACGAAAGCCTCGCGGAAATGTTGTCCCAATTAGTTTTACTTAGTTCCGAATCTGGTGACCGGGTGGTCAAGCAGGGAGAACGGTGCATTCGGCTCTCCACTATTCACCAATCGAAGGGTTTGGAATACCCCCATGTTTTTATTATCGGACTGGCCGATGGTCTCTTTCCAAACAAGCGAGCGATCGATGGCGAAGGCGACCTTGAGGAGGAAAGAAGGCTCTTCTATGTGGCTACCACCCGGGCAGAACGATCCTTGCATCTTCTCTTCCCTACCCTCGCCAACCAAAAAGGCACCCCGGTCCGACTGATGCAAAGCCGCTTCATCAAGGAACTGCCCGAGTCAAGGTATGAATTAATCAATGCTCATTCCCACCACCGCTATGGCAAGGAAAGAGCATTCGGAGGATCAGGTTGGGGGAAATCGGGGGGCGGATACCGAAAATATAATAATTTCTAACCTCTAATCTCTTAAAGCTTCGCTTAGTGCCATCCAGCAAAGCATCGCACAATCAACCCGTTCAGGATACTGCACGATGGATTGATAGACTCTCAAATCGCCAACCCATTCTTCTGGAGATTTACCGTTTTCAACCCATTCTTTAATTTCAGAGAGAGTAGATCGGATTGACCTAAGTTCACCCCCCTGGAGGGTAGCACACATGATTGAGGCACATGCCTTTGCCAAGGCAGAGCCCTGCACATTTGCCACCAAGTCCACTAGTCGGTCATTTTCCATCCTTATTTGCACTCGGCATATATTCCCTGTCTTTCGGCTGATCCATTCGGAATTGTGCGATGGATGAGCAATGGATCCTTGCCCAAAAGGATTGAGGGCATGTTCCTCGAGAATATCGCGGAGAATACTCTCGTCCTTGCTCACTAAAACGCGTTCTTCCACATCATCGATTCAACGGGCAGGGAAGATCGCTGATTGTATTTGGCGGAGGCCTTGCTGGAGTAATCCACTTCCACTTCTCCTTCAACCAGGAAATAGATTAATTGTCCAATGGGCATGCCCGGGTAGACCCTGACTGGTTGAGAGACTGAAATCTCCAAAGTCCAATGATTGCAAAATCCGACATCCCCTTTTCCAGCAGTTGCGTGAATATCAATGCCCAACCTGCCCACACTCGATTTTCCCTCAAGAAAGGGCACATACCTGCGGGTTTCGGTGTATTCGAAAGTCGAGCCTAGATAAGTCTGCCCTGGCCGTAACACATATCCCTCCTCCGGGATAGTAAAGTGCTCCACCTGGTTGTGCTTCCGGGCATCGATCACTTCATCGACATAGCAGGCTAAATGAGGTGAGAGATGGACATCGTAACTATTGGTTCCCAAGCAGGATCGTTCGTAAGGTTCGATCACAATATCTCCACGATCGATTGCATCTAGGATGGCTCCGTCTGAAAGTATCATGATCTCTTTGCTAAAGCTTAATTCCTTCGGGTCAAAACAAAGCGACCCTGAGCAGTAAACTCAGGGTCGCAAATAAATCTGTACTGGAAAGGCGTGAATTACACTACACGAGTTTTACCAGGCACAG
>Ga0181587_10001228_pt1 | contig 21485 bp, 21 predicted proteins | sample 071ome_27_FD_132463 | JGI IMG/M metagenome (GOLD analysis project Ga0181587, IMG submission 132463) | Coastal salt marsh microbial communities from the Groves Creek Marsh, Skidaway Island, Georgia - 071409AT metaG (megahit assembly) | ecosystem: Environmental > Aquatic > Marine > Intertidal...
GCCCGCTGCCGCCGATAACGCCCAGAACCGGAGGGGGTACGGGTTGTATTGTCATCGCGTGAAATCCCTAAAAGAAAACCGGCGGTAGTCGCCCACCGCCGGTTCTTGTCCTACAGGACCGCGCCCCGATCAAGAGCGGGATAGGCGTCTAGTGCTTGATGTCCTTCCAGACCTTGCGCTTGACGGCGTAGAGCATGCCGGTCAGCACGATCAGGAACAGGATCGCCTTGATGCCGATACGCTTGCGGTCTTCAAGCTCGGGCTCCGCCGCCCAGGTCAGGAAGGTGGTTACATCGCGCGCCATCTGGGCCACGGTCGCCTTGGTCTTGTCGGCGTATTCCACGCCATCCTCGCTCAGCGGCGCCGGCATGGCGATCTGGTGACCGGGGAAATAGACGTTATAAGCCATCCCCTCCGCCATCTTGACGTCTTTGGGCGGCGTTTCCCTGTAGCCGGTCAGCAGCGCGTACAGATAATCCGCACCGCCGACCCGCGCCTTGACCATCAGGGACAGGTCCGGCGGCAACGCGCCGTTATTCGAAGCGCGTGCTGCCTGGGGGTTAGGGAACGGGCTGACGAACTTGTCGCTCGGCCGCGCGGGACGGGTAAACATCTCGCCCTCGTCATTCGGCCCATCCCGAACTTCTTTCTCGGCCGCGATTTCTTTGACCTCGGCTTCCGTGAAGCCGATTTCCATCAGGTTGCGGTAAGCGACGAGCCGCAGCGAATGGCAGGCAGCGCAAGCCTCCCGGTAGACCTGCAGGCCGCGGCGCAGAGCCCCACGGTCGTACGTCCCGAACAGGCCCTGATGCGCCCATTGTTCCGCAGGCGGTGCGACGACATCGCCGGCGGCCTGTGCGCCGGTTGCAGTCGCGAAAACGAGGGCGGCGCTGAGGAGCAGCTTTTTCATCAGGCTTTCTCCATCGGCTTGGTTGCGGCCCCGGTGGTACTGTCTCCGCCCCCAAGCACCGGTTCATTGATGCTGGCCGGTACGGGCCTGGTTTTTTCAAACTTGGCCAGCAGCGGGATGATCACCAGGAAATGCGCGAAGTAATATGCTGTCGCCGCCTGGGAGATCCATGTCCAAGGCTCTTCGGCAGGCTTGGCACCGCACAGCCCCAGAATGAAGCAGTCGATCACGAACAGCCAGAAGAACCACATATAGAGCGGGCGAAACTTCGCGCTGCGGACCTTGCTGAAATCAAGCCAAGGCAGCACGAACAGCACTGCAATCGACCCGAACATCGCCAGCACGCCGGCCAGCTTGGCCGACATCAGCCACGAAATCGGCAGATAGATCAGCGCATCCGCCGTGAACGACCGCAGGATCGCGTAAAACGGCAGGAAATACCATTCGGGCACGATATGCGGCGGCGTGGCCAGCGGATTGGCCTGGATGTAATTGTCCGGATGGCCGAGGAAGTTCGGCGCGAAGAACACGAACCCGGCATAGAAGATCAGGAACACGCCCAGCCCGAACAGATCCTTGACCGTGTAGTACGGGTGGAACGGGATCGAATCCTGCGGTCCCTTGGTGTCGATGCCGAGCGGGTTGCTCGATCCATGCTGATGCAACGCGAGAATATGCACGACGACGATGCCGACGATCACGAACGGCATCAGGTAATGCAGGCTGAAGAACCGGTTGAGCGTCGGGTTATCGACCGAGAAGCCGCCCCACAGCCAGGTGACGATGGAGTCGCCGATGATCGGAATGGCCGAGAACAGGTTGGTGATCACGGTCGCGCCCCAGAAGCTCATCTGGCCCCAGGGCAGCACGTAGCCCATGAAGGCGGTCGCCATCATGCAAAGCAGGATCACGACGCCCAGCATCCACAGCAATTCGCGCGGCGACTTGTAGGAGCCGTAATACATGCCGCGGAAGATATGGATAAAGACGACGATAAAGAAGGCCGACGCGCCGTTCATATGCATGTAGCGGATCAGCCAGCCGTAATTGACGTCCCGCATGATGCGCTCGACAGAATCGAAAGCGTAATTGACGTGCGGCGTGTAATGCATCGCCAGCACGATCCCGGTCGCGATCATGAGAACCAGCACGATCCCGGCCAGCGAGCCGAAATTCCACCAGTAGCTTAGGTTCTTGGGAGTCGGGTACTCATGCAGCTCGTGCTGCATGAAGGTGAACACCGGCAAACGGTGATCGATCCATTTGACGATCGGATTCTGGAACGTGGGTGTAGCCATTGTTCTTATCCTTCCTAGCCGATCTTAAGCGTGTTCTCTTCAGGGAAGGCGTGCTGCGGCACCGGCAGGTTCGTCGGCGCCGGCCCCTTACGGATGCGACCGGACAAATCGTAGTGCGACCCGTGGCACGGGCAGAACCAGCCGTCGAACTCGCCGCGGACTTCGCCCTGCTTGGTGCCGGTCGGAATGCAGCCGAGATGGGTGCAGACACCGACCACGACCAGCCATTCAGGCTTGACCGTCCGGTCGCCGTCCTTCTGCGGGTCAGGCAGGTTGCCGCCGTCCTCCGCCTTCATCTTTTCGATCTGCTCCTTGGTGCGGTGCATGATGAAGACGGGCTTGCCCTGCCATTTGACGAGAATGCGCTGACCGGGCTCGATCGGCTCGAGATTGACCTCTGTGGTCGAGACCGCAAGCGTATCCGCCGCCGGATTCATCTGGTCGATAAAGGGCCAGGCCACCGCGCCGAGCCCGACCGCACCGACCGCACCGGTCGCCAGCATCAGGAAGTCGCGACGGGACTCGCCGTCGCCCTGACCCTGGCTATCCGTGGCAGCCGTATCCGCAGAACTTGCCATGTCTTTCCTCTTGTCTGTTCGGCGAAACCTGAAAGCTTCGCAATTCTCCCGCAAGGTTCGGGCGGGGATTTAGCATATGAGGCCCGGTTAATACAGGGCCTGTATCTGTGCCTGATTTCGGGGCACGGGTATAATCGAAATCACTGATAATGCAAATATCGTTAACCAGAGATTAACCATGCGCCTTGCGCTGTACGAGCCGGATATTCCCCAGAATACGGGAACCATGCTGCGACTCGCCGCCGTCCTCGGGATCGGAGTCGACATCATCGAGCCCTGCGGCTTCCTGCTGGACGACAGGAGGCTGCGTCGCGCAGGGATGGATTATCTAGAGAGCGTATCGATTATCCGCCACAACTCATGGAAAACATACGAAAAACAACGGGTTGGAACCTGTTCATCCCGATTGCTGCTATTGACCACCTCAGGCGATATCCCCTATTGCGACTTCGCGTACGAATCGGGCGATACGATAATGGTCGGGAGCGAGAGCGCAGGCGTACCCGACATGGTACATAATGCGGTCGACGCTCGGCTGCGCATCCCGATGGCGCAGAGCGTGCGCTCGCTTAACGTCGCCGTGGCGGCCGCAATGGCGCTCGGCGAGGCGATGCGTCAGACCGGCGGGTATGACAGGCTAGATATGGAGAAGGAACGCTGAGTATCGAAGAGAAAAAATCGAAAGCCGCCGCCTGGTTCGAGGAGTTGCGCGACCTGATCTGCGCGGCATTCGAGGCGATCGAGGACGAGGGCGGCGCCAACGCTGACGGGCAGGCTACGGGACGATTCGAGCGCGAGAGCTGGACCCGCACCGACCATTCGGGCGCGGACGGCGGCGGCGGGACCATGTCGGTGATGCGCGGTCGCGTCTTCGAAAAGGTCGGTGTTAATATATCCACTGTGTTCGGAGAATTTTCGCCCGAATTCCGCAAGGAAATTCCCGGCGCCGAGGAAAATCCCGACTTCTGGGCGGCGGGGGTCTCGCTGGTCGCGCATATGCGCTCGCCGCTGGTACCGGCGGTTCACATGAACACGCGTCATATCGTGACATCGAAGTCCTGGTTCGGCGGCGGTGCGGACCTGACGCCGATGTATCCGGACGAAGAAGCCGCCGAAATTTTCCACGCCGCCCTCAAAGGCGCCTGTGACGCACACGGCGACGACCATGAGAAATACAAAAAATGGTGCGACGAATATTTCTTCCTGCCGCACCGGAACGAGCCGCGCGGCGCGGGCGGAATCTTTTACGACTACCGCGATACCGGTGACTGGGACGCGGATTTCGCCTTTACGCAGGATGTGGGACGGGCCTTTCTGGAGGTCTATCCCCGCATCGTCCGGATGCGGAAGGACACGGCATGGACGGAAGAACAGCGCGAACACCAGCTGGTGCGTCGGGGCCGCTATGTCGAATTCAATCTGCTGCACGACCGGGGCACTAAATTCGGACTGCGCACAGGCGGCAACACCGAGGCCATCCTGATGTCGATGCCGCCGGAAGCGAAGTGGCCGTAGAGACTGGCCTGCCTCAGCCAATGATGTAGACTGCGGTCGAATCGACCGACTTTCGGGATCTACCTATGAAACGTTTCGTCCCCTTCGCCTTCGTACTCTCGTTCGTTCTCAGCGGCATGCCTGCCGTGGCCCAGCAGAACCTCTCCATTGACGCTTTTGTCGGCATCTGGAGCGGCGGCGGTGTCGCGGAGAACGAGGACAGCGCCTATTTCCAGACCACGGTACGGGATTTCGATGTCACGATTCGCCGGTCAGGCGCAGGCTTCCAGATCGACTGGACGACAGTCATTCGCAGGGGCGGCGCGCCCGACAGGCCAAAGATACGAAAACGGAAATCGACCAAAACCCTCACGCCCTCAGGCACGGGTGGCGTCTTCCGCGGCGCACGGAACGGCGATCCGCTGACCGGCGAGGAACTCTGCTGGGCTTATATCAAGGGATCGACGCTGTCGCTTTTTCTGATGACGATCGACAGGGACGGCACCTATACGCTGCAGCAGTATGACCGCGAACTGCGCGGATCCGGCATGTTCCTGACCTTCACGAGCCATAGCGACGGCGACCGCCAGCGCGTGGTAAAGGGACGGCTGATCAAGACGGGCGGATAAGGCCCCGCAGCCGTTCGAGGCACGCATTCCTGTCCGCGGCAAAGCCGCCCTCGATCCACCAACGCTCCATCTCGGCGAGCCTTGCGCCAACCTCCGGCCCCTCCGCAACGCCGGCGTCGCGGATATCGCGTCCCGACAAAGGAAATCCCGGTACAGGCGCGCGGTCGGGCAGCGAATACAACGCATTCCAGGCCGACACATCCCGTTCGCCGGAATCTGCAGCATTTGCCGCACGGATCAGGACCAGATCGCGGAACAGGCTGTCCCCAAGCCGGTAGAGAACGACCCTGTTTCCGTCATCGCCGGCGCGTGGTTCAGGCCAAATATCCGGCGCAGTCAGCCTTTTCAGGCGGGCTCCATCACGCGCCGCCATACGCAACCGTTTGGCGATCGCCGCAACGCCGGCCTCATCCGCATCTACAAGAACGGCCAAGCGGCGAATGACGTCGCCGGGAACCGACAGGCCGGTTTCTACCTGCACCAGCGCCGCGAGCCTCTCGACATGCCGGACTTCCGGCAGCAGATAGGCCAGAACGCCTTCTTCCTCCATCAGGGCCACCGTCGGCGTCGGGTCGGGCGCGAGCAACAGGCGTTTCAGTTCCGCCCAGACCCTCTCCGCCGAGAGGGTGCCGATTTGCGACGCCATTTCGCGGCAGGCAGACAATGCGTCTGCATCCGCCGGCCCATCCCCGTAATGCGCATGGAACCGGAAGAATCGCAGCAGCCGCAACACGTCCTCTTCGATGCGCTCGCGGGCATTGCCGACGAACCGAACCCGACCGGCCCGAGCGTCGTCGATGCCGGTCCCGGTTGGGTCGTAGAGAGCGCCGTCGGGATCGGCATAGAGCGCGTTGAAGGTGAAGTCGCGCCGGGCAGCGTCTTCCGCCCAGTCGTCAGTGAAAGCCACGACAGCGTGTCGCCCGTCGGTTTCTACATCCCGCCTGAGCGTCGTAACTTCGTATGGAACGCCATTGGCAACGGCAGTAATGGTCCCGTGCGCCTTGCCCGTCGGCACGGCGCGCAGCCCTGCTGCGTTCAGCAGCCGGATAACATCGTCAGGCGCCGCCGCGGTTGCAATATCGATGTCGGAGACAGGCCGGCCGACGACAGCGTCACGCAGACACCCACCGACGAAACGCGCAACATGGCCCTCCGCAGTCAGTGCCGCCATAACGGAAACCGTATCCGAACGGCGCATCCAGTCCGGGGGGGCTATTCTGCCTGAAGGTTCCATCGGCCTGCCGCCCGCGTTCAGACGGGACGCAACGGCGCGGTCAGACCGCGCCGAACCACTCCGGGTAAAGAATCATGACTGTGAACGCCGCCAACATGCAGATCGCACTGGCGACGCCCAGCCAGACCCAGGGCAACGGCTCCCATTCCTCCCGCGCGATGGAGCGCGAACCGCCGAATTTCGGCGGCATATAGGCACGCCAGAGGATGAAGGCCACGAAAGGAAAGCCGACGGCAAAAACGAACAGAAGAAGGATCCGGATCATTCGTCCCCCAGAATTTGAGACAGCTCATGCAGTATGCGGGCCGTCAGACCCCAAATATAGTAATCGCCATAAGGCATTGCACGAAATTCCCGATGCGCGCCCTGTACCCATCGACGGTCGATCCGGTGATTGCCCGGGTCGCACACGAAATCGAGCGGCACCTCGAAAACCGACGCGACCTCGGAGGGCTCCTCAACGATATCGAACGGTGGGGTCAGAAAACCGACAACCGGCGCGACACGAAACCCTGTACTGGTATCGCGGACCGCGAGCCGCCCCACCAGTTCGACGGAAGAGGCCGGCACGCCGATTTCTTCGTGGGTTTCGCGGAGCGCCGTGGTCTCTGGCGCCGTTTCGCCGGGAGCGACCTTACCGCCGGGAAAGGAAATCTGCCCCGCATGTTTGGGCAATGTCGCCGTCCGCCGGGTAAGAAGCACGGTCATGCCGTCTTCGCGATCAACCAGCGGCACCAGCACCGCCGCCGAACGCAGCATCTCGCCGGAGGTGGAGATTTCTCCGTTTACCGGCCAAATGGGATCGCTGTCGGCCCGCTGGCCGGACACCCGTTCCTTTACCCAGTCACGCATGACCCGGTCCCGGTCCGCTACTAGACGATTTCACCCGGATCTCCGATCGGGAAGAACACGCCGCCGCTCCAGACGCCGAATGCGGGTCCATCGGCCGTCTCCCGCTCCACCGCCAGTTCCACGAGATCGTAGAACACCGCCCGGGCAATCAGCGCGTCGAGACCGGCCCTGACACTCACATAGGGCGACGGCTCCTCGGTCTCCGGATCTATCGAAACGCGGATCGGATGGTCGGGTCCAGCGATCACAATATCGTCAACATTGGTGCGGAAAGTCAGGTGCTGATCGTCGTCCGCGCCGGCGACCGTCATTTCCACCGCGAGAAACGGCGCGTCTTCGACCTGAATTCGACATTTCTCGACCGGAGTCTCAAGCCAGAAATCGCCGGAATTATCTCGCTTCAGTACGGATGAAAACAGCTTTACCAGTTGTTTTCGACCAATAGGTGACCCATGATAAAACCATGTACCGTCGCGCGTGATCCGCATATCGATATCGCCGCAGAACTGCTGGTTGGGCGACGAATCGGCGGCGGGTCCGGACAGTTTGGCGCCGAGCCCTTTTTGTAACGATTCCGCGAGAGTTGCTGACCCGGACTTATCCATTTACCGCTTTTCTCGCCTCTACCCATGGAGACCGGATTGAACGATACCGCTTCCCTAGACCAGACTGCTGCGACGGGCGATTCCGCCGAGCCGCCGGCGAAGCTGGTTGCCGACATCGAGGCGCTGGGACAGCGTCTCGCGACGGTTCGCGACCGCATCGGCCGCATCATATACGGCCAGAAACAGGTTATCGACGAAACCCTTATCACGCTGCTGGCAGGCGGTCACGTTCTGCTGATCGGCTTCCCGGGCCTTGGAAAGACGCTGCTGGTCGATACCCTGGGTACGGTGCTGGGGCTGGCTGACAAGCGGGTGCAGTTCACGCCTGACCTGATGCCGGCCGATATTCTGGGCTCCGAGATTCTGGAGGACACCGACGGAAAACGCGCTTTCCGCTTTATCGAGGGCCCGGTGTTTTGCCAGCTTCTCATGGCCGACGAAATCAACCGCGCCAGTCCGCGCACCCAGTCGGCTTTGCTGCAGGCGATGCAGGAACAGCGCGTCTCGGTCGCCGGCCAGTACCATCCCCTGCCCCATCCCTTCCACGTGCTGGCGACACAGAATCCGCTGGAGCAGGAAGGCACCTATCCGCTACCGGAAGCACAGCTCGACCGGTTCCTGATGCAGGTCGACGTGCAGTATCCGTCGGAAACGGCGGAACGCGAGGTTCTGCTGTCGACCACGGGCGTCGAACGGCCGGTGCCGAAACAGGTCATGACGGCGGACGATCTGATCGCGGCGCAGAAGCTGGTCAGGCAGATCCCTGTAGGCGAAGCGGTGGTCGACGCCATCCTCCGGCTGGTCCGCTCGGGCCGGCCTAACGATGACTCGGCAGACCCTTCGATCCGCGACCACGTCGCCTGGGGGCCGGGGCCGCGCGCCAGCCAGGCGCTGATGCTTGCCTGCCGCGCCCGTGCGGTCCTCGACGGACGTTACGCACCGTCGGTTGACGATATCGTTGCGCTCGCGAAGCCGGTCCTGCGGCACCGCATGGCGCTCAGCTTCGCCGCTCGCGCCGACGGGGTTACGCTGGACGAGGTCATCGAACGGCTGTGCGCTCCTTTAGCCTGAATAGTTCCGCGCGCGGCGAACCGGGCGCAGCAGACCCGGCCGCCATACGCCGTCATGCTGAACAGGCGTCAAGCCGCCTGCCGCCTCTGATGGTGGCGGCGGACCGGGTTGCCGCGACCGTAGCGCAGGGCGTCCATGGCAGACGGCGTGTCGGACAGGGCGATTCCTTCTGGCAGTTTCGTCAGTACCAGCCGGGCGATTCCCTTTCGCGCATCGACTGGCGGCAGACCGCCAAGCGCGAACATGTCTTTATCCGCGAAACTGAGTGGGAAGCGGCGCAGAGCGTCTGGCTCTGGCTCGACCGCTCTTCATCGATGCGCTACAGCTCGGCACCCGACCGGCCGGAGAAATTCGAGCGCGCCGCGATTCTGACCCTTGCGCTCGCTTCGTTGCTGGTCCGCGGCGGCGAACGGCTCGCCATTCTGGGGTCGAGCGAGCCACCGTCGACAGGCCGCGCGGCTCTCGAACGCTACGCCAACGAATTTTCCCGAACGCCGTCGCCGGGCGATACGGGATCGGATGTCAGCGAACCGCCCCGCGCGGCCCTGCCGCGCTATTCCCGGGTGGTAATGGTGTCTGATTTTCTGATGCCGCCGGAGGCCTTGCTGACCTCGCTGCGGGGCTTTGCCTCGCTCGGCGTACGGGGACACCTGTTGCAGGTGTACGACCCTGCCGAACTGGATTTTCCCTTTCGAGGCAGGGTCCGGTTCGACGGCCTCGAAGGCGAAGGCTCGACGATGATTGGGCGCGTCGAAGCCGTACGAAACGAGTATGTCGCGCTGATGGCGAGCCACCGAAAGGCGATTGAGGATATCGCCCGCAGCCTGGGATGGTCGCTGACCACGCATGGCACGCACCAGTCGCCGCAGGCCGCATTGCTGGCGCTCTACGGCGCGCTGTCAGAGCCGCTGGAAGGCTTTTAGGAAACGGCGCCGACCATGCTCGACCTGGGACCCGTCATATTTACCGCGCCATGGATCCTCACGGCGCTTGCCGTCCTGCCGATCCTGTGGTGGTTGCTGCGCATCACGCCGCCCTCGCCCCAGATACGGGATTTCCCGCCGCTACGGTTCCTTCTCGCACTCCAGCCGCAGGAAGAAACCCCATCCAGGACGCCACTCTGGCTGATCCTGCTTAGAATGCTGATCGCGACCCTGATCGTCCTGGCGCTCGCTCACCCGCTCTGGAACCCCGGCGAAAGGCTGCGGGGCAGCGGCCCTCTGATGCTGGTCATCGATGACGGCTGGGCTGCTGGGCCCGGCTGGAGAAAGCGCATCGAGTCGATGGAGGCGCTGATCGACCAGGCGGAGCGGGAAAGCCGCGCCATTCGCATCCTGACGACGGCGAAGGCCAACCCGACCGATCCGCTGCAGGTCAGCGAGCTGATGCGGCCCGCTGCGGCGCGCCAGCTTGTGCGCGGGCTGAGACCAAAACCATGGCCAGTGGACCGCACTGCCGCGGTCGATGCGCTTGGCGGGCTGACGATTTCCGGTTCGGCTCATGTCGTATGGCTGTCGAACGGACTGGCCGGCGGAGACGATACGAAACTGATGGAACGGCTCCAGCAACTGGGGCCTTTGCGCGTCTATCGCGATACGGCGGGATCTCTGGCACGACTGGCAGCAACGCCGCGTTCCACCCGGGATGGGCTGGCGGCGCCTGTCGTCCGTGCCGACAACCGCGGCGAAGCAGCGGTAAGTGTCCGGCTGATCGACGATGACGGGCGGCTCCTCGGACAGCAGAACGCGGTCTTCCCGGAGGGCGAGACCCGAACGGAGATCGGATTCAAGCTGCCGCCCAACCTGCGCAACCGCGTCGCACGTGTTGAGATCGAGGGGGAGAGCGGCCCCGGCGCCGTCTTTCTAATGGACGACCGGTGGCGCCGGCGACCGGTTGGCGTTGCGTCCGGCGGTCTGTCGGAAGGATCGCAGCCGCTGTTGAGCGAGGACTATTACCTGTCCCGCGCCCTGGAGCCGTTTAGCGACGTACGGACGGCCAAGGTCAACGAGCTGGTCGAAGAAAAGCTGTCTGTTATCGTCCTCGCCGATATCGGCAAGCTCGCGCCGTCGGAGGTCGATCGGCTGGGCCGCTGGATTGAGGGGGGCGGCGTCCTGCTGCGATTCGCGGGACCACGTATGGCTCAGGGGACCGATCCGCTGGTGCCGGTCAGGCTGCGTGGCGGCGGTCGCGCGCTGGGCGGCGCCATGTCCTGGGCGCAACCGGCCCGGCTGCTGCCCTTCGAGGAAACCACCCCGTTCGCCGGGCTCATCATTCCGTCGGACGTAAGAATCCAGCGTCAGGTCCTAGCTGAACCGAGCCTGGAGCTGCAGACCCGGACCTGGCTTCGGCTGAGCGACGGCACCCCGCTGGTTACGGCCGACCGGCGCGGTAGCGGCTGGCTCATTCTGGTCCATACGACGGCGAACACCGAATGGTCCAGCCTCCCCCTGTCCGGCCTGTTCGTTGAAATGCTCCAGCGCATCGCCAATCTCGGTCAGGGCGTGGCCGGCGATGACGGACAGGCCGTGTATCCGCCTCTCCAGACTCTCGACGGGTTCGGCGTTCTGGGGCCGGCGCTCGCCAGCGCGATCGCCATTCCGGGCAAGAGCTTCCTGACCGCCAGACCGGAGCCGAAGACGCCACCGGGCTACTACGGAAAAGGAGATGCGCGACGCGCCCTCAACATCGCCGCAGGGATCGAGTCGCTGGAACCGCTCGGGGAACCGCCAAGCGGCGTAGAAGTGACAGGCTACGCCCTGGAACCGGCGTTCGACGCCAAACCCTGGCTTCTTCTTGCCGGTCTCCTGCTTTTGCTCGCAGACCTTGCCATCAGCTATGTACTGCGCGGCCTTGGCCCGCGGCGCGCCGCATCGGCCACTGCAGCGGTGTTGCTGGTCGCTGCCACTTTGGCGGCCGTGGCGCCCGACACCGCGTCAGCCCAGACCGTCAAGGCGTCGCCGCCCAAGGATGCGGAGGAAGCGTTCGCCCTGAAGGCGACGCTGAGCACCCGTCTCGCCTTTATCATCACCGGCGATGCCTCGCTGGATTCGATCAGCCGCGCCGGGCTCAAGGGGCTTTCGACGATCCTGCGGCAGAGAACCGCAGTGGAACCGGCCGACCCGATCGGCGTCGACATCGAACGCGACGAGCTTTCGCTGTTCCCGGTTCTGTACTGGCCAGTCTCGGTAAGGCAGCGACCGCTGTCGGATCAGGCTGTCGCCAAGCTCAACGCCTATCTGCGGGGCGGCGGCACTGTCCTGTTCGACACCCGCGAGCAGGCGCAGCTGAATTTCGATCCGTTCGGCGTAGGGGGGCCCGAATCCGCCAAGCTCCGCGACATGCTGAGTTCCCTGGACATTCCGGCGCTGATCCCTGTTCCCAAGGACCACGTCGTGAACAAGGCGTTCTATCTGCTCAAGAACCATCCAGGCCGCTGGTCGGGAGGCACGGTTTGGGTCGAACGGCGCGGCGGGCGGCACAATGACGGCGTATCGTCCGTCATCATCGGCAGTCACGACTGGGCCGGGGCCTGGGCCGTGGACCCAAACGGCCTCGCCATGTTCCCGGTTTCATCAGGCGGCGAGCGCCAGCGCGAACTCGCCTACCGGTTCGGGGTCAACTGGATCATGTATGCGCTGACCGGCAACTACAAGACCGACCAGGTTCACGTGCCCGCCATTATCGACAGGCTGGGACAATGACGGCGCGGACATCCCCATGCTGACGGTTGAATTTTCTCCTCTTTTCCCATGGGCCTGGATCGGCGTGCTGACAGCGGTCGCGTTGCTGCTCGTGATATTCGGCCTCGCCCGAAGGGCGCGGGGCATGGGCTGGCGGTCTGTCGCGATCGCTGGCCTGATTCTCGCCCTCGCCAACCCGGTCGCGGTGGAGGAAGACAGGGAAGCGAGAAACGACGTTCTTGCGGTTCTGGTCGACGATTCTGCCAGCCAGAAAATCGCGGACCGCGAAGAAGCGACGGCGAAAGCGCTCGCCCATGTGACCGCGACGGCAGCACGTCTCAACAATGTCGAACTGCGCGTGATCCGGGCGGGAATACCGGATGATTCGGCTGGACCCGTCGATGGAACGCGCCTGTTCCGGGCGCTTGGCCGGGCGGTCGCCGATATTCCGCAATCGCGCATGGCGGGCACCATCGTCATTACCGACGGTCAGGTTCACGATGTTCCGGCGGCCGACGCTCCGGTCCCCTTCGGCGGGCCTGTCCATGTCCTCCTGACCGGCAAGAAGAATGAGTTCGACAGACGGATCGTGGTCGAGAACGCACCGAAATTCGGAATCGTCGGCAAGGAAGTAACGATTACGGTACGCGTCGAGGATACCAGCGGCGCAAGCGAGCCGGTGGATCTCACACTTATCCAGGACGTCGGGACGCCTCGCAAAATCAGAATTCCTGTCGGCAAGAACCATGCGGTCAAGCTTCCGCTGGACCATGCGGGCGCCAATATCCTGCAGATGGAGGTAGCAGCCCTGCCCGGTGAACTGACATCCATCAACAACCGCACGGTGGTATCGGTCAACGGCGTCCGAGAGCGATTAAGAGTTCTCCTCGTCTCCGGTGAACCGCACCCGGGCGAGCGCACCTGGCGCAACCTGCTCAAGGCCGATCCATCGGTGGACCTGGTCCATTTCACCATCCTGCGGCCGCCGGAGAAGCAGGACATGACTCCGGTTCGCGAACTTTCCCTGATCGCTTTCCCGATCCGCGAACTGTTCGAGGTCAAGCTGAACGATTTCGACCTGATTATTTTCGACCGCTACCGCCGGCGCGGCGTGCTGCCGTCGATCTATCTCGACAATATCGCCCGCTATGTCGAAGGCGGCGGCGCGATTCTCGAAGCGTCCGGCCCTGAATTCTCCGGCATCGACACGCTGTATCAGACTCCGCTCGGGCGGGTGTTGCCGGGCGAGCCCACCGGCGTGGTGATGACTGGCGCGCTTCGCCCGCGTCTGACCGACAGGGGCGCGCGGCACACGATCACTGCCGATCTGCCCGGCGCAGGCATCGGCGAAGAACTTCCGCGCTGGGGGCGCTGGTTCCGGCAGATCGAAATCCAGCCCCGCAACGGCATCGCTCTGATGAGGGGCCGCAGCGACAAACCGATCCTGATGGTGGACCGGGTCCAGAAGGGCCGGGTTGCGCAGCTCGCCAGCGACCATATCTGGCTGTGGGCGCGCGGCTATAACGGCGGCGGCCCCCACTCGGAACTGTTGCGCCGCATCGCTCACTGGCTGATGAAGGAGCCGGAACTCGAAGAGAACAGCCTGCGCGCTCAGATGCAGGGATCGCGGCTCGCCATCACGCGCCGCAGCGTTGAAGAAGACACCAGCCCGGTCGAACTGACGCTCCCCTCGGGCAAAAGGAAGACGGTTTCCCTCGAACAGGGCATCGGCGGCAGGGCTCGCGCGTTTGTTCCGGTAGGCGAAACCGGGATCTACCGAATTCGCGACCAAAGGCACAAGACACTGGCGGCGGTCGGCAACATCAACCCGCTGGAATTCTCGGACATGCGGACGACCGGCGACCGCTTTGCCGCGCTCTCGCAAAAAACCGGCGGCGGTATTCACTGGTTTAACGACGGCGCGCCCGAACTCCGGCGGGTACGCGCAGACCGGCTGACCGCGAGCGCCGGATGGTTTGGAATCGTCGACAACCGGAATTTCACGATCCGCAATGTGCGCGAAGTACCGCTGCTGCCGGGGCTCGTCGTTCTTCTGCTGGCGCTCGGCGCGCTGTTACTCGCCTGGCGGGCGGAAGGACGTTAGGCTGTCAGGGTCAACCAAGACTTCCTCAACGGGGAAAGACACATGTCGAAACTGCTCAACGACGATCAGGTATCCACCTATGACCGGGACGGGTTCGTCTTCCCGGTACGGGTCATGTCCGAAGCCGACGCCGTTTCGTTCGGCGACAGGATCCTGGCCGCGGAGGCCGATGGCAAATTGAGGGCAAGGGGCGGCGAAACCAAGTTTTATCTGCGTTTCCCCTGGGTATACGAACTGGCGACCAGACCGGAAATTCTGGATGCCGTCGAGGACCTGATCGGACCCGACATCATGCTTTACCACAATTCGATCTGGGCCAAACGCGGGGGCGGCGGTCATTATGTGAGCTGGCACCAGGACAATACCTATTTCGGCCATTACCCGTGCGAGGTGCTGTCGATGTGGATCGCGCTGACGCCGGCAACGGTCGCGAATGGCTGCATGCAGTTCCTCCCCGGCACGCACCGGCTGGGCCAGCTTCCGCTCGCCGGCAACGACGTCAACGACGCGAACATGCTGACCAGCGGACAGACCGTGGAGTTCGATCCGAACAGCGTCGATGCAGTCCCGATTGAACTGCAGCCGGGCGAAGCATCACTGCACCATGCGTTCCTGATTCACGGATCGCTTCCCAACCGGACCGAGGATTTGCGGATGGGGATGACGCTGATCTTTCACCCGCCTCATCTTCGCCAGGCGGGCGACGTGCGGACAAGCGCGCTACTGGTTCGAGGCGAGGACCGGTACGGCCATTTCGACCGTGAGACACCGCCGGTCGCCGAAGACGACGAAGCCACCGTGGAAGCGTACGAACGCGCAGTCATGCTCTATCGCAGCAAGGTCCGCGAAATGGGAAACAGCACGATCGAGCGGTTCGAAAAAGGAACGGCGAACAGTTCCTGACCGGCTCTCTGGCGAGGCGCGGATCGGACGCGCGCCTCGACTGGCACGAAAGAAAAAAGGGGACAGGTGGGATCCTGTCCCCTTTTCCAGGCCCTTCCGGGCCGCGCTACATCAGGCTTGGCAAATAGAGTGCGATCGCCGGGAAAAAGATCATAAGCACGATGAGGATAGCGTCGCAGACCAGAAACGGGAACGCCGCTTTCGCCACCTGGATCAGGGTCGTCCCTTTGGGCGCCACCCCCAGCATCACATAGAGCAGTAATCCGAAGGGCGGGGTTGTACCCGCCATTTCGAATGTCATCAGCACGAACAGCCCGAACCAGATCAGGTCGAATCCAAGCTGCTGCGCCAAGGGGAAGAAGATCGGCACGGTGATCAACATCATCGATGTCGCATCCATGAACATGCCCAGCGTGATCAGGATGCAGAACATCACCAGCAGAATCCAGTATTTGGAGATGTCAAAACTGGTAGCCCAGGAAAGCAGCCCCGCGCTGGCGCCGGAGAAGGCGAGAAGCTGGCTGAACACGGTCGACGACATGATGATGAAGAACACCATGGCGCCGACCTTGACCGTTGCTTCCACCGCGGTCTTGATGCTCGTAAATGTCAGCACCCGGAACGCCGCCGCCAGTATCATCACGCCGAGAACGCCGAACGCCGCAGCCTCCGTCGGCGTTGCAAGCCCGAGAATAATGAATCCGACGACCATGAAGACGACAAGGCCCATCGGCAGGATATTCGTGCAGACGATCTTTACCCGCTGGAATACGGGCGGCATCTCAACCTCGTAGGCGGGCGCCGAACCAGGCGCCATCCGAAGCTGCATGAAAATCATGATCGCGTAGAGCCCGGCAAGGAGGAAGCCCGGGATAATGCCCGCGATGAGAAGCCGACCAACATCAATACTGGCGACAGAGGCCAGAAGGACCCCGAGCGCCGAGGGCGGAATGATCATCGCCAGCCCGCCGGTGCCGAGGATCGGTCCCATCGACATGCGCCAGTTGTAACCGCGCTTCTGCATTTCCGGCACCATCAGGGAGCCAAGCATCGCCGTGTTCGCCATGCTGGAGCCTGTAAGGGTCGAGAACAGCGCGCCGCCGGCGACCGTCAGAAAGCAGAGCCTGCCCGGCAATCTGCCGAACAACACGTCCAGCCCGTCAAAAACCCGTATCGCGAGCCCGGTATGGAAGAACAAAGCCCCCATCATGATGAACATGGGCACCGGCCCGAGCGCAAATCGCGTTATCAGAGCGGTTGAATTCTCGACGATCTGGGGCAGTCCGGCCATTCCGCCCATGAAGATCATAACGCCGATAATATTGGTCGTGATGAAGGTCAGCGCGACAGGAACGCCAAGCGCCATAAAGAAAACGACAAACCCGATCAGGGTTGCGAGAGCCCAATACCATTCCATGATCAGACCCCCTCCCGCTCTTCGATCGAATGGGAATACATATCGTCTATGCCGATCAGGAATCGTCCGAATTCAATCGCGACAAGCACGAAACATGGAGCCATCGGCACAAACAGCAGCCAAAGCGGCAGGTCCACGCCGCGGACGTCAACTGTGCCTGATTGCCAGTTGGCCCAGAAATTCTCCCAGGAGTACCAGGCGAATACGAGGCAGGAAAAAATACAGATGCAGTAGACGATCTTCGCGACCACGAACTTCACCGCCGGCGGCAGGAACTGCGTTACAGCATCGATAAACACGTGCCCCTTGATACGCGTAATCCACGGCGCTGCCAAAACAGCGAACCAGAGCAGAGTGTATTCAACGACCCCGATCGTGAATATCGGCGGATTAAATCCCAGAATTCTCATCGACACATCGACGCAAATCATCACAAACGATGTGAATATCAGAATTCCTGATACGACCGCGAGAACACGAATCAGGAAATTATATCCCTGAACGATAGCACCCACTTGTTTGACCCTTCCCTGTTAGCCGGAGTATTCCCGGATTTATCACGTGTCGGCGCAGGATGGCTGAACGAACGCGAAAGTACAAGCCGCGGAACTGTGACACGATGCGATTGGCAGCGAAAGCAGGTGCTTGCGAAAGGGCACCACTAATGCCATCGTAGCGCCGTTGATTGTCCGTGACTGGCGCGGAGATCACGTTTTGAAACTATTTCGTACTTTATGAGTGACGAAATTCCGACATTAGGGAGGTTTTACCATATGAGGATCAACAGGCTTCTTGCATCTGGTGCGGCAGTGGCCGCGACCGCATTTGTGTATGTGGCGCCTGCCGTCGACGCAAAGACGCTGTCGGTGGTTTCCGGGCTGCCCCGCAACCATGACCAGATCGAAACTTATTTCCGCGATTTCCATCAGCCCGTGAATGCCGCAAAGGGCGCGATCACCCTGCAGTACAAGGGTGGACCCGAAGTCACGCCGCGCAAACAGCAAGGCAGCTTTATCAAGCGCGGCCTGATCGATCTGCTGATCTCGCCGAGTTCGTATTATGCGGGCCAGGTGCCGGAATCGCGTGTCACCGCGATCTCCAACCGTTCGCCGTGGGAAATCCGTGCGGACAATAACGGCATGGACCGGTTGAGCGAGGGCTGGATGAAGGGCATCGGCTCCCGGATCATTGCCTGGCCTTTCTGGGGCGGATCGAACTTCCATGTCTACCTGACCAACAAACCCGAACTCTCCAAGAAAACGGGCATCTCGCTGGTCGGTCAGAAAATGCGCGCGACGGCGCTCTATATTCCGTTCCTGAAGGCAATGGGCGCTACGCCGGTCGTGATCTCGCCGGGCGATGTTTACACCGCCCTGCAGCGCGGCGTTGTCACCGGTCTCGCCTGGCCGGAAGGCGCCGTGACCAAGTATGGCTGGCAGGAATACATCAAGTATCGTGTTGGACCGGGCTTCTGGCGTTCCTCGACCATGCTGGTCATGAACGAGAACAAGTGGCAGTCGCTTTCGAAGACCGAAAAGGACTTCATGATGAAGCACGCCCTCGCATTCGAAAAAGCGAGCGGCGAGACCCTGCGCAAGATCGCCAATGCCGATAATGCGAAGATTTTCGCGGCTGGCGTGAAAGCGATCGAACTTGAAGGCGAGTATGCAAAGGCATGGAACGCCACGGTCAACGGTTCGACCTGGGACGATGCCAAGAAGCGCAAGATGACCTTGTCTTACGACACGATTCGCAAGCTTCTTTACAAGGAATAAACTACCGGCCCATGGGGCCAGGACATGCCGGCGCTCCCCAACAGGGAGCGCCGGTTTTTTTATCCTTCAAACGCCGAGATAACGTTCGTGAATGCCCGGATTGGCGTCGAGTTCGGTCGAGTTCCCCGACCAGACGCAGACGCCTTTTTCTATGATGAAATGCCGGTCGGCGATTTTCATTAGCGCGGACAGGTTCTTGTCGATGACGAGGATCGACTGCCCCTCGGACTTCAGGTCCGCGAGACACTGCCAGATTTCGGCGCGGATCTGCGGGGCGAGCCCTTCCGTCGCCTCATCGAGAATTAGCAGCTTCGGATTGGTCATCAACGCCCGGCCGATGGCGAGCATCTGCTGTTCGCCGCCGGACAGTTCGTTACCCATCCCGTCGATCCGCGGCACCAGCGCGGGAAATCTTTCCAGCACACGATCCAGCGTCCATCCGCCTTCCGAACCGCGCGCTGTCGCAACCAGGTTTTCGCGGACCGTCAGGTTGGGAAAGATCTGCCGGCCTTCCGGCACCAGCCCGATCCCCGCCTGGGCAATCCGATAGGATGTCCTGCCGAGGATCGAAATATCCTCGAACCGGATATCGCCCCCATGCGGCGGCACCATGCCCATGATGGAACGTACCGTCGTGGTCTTGCCCATCCCGTTTCGGCCCATCAACGTCACCACCTCGCCGGCATTGACCTCAAGCGACATGCCGAACAGGACCTGGCTCGCCCCGTAGGAAGTCTCGATGCCTTCAACCTGCAACATCAGACGCTTTCCTCTTCGCCCAGATAGGCGGTGCGAACTTCCGGATTTGCGCGGATTTCATCGACCGTGCCGGAGGCAATGGCCCGCCCGTAGACCAGAACGGTGATCCGGTCGGCCAGCGCGAAGACGGCGTCCATATCGTGCTCGATCAGCAGGATTGTGAGTTTCCCCTTGAGGCCCTTCAGAATATCGACCATGAGGCGGGATTCCTCCGGCCCCATCCCTGCCATCGGCTCGTCGAGCAGCAGCATCGTCGGCTTCCCGGCCAGCGCCATGGCTATTTCGAGCTGCCGGTGTTCGCCGTGGCTCATGTCACGCGCGGTCACGTCCGCGCGGGCGCCAAGCCCGACAAGGTCGAGCGCCTCGCGCGCCGGCTCGCGCAACCTCGCCTCGCCGCGCGCCGCGCGCCAGAAGCGGAAGGAATGACCGTCATGCGCCTGAACGGCGAGCGCCACGTTATCGAGCGTGGTAAACTCGTGAAAAATGCTGGTGATCTGGAAAGTCCGCGCCAGGCCGAGCGCCGACCGTGCGGGCGCGGGCAGCGTCGTGATATCGCGCCCGTCGAACAGGATACGACCGGAATCCGGTTTCAACGCGCCGGAAAGCTGGGAGATCAGGGTCGTCTTCCCGGCGCCGTTGGGCCCTATGACGGCATGGATGCCGAGCGGCTCGACGTCGAGATTCAGATTGTCCGTCGCGCTGACGCCGCCGAAGCTCTTGCGCAGATTCTCGACCTTCAGAAGAGGCTTCGCCATTCAGCTGTCCTTCCGGTCGAAAAAGCCGAGCAGACCGCCGCGGGCGAACAGCACCACGAGAATCAGGAACGGCCCGAAGATCAGCTGCCAGTATTCCGTTACGCCGGCCAGAAGCTCTTCCAGCACCAGGAACGCGACCGCCCCGACGATCGGGCCGGCAAGGCTTCCCATGCCGCCCAGCAGCACCATGATGATCAGGTCGCCGGAGCGGGTCCAGTGCATCATGTCCGGGTTAACGAAATCGGTGTGATTGGCGAGCAGGATGCCCGACAGGCCCGCCATCATGCCCGCGATCACAAAAGCAGTCAGCTTGTAGCGGAAAGTCGGATAACCGATGGCTTCCATACGCGCCTCATTGGACCGAGCCCCCTGGATCACCATGCCGAAGCGGGAATTCACCATCCGGTGCGAAATCCAGAGGCACAGGATCAGCAGGACATAGACCAGCCAGTAGAGATTGGTCTTGTCCGACAGATCGATCAGGTCCGCGAAATAGCTGGGCTCCACCAGGGGAAGTCCGTCGTCGCCGCCGTAGCGATCGAGGCTGACGCCGAGGAAATACATCATCTGCGCCAGCGCGAGTGTGATCATGATGAAATAGACGCCGCGGGTCCGAAGGCTGATCGCGCCGAACACCAGAGCGAACAGGGCGGAAACAACAAGCGCAAGCGGCCACTGGATGAACCCGTCGACCAGTTCGTGCTCGGCGCAGATACCGATCGTATAGGCACCGATGCCCACGAACGCCGCGTGACCGAAGCTGATCATCCCGCCATACCCCATGATCAGGTTGAGCGACAGCGCCCCGATCGAGAGGATCATCATGCGGCGACCGAAATCGGCGTAGAACGGGACTTCGGTCCATTCGGCGATGGCGGGTACGAACGCGAGGGCGAGGAAGATCGCGAGAACGATGAAGATTTGTGGGCGGTTCGCCATCGTCTAGCCCGTCCGCGCCGGAAACAGGCCCTGCGGGCGGAAGAAAAGTACGCCCGCCATCAGGATATAAATAAGCATCGAGGCGACGGCCGGCGCCGCGGTCTCGGCCGCGTTGACGGGAAGAAACAGCTCGAAGAACACGTCGAGGAAGGATCGACCGAGAATTTCCATCACCCCGATCAGCAGCGCGCCGACAAAGGCGCCGCGGATCGAACCGATACCGCCGATCACGATCACCACAAGAACCTGGATCAGGATATTTTCGCCCATCCCGATCGTGGCCGCGAAGATCGGCCCGGCCAGTACGCCGGCCAGCGCCGCCAGGGCCGCGCCGAGTCCGAACACCAGCGTAAACACCTTCTTGATATCGACACCCAGCGCGCCGACCATTTCGCGGTTGGACGCCCCTGCCCGGATCAGCATGCCGGTGCGCGTCTTGACCACAAGAACATAGAGAAATGCAGCGACCAGCAGTCCTACCC
>Ga0181587_10001243_pt1 | contig 21428 bp, 17 predicted proteins | sample 071ome_27_FD_132463 | JGI IMG/M metagenome (GOLD analysis project Ga0181587, IMG submission 132463) | Coastal salt marsh microbial communities from the Groves Creek Marsh, Skidaway Island, Georgia - 071409AT metaG (megahit assembly) | ecosystem: Environmental > Aquatic > Marine > Intertidal...
CGACCCCTCAGTTCCATATACTTCAATCCGCGGCAGCTCAGCGCCCCACACATCAAAGCTCGTGGTGATCTGACCGACTGCACAGCTGGCAAACTCCATAATGCCGACAATATGGGTAGCCGTTTCCACCGGAATTATCTTGCCGTATTTCTTTTCACTGGTGATTGTGCGTTCGGGGAAGGTAATGCGCGTGCAGCCACTTACATGGGAAACGGGCCCCATCATATTCACTAGGGCAGTCAGGTAGTACGGACCCATATCAAACATCGGACCGCCGCCTTTTTCATAGTAGAATTCCGGGTCGGGATGCCACCCCTCGTGACCGTGGCTCATCATGAACGCATTCGCTCCAATAGGCTGGCCGATCCAGCCGTCATCGATCAGCTTGCGACAGGTCTGGTGTCCACCGCCTAAAAACGTATCGGGCGCGCCACCAACGAGTAGGCCCTTCTTATGTGCCAGCGCGAGCATCTCCTGAGCATCTTCGCGTTCGACGGCCAGCGGTTTTTCGTTGTATACGCTTTTTCCCGCTTTGAGCGCCTGCATCGCAACGGTCGCATGCGCCTTGGGCACGGTCAAATTGACGACAATCTCAATCGACTTATCGGCCAGCAGCTGTTTTACCGTGCAGGCGCGCGGGATCTCAAACTCTGCTGCCCGTTCTTTTGCGCGCTTCCTATCGAGATCTGCACAGGCGACGATCTCAATATCGCGAAACGTTTTTCCTATGCGCAGGTATGCTGCGCTGATGGCTCCGCAGCCAACAACGCCGACTTTAACTGGGCCTTTTTTCTTTGCCATTGTTTCCTCTTTTTTCGAAGTCATACACTCGTTTGGTGCGCCAACTAATACTCCACTTGCGGCCGGGCGCAAACGCTCAGCAGCCAAGGAGATGCTATGATAGAAACTGAACAAAACTGCGGCAATGTTCCACGCATTGTCGAAAAAAACAGACTGGAGACAACCGCATACACGCCCTTAATCACGAACCTAGAGCAAGAGCACCCTCGCCAAAGACAACGGGGTAATTGTGGCCATTATGGGCCACCGTTTGGGCATCCATATAACATACGCTAAACGCTCTTCGTGCCCCTGCCGTCCGGTTGACGTCCGAGCTGTGCAATAGCCAATTGTGTAGGAGAACGACTTCGCCGGCCGCCAGTTCGAGGGGCACGGGATCGTGATCCTTTAACAGGTCTTCCGTCTGCTCACTGGTGAGAAATCCCGAACCGTGTTCGGGATTTACAAGCGCCGCGTGCGAACCCGGCACTATCTGCACGCACCCATTGTCTAGCGTAGCCGGATCTAGCGCCGTCCAGACCGTAATAAGGGGATCGCGATCTAAGTGGGTCCACCGGTCTTGATGCCAGACGAGGTGAGTACCTTCCCCTGCGGGTTTGTTCATAAACATTGCACGAAAGCAGGCGACATCTGCCTGCTCACCGTACACGCGCGCGCAGAGTTCGCGAAAGAGCGGATGCTGCATATAGTCGAGAAAGACGTCGTCGTACTCGAGATCTTGGATTTTGCGATAGGAAAGCGTGGCCCCCTTAAAACCCTTTGACTGAGGGCCCGGACCAGAATTGGGGCCATCGACCCGATCTAGCTGCATCATCATCTGGTCGTAATCAACGTCTGCTCGTCCCATCATGATATCATCCATACGCGTCTGCAGCGCGAGCAGCTGATCATCTGTGGCTACTTGACCAAGCCGCAAAAAACCGTCCCGCTCGAACTGCTGCCACGCTGCGTCCGTCAGACCTTCTCTAGGCCTATTCATTGCCCTCTTCTCCTTGCGCTTGCGGTTACCTTGTGAAGTCACCATAGTATACGTAAATCACATCCACAGCTTCAAACCGACGCACCTGCGATGACCAAGGCCCTTTTCTTTACCGACCTACCCGATGCACTAGCGCAGCATATAACCGACTGCGCCTCACCCGACATTCACGTTGGCACCCACTGCGCTGATCTTAGAGACTCTGAAAAAATAGCCCTGCTGAGCGATGCTGAGTTTCTCATTCTCTTTCCGAGCCAACTCAGCGACGAAGTCCTAGACGCTTCTGCCCACCTGCGGCTGATTCAGCTCGTTAGCGCAGGCTACGAAAAGATGAACATCGATCGATGCTCTGCCTTGGGTATACCCGTGGCTAATAATGGAGGCACCAATGCCATAGACGTCGCCGAACACACGCTCGCGCTCACTCTGGGTTTATACCGACGTCTCGTGGATTTAGATACAAACGTACGCAAGGGACAGTGGAAAGCCCTAACGCTCGGCACCCAGACCCAAACCGTGCACGGAAAGACGCTCGGCATTGTCGGCTTGGGGCACATCGGCCAGCGCGTAGGGCGCCTTTTTTCTGCGCTGGGTGCCCAACTGGTATACAGCGATCCAACGCCCATTGGAGCCCAAGCAGAAAACGCACTAGGCATAGAGCGCTTGCCCCTTGACCAGCTACTCAAAGCAGCCGATATCGTCTCCCTGCACGTTCCGCTGACAGAGGGCACTCAGCACATGATTGGAGCGACTGAACTGGCCCAAATGAAAGCCAGCGCCGTCCTCATCAATACCTGTCGCGGCTCCGTTGTCGACGAAAAGGCGCTGTGTGAAGCGTTGGCAAACAGACAGATTGCCGGAGCGGGACTAGACGTTTTCGAGGCGGAACCCTGCCCAACCGACAGCCCTCTCCTCGCCCTGCCTAACGTGCTTCTAACACCTCACGCAGCCGGCGTTACTCGAGATACCTGGGCGCGGCGTGGCACCTTTGTATTTGACAACATACGGCGCGTTCTCAGGGGATGCCCCCCGCTGGCCCAGATTCAACCAGATAGGACGGATACACCCCGTGCATAGTTGGCGAGAAAACGTGTCTATTCTTGGCGATCCCTATACGGAAACGCTGCTGCATACGGTCGAGTTGCTGCGAGAGACACAGACGGTTTATCCGCAACAGACAGACGTATTTCGCGCCCTTGAACTGACTTCTTTTGATCGGGTTTCCGTCGTGATTTTGGGACAGGACCCCTATCATGGAGAACGCCAGGCACACGGCTTGGCCTTCTCCGTTCCCGATGGGATTAAAATCCCCCCATCGCTCCGGAATATCTTTAAAGAGATCGCAGCGGACGTATACGCAGATAACCCACCGGCCTTTTCGACCGACCTGAGCCGCTGGTCTAACCAGGGCGTGCTCCTGCTCAACGCGACGCTTACCGTAGAAGCGGGTAAAGCAGCATCGCATAAAAAACTGGGCTGGCAGAAAATTACAGACGCCATTATTGAGACGCTGAGTCGGAGACGTTCCCACATCGCGTTTATGCTGTGGGGCGCGCACGCCCAGTCGAAACGGGCGCTGATTGACGATCGACGTCACCTCGTCTTAGAATCCGTTCACCCTTCTCCCCTGTCTGCCTACCGGGGCTTTTTCGGCTGCCGACATTTCTCACGGACCAACGCCTATTTACAGGCCAAAGGGCGAACGCCCATTATTTGGTAAGACGAGACCGCGCCACAGCGCCCAACTAAGAGACCAACTTTAGGAACCATGATGAGTCACATTTTATTTGTTTGCACGGGGAATATATTTCGCAGCATGATCGCAGAGCATGCGCTGCGCTATACGGCGGGACCCACCTCTGACTATTCGTTCTCCTCGGCGGGTACCGAAGCTAAGGCCCAGCCCATGGTGGAAATCGTGCGTCAGGGATTAAACGCGCGGGGCATTGATCCAAGTGGACACGTTCAGCGCAGGCTCACTCCCGAAATCTTTAGTGGCGCGGACTTGGTTGTCGCCATGGGCCTTGACCACGTCGCTTTTATAGAAGAAACGTATAGAGAGACGCCCGTTCTTTTTGACAAAGTGGCTTACGGACGGCGCGAAGCGATTCTCGACACCTGGGAGGCCGTGCCAGATCACGAAACCAACGTAGAGGCACGAGATGCGCATATTCGATCTGTGCTCAATCATATTTGGGACGGAGCAGCCCCTTTCCTTCGCAACGCGTCTGGCTTTATCCCCTAGCGAGGGAGTTACTCTTCCAGTTCGGAAATGATCTGTCCAATCCAGTCGGGACGTCCGCAGGAAAATTCGCTGACCCCGAGCGCATACAGCGCTCTCAAATATTCCCGCGTTTCTTCATAGGTCAGCGAGTCGCGAAAACCACAGCGCACGTCCAATCCGTGCGCACGAGCATCTGCCAGACATTGAGAGCTTGCGGCAGCGGGCCACACTATGAGCAACCCAGCTCCGAAGCGCTCGACAATTTCAGCGGCGTCGAAGGGTTTGGGTTCAACCAAAAAGTAGGCTATCTCTAGTTCACGGTTGAGCGTCCTAGACTCCAATAGGGCCCCTTCGTGGAAGCTGGAGAGGGTACACTGCTCCACGACGCCGGCCGCCTCAACCTGGCGCACTGCCTGTTCTGCGATGTCCTCTTCCTTGAATTCGACGAGTAAACGAGCGCGGTTGCGCATACAGGAAATCGCTTCGTCTAGGGTTGGAATCTCTTCGTTCCCGCTGCGCAGCCTTTTTAGTTCCGAGAGCGTTAAATCAGCGACGCGCCCTTGCCCATCCGTTGTGCGATCCACCGTCTCATCATGTATAACGACTAGGTGTCCATCGCGCGTTCGGCGAATATCAAACTCTATTCGATACGCCCCCTGCCTGATGGCCGTCTCAAAAGCGGCCAACGTATTTTCTGGCTGATATGCCATCGCACCACGGTGCGCGCCGATCCGTATCGTCTTCATATATCGTTCCTTTACTAGCGCAACAAAAGCATTTTTCTAGTGACGGTGCGCTGTTCCGTTTGCAATCGCGCAATGTACACCCCCGTAGCCAGAGGGCGTCCCCTGGCGTCGCGACCGTCCCAGTGCAGCGCGTGTTCTCCACCCCGGAATCTGCCCGCGGCCAGTACCGCCACGCGCTGACCAGAAACGTTAAATACGCTGAGGTCGACGCGTTCCCCCTCGACTAGATTAAAGCGGATCACCGTTTCGCTATTAAACGGATTGGGCCAGTTTTGCCGCAGAGATAGACGGGCGGGTAAGCGGTCCGTTTCTTCGCTAACGGCGGTTATGATTGCCTCTCGCTCTTCGGCCACGAGACGGACGTCATCCAAATAAAACGTACCCCGTAGATTGCCCAAGAGGCGCAGCGAAGTAATCGGCCCTTCCAATCGATAGAAACGCTGGAGAGGGATTTCCACCTGCTGCCACTCACGACGCGTCATATCAATCTGCGGTTCTTCTGCGTCGAGGAGCAGGACCTGAGAAGGTGCATCTTCGTTGACCATGACGTTAAAAGCCGGCCGCGAGCCCACTTCTGAAAACCCTGGATGAAAGGCGAAGCGAAGAGCTCGATATCCAACGGCCTCGACGGGAACGCGCGGTAAAAACTCGATGGTAAAGGCACGCGCTTCCACGCCCCGCGCCAGCGATCCCACATAGGTCGTATCCCGCGCGTCAAAAACGGATGCATTGGAGAGAAATCCCGGATCCCAATTGCCTCCATAGCCCTCGTCAAAAACGACTTGATCCTCCCGCGGCAAGAGCAGCAAGCTATGGCGCATCGAACCCTGAAGAAACTCTTCTCCGACGGACTGACGGATGTGGACAACTACCTCGCGCAGTCCGTTTTCCTCGGACAGTTTAAGGGAGGTGCGCAGGCGATACAGCCCGTCTCCCAGAGGCTCTAAAGGGTGCTCCGCCGCTCCGCCGAAATCCGTTAAATCGGCCACAACCTCAGGGGTATCTCCCCCCAACTCCGTGCTAAAAACTCGTATATCCTGTTCCCACTCAAAAATCTGTCCACTCATCAGGGAATCCGGCACATCACCCACCCATTCTCCGCGCACGTGCGGCGGGGGAAAACGCGCGCTGACCAGTTCAATATCATCGAGAAAAAAGACCCCGCGAAGGTTGCCGAAAAAGCGAATTGACTCCAAGGGATCTTCCAGGGGGTGAAAGGCCCATAGCGGGATCTCCACAGTTTGCCACGTGGAAGATGCTAAATCCAGCCTATCTTCCAGCATGACCGCATCTCCGAGCAGGGGTTCGATCTTACGCGCATCGGTGTTCAGCTGCACGGAGAAAGCGGGCCTCCAGCCAGCCGTTGCCTCACCGGGATGAAAGGAAAAACGCAGCGCTCTGTATCCCGATAGAGCCATCGGCTTTTCGGGCTTAAACTCAATCGTGAAGGCATTCGCATCGACGGCAAGCGCCTTTTCTCCCCCGAGAACGGTGCCCTCCTGCCAGGCCAGCGATGCATTGAGCAAAAATTCCTGGGTCCAGTTTTCACCCAGAGTATCTCCCACTATGGAAGCATTTGAGGGAGGCACGAGCACGATCCTACGCGTTATTTGCTCCTCCCATTCTCCCTGACGCAAAATAAAAGGCACCGCGTAGCTACCGGGTTCAGGTCGGGCCTCAAATTCTACGTCAAATCGATATGCCCCGTCTCCCAGAGGCGACAGGACCTGGTCGGAAGGACCGCCCAGCGCACTGAGATCGGCCCACACGCCGATGGCCCCCTCGCCCTCTGCACGCACTACAAACTCTCCCTCTAAACGAACCCTGCCACCAGCGACTGCGGTGTCCGTCCACGCCCCCTGCCAAGTCCCCTCCAGCGGACCCGGCTCAAAGTAAGGTATGTGCATGCGTATTAACCGCCGATGGTCACTCGATAGAATAGCATTCTCTACGGACTCTCGTCCGTAGCGCGTATAGCGCCCAATATCTGCATCGTCGGTGTTGGTAAACCCGCCGTTAACCTGCTCAGTCCACTTACTGGCCGGATCCATCGCGTAATAATAGCGCGCATCATAACCAACTAGAACCAACAGGTGGCCCACGGTAGAAAAACCGCCGTGAACGATTACGGGTTTTCCCGCATCCAGCGCTTCGTGCAGCTCGCTCAGCGTCCCGTCTTCCGTCGATCGATCGCGCACGCGCAGCCCTCGTAGGGCCGCCTCTTCATTAAAGACCGCCTTCAGGCCGCCCGTGGCTTGTGCCACAGAAGTACCCCACTTGGAAGATATCATATCCGGCGTTATGTCCGCTGCCCCATAGTATTTTAATACCATTGCAACGCAGGTATTCTGACACGAACCCGACGGGTTGATCCGGTTGCTAAACTGATGGAAGTAGGGCACGCCTTCGATATAACCCGCACTGACGGACCCGCCGAAGAAAAAGACCACGAGAAACGCGCTCAGACAGCGCTGGATTGGGGACATCAATCCACTCCTTTCCACGATTAGATACAACGACTCTTCCTCCCCCCTATGGAGCCGGCTCCCAATCGGAGCGATACTGCTCAATAAAACGCTCAAAGAAGCCGCGCGTTTCCGCGTTTAACCCCATTAAATAACCCTCTTCTAAAAACCAAGGCTGGTCTGAAAAGTAGTCAAATCGCGGAGCACTCATCTGGGTGTACGTCAGCATGAGCGTGCGCCGCATCCTATCGACGTGATATCGCCCACGGTGCAAACCGCAGGGGTTGAAGGCGACCGCATCGCCGGGCTGAAGGGCGACCCGCAGCGCGCCCGGCATGCTATTCGAGCGGTTATGGATGCCTCCTTCGGCACGACGTATAGCGTATTCATCCGGCGTATCCCAGCGCAGATGAGACCCCGGCACCACTTCCACATCGTCTGAGGGCACGAGGGCAATCTGCAGCTGTATACTCGTGCCTCCCGCACCACCGCGGCCAATCATTTCTTGCTCATCGGCCTCGTCGGGACAGTGAAACTGAGAATCGCGATGCCAGTTGCCATCCAGACTCTCCTCTTGGGGATTCATAAATAGACTCGTGCAGCGAAAGAGCACCTCCTCTCCAAGTATGGACTGACCGATGGATAGGACCTTCCGATCGGCGATGGCCGAAAGCAGTTCACAGCGAGCATCCTGCTCGGACGACGCAAAATATTCGGGGTGATTGAGGTGGCGCATCACCGTCGCATTGGCTCCTCCCCCCGGCTCACCCGTCTCAGGGTTACTCCTTCGCCACTGCTCGAGCGCTGATTCAGCAATGGCCAGCAGGCGCCGGCAGCGATCCGGGTCAAACAGGCCGCGCACTACGATATAGCCTTCAGTGCGCCATTGTTTCGCTAGAGCATCATCCATGTCCGATCCTTTCTCACGTCCAGTTTCGCGGGTCGGGCACGGCAACCCACGTGCCTCCCTGTGCTATGGAGGTCTGACTGGCCAACCCGGGTAAGGTCATATCCATAGCGGCATCGATGCCGATCGGAGCGGGTCGATCTTCGCGAATGGAATCAATGAAATCCTGCACTTCCCACCAGTCTCCTCCCCCATGCCCCGCACGGAGGGCCTCCTGAGGCGGATTTTTCCAATAGTCTGGGAGGAATGCCTCGAGTTCGCTGAGCGCCTCCCACTGATGGGTTCGCGAACGCGAACGCAGCCATATACGCGCTTCGCCCCTAAACCCATCTCCCGATTCGTAGCAACCATCGGTCCCCTGTAAGGCGTAATGCGTCATGTTATGGGGACGATCTGACAGCATATCGACCCGTATCTGCACCAAGCCTCCTCCGCTCATGCGACACATCATGGTCACCGAATCTTCCATTTCGTAGTGATCGCCGCGCGGATCTCGATAGTGATGTCCCGTACCCATGGCACATACGGCCGTTACGCGCTGTCCTCCAAACCACTGGAGAACCGGTCCAAGGCTATGCGTTGGATAGGTCGATCCATTGACCCCGGTTTGCCAGCGCCGGCGCCACGGCGTCTGCTCGTTGAGCCCCTTCAATTCGTGGATATACGCCCCCTCACCGTAGTATACTTCCCCAAAGAGTCCTTGATCAACAAGCGCGCGCACGAGTACGTTTTGCTTCATATAAGCGTAGTTTTCCGCCATCATATACTGGGCAGAAGAGCGGCGTGCTGCGCAGACTAAATCGCGGCACTCTTCGATCGAAACGCCGGCCGTCACCTCGCACAGCACGTGAATATCTCTCGCGAGGGCAGCCATGGCCTGCGGAGCGTGAAAATGCATGGGCGTGCCGATGACAACCGCGTCTACCACGGCCGCTTCCAAAAGGGCATCCATGCTCCCAAACACGTGTTCGACGCCCAGTTCAGCCGCAGCGCGCTGGGCTTCCTCTAAGCGGACATCGCACAGCGCCGTTATCTCCGTTGACGGATGGGCCAACAGCGACCGAACGTACGAGTTCCCGCGTCCCACCGCGCCAACAATACCAAAGCGAATACAGTCCATAACAGCCCGCTCTCCCATCAGGTATAATTTAAAAACACCCTTCGACCGTCTCATTGACTGGACATCACACCCCGTAGAGACGTCGATATATGAACAATAGTTATTATGTTTTTTAACTTATTATAAGTTACTGTCGGACCGCTATTTGCGCCCCCTTGCTCCCTTCAACACAACTCGATATGTTTGCCTTATAGAGTGCCCTTACCTGCAACAGATTGCCCGATGAGAGAGAGCAGACTACAATGAAACTCGACGTCGTAAAACTGACGCGCCAGCTAGTATCCTTCCCTTCAGAAAGCCAAACGAGCAACGTCGAGGTTACCGAGTGTATCGCCGACGTTCTGAACCAGCTCAACTTTGAAATCGAGCGACTGCCCTACGTTGACAAAAACGGCGTAGACAAGATCTCTATTGTCGGTCGTCTCGGCAAAGGCAGCGGCGGACTCTCGCTCATGAGCCACGATGACGTAGTGCCTGCCCTACCCGAACAATACAAGCCCAAGCTGACGGGAGGCAAACTGTACGGACGCGGTTCATGCGATATGAAAGGGCCGCTGGCAGCGACGCTCTGTGCAGCCGCTCGTTTCAAGGATGCCGAACTGAAGAAACCGCTCTTTATCATCGTCACCGCCGACGAAGAAGTCCATGCCGTTGGAGCCCATATGGTGACAAAGGAGTCCAAGCTATTCGCCCAGGCCAGCAGCGGATACGGCATCATATGTGAACCCACGCGTCTCAATGTAGTCTATGCGCACAAGGGGTCTATGTCATTGGTCATAACCTCCAAGGGAAAGGCCGCTCATACGAGCACGCTCAAAGGCACTAATGCCAACATTAAGATGATCCCTTTTCTGCAGGAAATGCGTGAGATTTACGAACTCGTGCTCGAGGATGTAGCCTTTCGCAACGACGAGTTCAAACCGCCCCATTCAGAGTGGAGTATCGGCATTAACGACCACAACCTTGCCACCAATATTTCTCCGGTACAGTCGGTCTGCACCATCAACTATCGCCCCATGCCGGGCGTCGACGTACAGTCGCTGATTGCGCGCACTAAGGAAAGCGCGCGACGGCACGGGGTTAAATGCGAAATCCGCCATCTGGGCGAGCCCGTTTATACCGATCCCCAATCGCCGCTGGTAAAGACGGCGCTGAAACTTGCGGGAAAACGGCGCGCCCTCACCGTGCCCTACGGTACCGATGGCATGGCTTACGGCAAAAAAATGAAGCAAATGGTCGTATTGGGCCCCGGTGATATCGCCCAGGCCCACACCGTAGACGAGTGGGTTGAAGTCGATCAGCTCAAGAAAGGCGTTGCCCTGTACGAGCGCTTTATCAACCACGTTTGCGTCCAGGGGAACGACTGATTTAAGGGTGTCCACCCCCGTACTAAACGTAGGTATCATCGTTGACGGAGTAGAGGTGCCAGCATGGATTGCCGAACTGCTAAAATCCATAGAGAAAGGCCCCGCCGCGCGTATCGTACATGTTGAATACGCCCAATCTATTTCACGCGCAGAGGGGCAGGTAAACCGCCTCTATCAACGCATAGACCGATCGCTTTTTCCCGTCGGGGAAGATGCCCTGCAGCAGGTCCCCCTACCTACGCCACTTACCCTTAGCCCCCACGCCAACAAGTCCGTTGACGTCGTTCTACACCTCAGTCGGGTTTCCCCCACGGAGACGGACGCTCCCCTCGGGACGTGGTTTTTCCAGCCCGATCTTCTCCGCGACACCGCCTGTCTAAACGCCACCGCAGAGGACGCTACCGTAGCAACGGCCCGCCTCTTTGCATTCTACAAGGGCGACGCGTTTTGCATCGACCGGACCCACACCGCGCTCCACACCTACTCCGTTGGCCGGAGCAATCAGCGCCTCTACTGGACCGCACATACCTTTATACCCAGACGCTTAGAAGCACTCCAAGCTCAGGGAGCCGACGCCTTTTACCGACGCCACGGCCACTGCGCTGAACCATTGGCGTATACGCCAGCGAAAAGACCCCCCTTTTCTCCCTTTCAGCTCCTTAAACGCACCCTGCGCAGTGGGTTGAGCGACTGGTGGCAGTCAACCCAATGGCATGTTTATTTTGGTATCCATAATGGAACTGACCTCCCTCCCTCTTTCGATCATTTCACGCCCCTTGAAAGCCCTCCTGGAACCTATTGGGCCGACCCTTTTCCCTTTGTCCACCAGGATCGCTTATTTCTCTTTTTTGAAGAGTACGATCAGCATGAGAAAAAGGGGCATATCGCCGCCCTGCCCTTTGACCAACGCGGCCCCAGCGGCCCTCCAATCCGCGTCTTAGAAACCGCTGGGCATCTGTCTTATCCCTTTGTCTTTAGCTACCGTGACGACCTCTACATGCTGCCAGAAAGCAGCGACAAGGCAACGGTGGATCTCTACCGCTGCACGCAATTCCCCAATCGATGGACCTACGATAGAACCTTACTCAAGGGAATAAAAGCGGTCGATACAACGCTGTGCTACCACGAGGGACTCTGGTGGCTATTTACCTGTATTGCGGCGCATCCACAAAGCCCAGCACGCGACGAGCTCTTTCTCTTTTATGCCGATTCTCCGCTGAGTGAAGAGTGGACGCCCCACCCCCTTAATCCCGTAATTTCGGACGTGCGAAACGCTCGCCCTGCGGGGCGTATCATCCAGCAGGGCGAACGTATCCTGCGCCCCGCCCAGGACTGCTCCAAGCGCTACGGATACGGACTTCACCTTCGAGAAATAGAGACTTGGAATACGGCTCATTATAGAGAAAAAACGCATACGAGCCTGCTCCCCACGGGTACCCGTCTCGGCTTGCACACCTTAAACCGTCAGGATCAATGGGTTTTTGTAGACATTAAGGTGCGCAAAAAAAAGGGAACACCTTAGGGGACGTTACGCCGAATCTTCCGGTCCGTATCCCCATCGCTCCAACACATCGCCGGCCGCATCCAACACATCGGCTCGATCCGCATCCGACAGGCGCGCAAGGCTCGGCCCGTTCATGTTTCGAATGGTCGACTCAACGCCGTGTACGTTCCAATCCTGGGCCAGCAGTCGCTCGTCGAGTGGATCAACCCCTATAAAGTCGGTTATGCGGCGCAGGTGCACGTCGGGGGCCGCGACAAATTCCTCGTAGCGCAGGCTCATAAAATGTGATAGCCCTTCCCGTTCGCGCTCTACCATTCGGTCGGTCTCCGCCCACTGCCGCGCACACAGGCCGACTGGATAGGCTCCGCTATATACTGGATTGCCGCGCTTACCCGGCTCGGCCTTGCGCCGAATCCCCTCCGCAACCGCATAGCCATTGCGCACAATGTAAATGAAATGGGCCGGCTTAAAGTGCGTCTTCAGAAAAGGAATATGCACGGCATTGACAATGGACTTCTCCAACAAAACGGGACGCGTTGGATAGAGCATCGACCACTGGCGCTTTATTCGATCAGCGCGCTCACGATCCTCCGGATTAAGGCGCACCTGATCTACACACTGACACCACATGCGCTGCCACCCAAAATCCTCGGGACGCGGCAGCGCATCGCTGAACTTAACGCCCTCTCCGGCCAGTGTGCCAATGTGGGGATGCTCGGCGAGTAGGTCCTTTAAGAGGGTCGTGCCCGAATTGTAGCAACCGATTATAAAGAGCCATCGTTCCGGCGTGAGCACGCGCCCCCACCTGGCCCCAACTGCCTGGCCCAGACCGGAGCGCATGGTCTGCTGCTTCAACCGCCTTATTAAACTGACGCGCTTAGCCATCGATCTTTAACACACGCTTTCTATGACTTCGATGGCCCGCTCGGCCAGCGCTGCTTCGCTGAACGCAACCTCTACTCGATCTCGGGCCGCAGCCCCCATCTGACGCGCTCTTTCTGGATCCTTCAATATAAACCGGAGCTTGGCGCACAAATCTTCTACGTCGTCGACTCGGCAGAGCAACCCGCTCTTCCCCTCTTCAATACATTCCGGAACACCCCCATCCGAAACGCCCAGACAGGGCAGCCCAAATGCACCGGCTTCGATAAATACATTTCCCATTCCTTCGCGCACGCTTGGGAGCATAAATACCTCCGCCGCGCTATACATGTCGAAAAGCTGAGGCGACCGAGGCATCAGCGCTCCCACAAACAGGACGCGGTCCCCCCAGCCCAGTTCGCGCGCCAAACGCTCCAGCCTTTCCCGCTCGGGGCCGTCACCTACGATCACCTGCACCAAGTCGGGAAATTCCTTTAATAGACGACTCCCTGCCTGTAGCACCCTGTCTACGCGCTTTTGCGCTACGAGCCTAGCTACGGTGAGCACGATTCGCTTACCCTTGAGTATGGGAAACTGCAGAGAGAGAGACGCTGGATCATAGCAATAATCTTGGGCGTATTGGGCCCGCCAGGCCGGGGGATGAACAAAAATAGAGCGGCCATCAACGCCCTGTGCTACCGCGCGATCACGCACAAAGCGGCTAACCGCCGCAATCGCGGCCGACTGCCCGTAGGCTCGGCGCTGAAGCATACTCTCAATTTCCCTCAGCACGCCCCCACCTGCGAGGTGAACCACCACGTCAGAACCGCGCATGGACGTAATAAGCGGATGCCGATTCCAGCAGTCGAGCAGCCCGGCCACTCTCGTCGCCATTCCATTGGTCGCCCACGTGCAGTCGGGAGCGAAGACTTCAACCTGTTCCTTGAGCAGGGCCCTCGCCCGCACATAGCGCATGGGCACGGATCGGGGTAGAGCAAAGCGACCAACGGCAAAAGTGCAGTTGGCGTCAAACGCCCTATCGCCCTCTACCGAAGGCGCAACTACAAGGGGCTCATAGCCCCCATCAGCTAGCCCACAGGCGAGCGCGTAGGCATAGCTACCAGTGCCCACCGCCTGTGGCGGATAACTCATGGCGAATATGAGAATACGTCTTTTCATAGCTTTTGGGGGAATAAAAAAACGGGCGGCCTCCGTTCCTCGGCGCCGCCCGTCAATCTGTATTCTGTTCCGCTCTTATGCTCGCTTTATGAGCCCGCGCTCGATCATGACTTCAGCGATTTGGACCGCGTTGAGGGCTGCGCCTTTCCGCAACTGGTCTCCGCTCACCCACAGGTCTAATCCCGTCTGGTCGGGCCTCGACACATCCTGGCGAATGCGGCCGACCAGCACGTCGTCCTTGCCCGAGGATTCAATGGGCATGGGGAAATGACTATCAGCTGGGTTGTCCACGATGCGAACACCCGGCGCTTCGGCGAGAATATCACGCGCTTTCTCGGCGGTAAACGGTTCGAAAAACTCCAAATTAATGGCCTCTGAATGAGCACGCATAACCGGCACGCGGATCGTAGTAGCCGTCACCCCAATTGCGTCATCGTGAAACATCTTCTTGGTCTCGCGGATCATCTTTGTCTCTTCTTCGCAGTATCCGTCCGGACCCACATCGGAATTGTGTGAGAAGAGATTAAAGGCTATTTGGTGCGGAAATTCGCGCGGCTCGATCTCTTCGCCCGCCAAAATCTGCCGCGTCTGCGATTCCAGTTCTTGCATAGCCGGAGCGCCCGCTCCGCTAACGGCCTGATAGGTGGAGACGACGATTCGCTTGACCTTTGCCTGCTGGTAAAGAGGCCACACTACGACATCCATAATGATTGTGGAGCAGTTGGGATTGGCGATGATACCCTTGTGCCAATCAAGATCATCCGGGTTGATCTCGGGCACGACCAGAGGCACGTCCGGATCCATCCTGTAGGCTGACGTATTGTCGACGACCACCGCGCCGGCGGCCACTGCGTGCGGGTTGTATTCTTTGCTCAGCGACCCACCCGCCGAAGCAAGCACAATGTCGATCCCTTCGAAAGAGTCCTCCCGCAGTTCCTGTACGGTGAGTTCCTCCCCTCGAAATGTGAACGTCCGACCGGCCGAGCGAGCCGAAGCCAATAGCCTCAGATTCCCTACGGGAAAGTTTCGCTCGGCGAGGATTTCCATCATAACCTGACCAACGGCGCCGGTTGCGCCCATAATTGCCACGCTAAACTGATCTGACATGTTCCTTCTCTCTCTTACTGAAGCGGGCGCGTGCCCCGCAGGTATTCTACCAGCCAATGTCCGTGCTCGAGGTGCAGACTCCCCTCTGCTGCTAGTCGTTCGCCGTATCCCTGCAGGCCGTCGGCAGCAATGCCCTCGCCCCACAGCACAAAGGGCACCGCATCGCGACTGTGCGTGCGCAGTGCTATCGGCGTGGGATGATCCGGCGTCATTAATATCCGGCTGGGGCCGAGCCGTTCTAATCCGTCGAGGATTGGGCCCACAACGCGCGCATCAAAATCGTTGATGGCCTGCACTTTGGCCTGCGGATCGCCGTTGTGCCCCGCCTCGTCGGGCGCCTCCACGTGCACGTACACGAAGTTATCGCGGGCGAGGACATCCAATGCGTGCTGAGCCTTCCCCTCGTAATTGGTGTCGAGATACCCCGTTATGCCGGGCACTTCAACCACGCTTAACCCAGCGCTACGCCCTATACCGCGCACCAGATCAACGGCTGAAATCACGCCACCGGTAAAGCCAAATTTCTCCGTCAGTGATTTGAGCTTCAGCGCGCGCCCAGATCCCCACAGCCAAATCGCGTTAGCCGTTGGCTCTCCGCGCTCTGCGCGCCGCTTATTAACCGGATGCTCGGCCAAAATGGGTTCGGCCTGCTCCATGAGCGCACGAATAGAAGCTTCTCCCTCGCCGCTGGGCAGATGTGCACTGACCGACTGCCCCATAATATCGTGTGGCGGGTAGGAAACCAGACCTTCTGGTCCATTGTCAAAAACCAGGAGGTGTCGATAGCTCACACCGGGGTAAAAACGCACGTCCGGTCGGCCCAATTCCGCGGCAATTGATTGGACCAGCGCGGACGCCTCTTCCGTGGAAATATGCCCCGCGCTGTAGTCGACCAGCGTATCTCCCTGACGGTGAATCGTATTGAGCCGAAAAGCAACTCCGTCGGGACCGAGATCGACGCCCATACTAGCCGCTTCAAGGGGAGAGCGCCCCGTGTAGTGGATCCGAGTATCGTATCCAAATATTTCGAGGTTACCCACGTCGCTTCCCGGGTGGCGTTCCGGAGGAATCATGCACACCGTTCCGCCGCATCCTTCGCGCGCAAGCCGATCCATATTCGGCGTATGGGCCACTTCCAAAGGAGTCTTCCCCCCCAGCGCTTCGAGGGGATAGTCCGCCGCGCCGTCGGGAACGAGAACCAGGTACTTCACCTAGAGTTCCTCCATGCGAATAAGCCGGACAGCCCCCTGCACCGCCTCGACGGAGGCAATCGCGTCTAGGGCCCGCTGCACGGACTCTTCGCGCGCCTCATGGGTAACGATAACCAGAGGCACTAACCCGCCATCTACGTCCCGTTCTTTCTGTAACACCGAGGCAATGCTAATCTCCTCGCCGGCCAAAATACGGGCTATGTGCTCCAAGACGCCGGGCAGATCACAAACCTGCATGCGCAGAAAGTAGCGCATTTGAATCTGTTCGACCGGCGCGACGGGAAGCGCTTCCTGACCAAGGACCATATCCCCAACGGCGGGACCGGCCCCGTCGGCTTTGCGCTCGACTACGGCCACCATATCGGATACAACGGCACTGGCCGTCGGCATCTGCCCAGCCCCCTTGCCGTAAAAGACCTGGTTTCCCACCGCTGATCCGACAACCTCTATCGCATTAAACTCGTCGTTTATATTGGCCAACAGCGAGTCGGCAGGCACCATGGCCGGATGGACGCGCATTTCAACCGATTCCCCGCTGCGTTTGGCAATCGCCAAGAGCTTTATTACGTAGCCGAGCTGACGCGCATAGTCAATGTCGGAAGACTCGATCTCTTCAATACCCTCGCAGAAAACGTCACTTCCAGTGCCGGCACAGCAAAAAGCAATGCGGCTTAAAATAGCCAACTTTTGCGCGGCATCTCGCCCGCTCACATCCATTGTTGGATCGGGCTCCGCATAGCCGATGGCCTGTGCATCGGCCAAGATCTCATCGTAGCCGCCCTCGCCGCGCGTCATGCGGGTGAGAATGTAGTTTGTCGTGCCGTTCAAGATGCCATAGAGAGATTCCACTCGATTGGCCACGAGTCCATTGCGCAGAGAGCGAATAATGGGAATACCGCCTGCGACGCTGGCTTCAAAGAGCAATTCAGCGCCTTTCTCCCGGGCCAATGCGTAAAGTTCCTCTCCCCGTTCTGCCAGCAGGGCCTTGTTGGCCGTCGCCACGTCCTTGCCCCGCTCTAGCGCACCGCGCACCCATTCGTAGGCGGGCTCAGCTCCCGTCAATTCCACGACCAACTGCACGTTGGGATCATCGAGAACGGCCGTTGGATCATCCGTCAACTTGGCCGGGTCAATCTCCACGTCTCGCTCTTTTGACAGGTCGCGCACTGCAACCCGCTCAATCGAAAATTCAACGTGCTCGCGCCGACGCATAGAAGTCGGAGCATCTTCCAAAAGACGCACTACGCCACTACCCACCGTACCCAGACCTATAATACCAACACCTATTGCACCGCTAGCCATGAAATGGAACTCCTTGAGAACGGCTATGTAAAACGCGAAAACCCCTGTTAGAGAGGCCCTTTTGCCGATTTTGAAAGTACGCCTCTACCCCTTTTTCGGCAAGCAAATACGGCGCAAACTTGCCAAGAGTAGATACACACCCTAGAATGGAACAATCCACCAGAGAGGGAGAGAGAAATGGACTTGACCGCATTTAGAGACTCACTGAAGGGTAGTACGCCACCGGCCGGTACGAGCAAGGGGCTGCAGGCATTATGGCAAGATGCCAAGGGCGATTGGGAAGCTGCCCACACGCTGGCCCAGGATACACCCGATCCGGAGGGCGCCTGGGTACATGCCTATCTCCATCGCGTCGAAGGGGACGAATCCAACGCCGGTTATTGGTATGGACGGGCTGAAAAACCGCACTGCCAGACCTCTCTGGAAGACGAATGGGTTGAAATAGCAACGGCCCTGCTCGATGCGTAGAGCCGTTTAGTTGCCCAAAGCCTGCATCTGCGCTTCAACGAGCCGGCGCAGTTCGGGTGCCATTTCAAACTTAGAGGCGTCCAGATACGCGTCCAAAGCTCGTGCGCGATCCCCCTGCCCTAAATGGATGCCGGCCACGTTGATATGAGCATCTACGTTTTCGGGCGAAATGCGTAATACCCGCTGAAAAAAGTCCATCGCCTCCGTTCCCCTCTTACGCTCTAAAAGCAGCGCCCCCAAATTAAAGAGGGCCGGTACGCTCTCCTCGTCTAGAGCGATTGCAGCGCGGTAACCCTTTTCGGCCTGACGCGGTTGTCCAAGCGCCTGATAGGCATAGGCGAGGTTGATGCGATAGGCGACGCTCTTGGGCGCGCATTTTACGGCCTGATAATAGGACTGCTGAGCCTCATCCCACTGGCCCATCTCTTCATATGCCTGGCCCAAGAGCGCGAAGAGAGCCCCGTTACCTGGCTCTAATTCTACGGCTCGCTGCAGAGCGGCAATAGCTTCTATCTGCCGCCCGTGCTGAACGTACACGCGACCGATATTGGCGAAGGCTCCCGCCATTTTAGGATCTAAGCGCGCCGCCTTACGGAAGGCCTGCAGGCCCTCTTCAATGCGCCCCAAGCCCACCAACGAGGCCCCCAAGTCGTTGTAAAGCTCCGCGCTGACGTCACCTCTGAGCGCCTCGACAAGACCGTCGTAGGCGCGCTGCCAATTTCCCCGCCGCAGCGCTTCCCGAGCCAAGAGAGCCCAGGCCTGCTCGGGCGTTTTGCCCAATCTCCTGTAGACTGCACGGGCGTCCTCTACTCGACCCAGCCCGCTATAGCACTCTGCCAACATGAGAGAGAGCGTTTCATCCCCCTTCCACAGGCGCAACGCCTCGTCCAGAACTTCTATGGCCTCTCCAAGTCTCTCTTCTCCCCGCAGCGCCTTTACCAGCCCCTTATAGGCCTCTTGCATATGAGGATCCAACCCCAGTGCTCGACGAAAATAGTGCTGAGCGGAGTCGCGTCGCCCCGCCTCCAAGTGGGCGTTTCCCATATTGTGGAAAAGCGATGGGGCCTTTTGGAGGCTCAGCGCGCGCCCATAGTGCACTAACGCCTCGTCCGGGTCGCCCCATTCTTGGTGCAAGTTGCCCAAGTTGTTGTGCGCAGCGAAAAGCCCTACATCTAGCTGGACTGCACGCTCTAGATGGGCTTCCGCCAGATCGTAGGCACCCTGATGCATATAAGCCGTACCCAGATTGTAGTGCGCCTGTCCCAACGTCGGCTGGAGATCTATGGCACGCCGACTCGCCTCAATTGAAGCCTCGACCTGGCCCGTTTCGAGCAGCGCCTGCGACCAGTTTACGTAGGGCCTAGCCATCATCGGGCCCTTTTTTACGGCATCTCGCCATATCGTTTCACCCGTTTTCCAATCCATATTTCTCTGAACACACAGACTTATTAGGACGAGGAGGCCGATCCACCCCACGCGCGGATGCCCCCGCACTCTGCCAAGGAGCTGGGCGAGAAAGAGCGCACCTCCAACCATGGGAAGGTACAGGCGGTGCTCGTTGACCAAAACGTTCAGCGGCACGATAGAAGGAGGCAACAATGCAATAAAAAACCATCCCGCACCAAGCAGCAGACCTCCTCGCGCCCTGCCCAGCACGATCAGCCCAGATAGGACAGCCAGCAGAGCGAGCACGACCCCACTTTCAAACGGCGAGGAGGAGACGCGAAACTGCGGCTCTATACTCAGGCCTACGGGTACGCCCACTTTGTGCACGTAGAGAACGAGCGCCTTGACCTGGGTGGCCCACTGTGCGCCGTGATCGCGCACCGGCTCTAGCATGGCTTTACCAATGATCTCTCGCGTAAACGCCACGTATGCGACGCTGAGTAAACCGGGCACATACAGAGCGCTCCACGCCATGCGATTTCGACCCTTTGCCCTCTCTGCCAGTAGCAGTAGGACGGGAAATGCAATCGCACTCGACTTGCACAGCAACGCAGCCCCATAGGCCAACCCAACCCACCGGGCCGACCTCCCCTGCACATAGAAAACAAACGCCCAAATAACAAAGGTCGTCGCCATCAGCGACGAGCGGCTGCTGATGTAGTTGACGGGTTCACCCAACACCGGATGGACGACAAAGAGGAGGCCGGCTAGGAGCGCCGTCGATGGACGCATCCCCAGAGCCCGCGCCAAAAGCCACAGGGACAGCCCGTTTATCACGTGCAGGAACACGTTGACGAGGTGATAGCCGATGGGATCATACTGACCCAGGGCATAGTTGAGGGCAAAGCTCAATACGAGCAGGGGCCGATACATTCGCACGTCACTCAGTCCCGAAAAAGTCTCGGGATCGCTAAAGAAACGGGGCATATTTTCTAGCGAACGTATGTGGGGATTTTCTAGGATAGAATGACTGTCATCGTAGTGAAAAGCATTGCCCGGGACGTTTCCATAGGCCAAGAGCCCAACCAGAACAATGAGCACCCCGGCGCGCAGGTCTCCAGTGCGATCCGTCACCTTGCAGCCTTTGTAGAATAGAGCGCAGAAATCAGCGAACGCAGCGCATGTCGATGGTGGGGATCTGCGCTGAGTAGGGCAACCGTAGCCAGCGCACACAGTGCCCCCCCCAGCCCCAACTGCATCATCGCTCCCAGTTCAATCCACTGGCTCACCCACCGAGATGCCCCAGAGGCGACTACGCCAATCAAGGCCAAACGACCCAGTCCGGACCAAGGCAGCAGATCGGACCAGGTCCAGCGTAAATGGATGGCAATGGCCCCCACTAGAAACGCTACTTGAGCGTAGGTTGCCACGACGGTAGCAATGGCTGGGCCTAGATAGGCCCACGCGCTACCGGACTGCGTGAGCCAAAGGACTAGACCGACGCTAAGAGCGGCATTGAACGCGAGATCAAATAGGCTGCCCCACAGCGCCCAAGACGCCTTACCCATGCCCACCAACAGCGGGTTGTAGACGGCACAGCGCAGCGGCAATGAGAGCAAGAAGATTCTGAATACCCAGGTAGAAGCAGCATACTCGGCCGGCAAATACCACGCAATAAACACGTCCGCGAAGGCAAATAGAAAGCAGAAAAGAGGTAGCGCAATAAGGGCAAGACGTGAAACCGCCTGGCGCCACAAATGGGCAATAGCCTGTCGATCTCCCCGCTGATACAGCGCGCTGA
>Ga0181587_10001259_pt1 | contig 21323 bp, 20 predicted proteins | sample 071ome_27_FD_132463 | JGI IMG/M metagenome (GOLD analysis project Ga0181587, IMG submission 132463) | Coastal salt marsh microbial communities from the Groves Creek Marsh, Skidaway Island, Georgia - 071409AT metaG (megahit assembly) | ecosystem: Environmental > Aquatic > Marine > Intertidal...
CAGATATTGCTCGGAATCCTCATCGACGTTGAAAAGTTCTCCTACAGGGTCGTATGGCAAATACCGAGCGTTTGAGAAGAAATAATCAGCGTAAAAAAATATTTCTCGTCCGCATTATAGTACAATAAATCCCTGTCCATTTCTGTCGGCAGAATTGCGAAGGATGGAATGGCGTTTCTCACAGAACTCTCTTGTCGCGCCTCAAATTTTGCGGTGAGTTCAAACTGCGATTTCTTTAAAGGAAAGTTGTTTGCAAACTCTTGCAATTTCGATCTTGATACAGCTTCAACGCTCTCTTCTAAAGCAAAAGGGCATTGATCTACCTCTTCTGCCAGTGCGGGCTTGGTGAACATCAGACAGGATACTAGAAGGATTTTGAAACTCTTTAACGACATGAAACTCTTTACAAAAACTTCTACACTATTGGTAACGTCAAAATGCTACGGTCATATTTCGCTGCACTAAGGCAATGATATGCAAACCTGCGCATCATAGAAAAAGGGCCTTTTTGTGGCTGAAAACGAAACGGCGCTGCAGTTGCGCTGCGGCTTCGATCTGATCTAGATCTGACATTCTAAGATTAATCGCAAAATTGGCTTTTTGATAAAGGGGAAATAGCCTTTACGCAGCGTGTATCATGCCATTTGTGAATATCTGAAAAGGCGCTCAATTTATCCCTATTTCAAAGCCGGGCAGGTCAACCTGTTTTGAACGCTTTATTCAGGGGTAACAAACAGCGCGCTTATGCGCGCCGCCGTCCGCCGCGTCTGCCGCCACGCCCGCCGGCCTCGCCGCCGCTGCCCGCGGGTTTATTAAACTGGATCCATGCGCCGCCATGCGGCTCATTATTGGTTAATAAATTGGCAGCCCGGATGGCCTCCATCTCTTTGCCAGGACGCGCTTGAGTGGATCCGAGGCCGAACAGGGTGACAAAGGTTTCGTCATCCATTTCGGGGGGCAGAATGATTCCAGCAGCTTCGACCGCGGCCTTCTTCTCGGCAATTTTGGCTTGGGTCACGGGCAAGGCAACCGGGTTCATGATCGCAGAGGTCATTCCCGCGCCCATCGCCATGGGCAAAAAGGCGTTGTTGATCCCATGGCGGTTGGGCAGACCAAACGATACGTTTGAGGCACCGCAGGTCGTATTTACGCCCAATTCCTCGCGCAGGCGACGCACCAATGTAAAGACTTGCTGGCCCGCTGTGGCCATTGCTCCGATCGGCATCACCAACGGGTCAACAACGATATCATAGGCAGGAATGTTATAATCAGCGGCCCGTTCAACAATTTTTTTGGCGACGGCAAAGCGCACGTCGGGATCTTCTGAGATGCCGGTATCATCGTTTGAAATCGCCACCACAGGCACATTGTATTTCTGTACCAATGGCAGAACGAATTCTAAGCGATCCTCTTCGCCGGTCACCGAGTTTAAAAGCGGGCGGCCTTCTGCCATTTGAAGGCCCATTTCGAGCGCTTCGGGCACCGAGCTATCGATGCAAAGCGGCACGTCGGTTAGCCCTTGCACCAGTTCGATCATTTGCCTCATCAAAGGCGGTTCGGTTTCATTCGGGTTTGGGTTGGAATTGTAGACCACCCCCGCATTGATATCCAAAATATTGGCACCCGCGGCGACTTGCGCCAATGCATCTTTTTCAACGGTTGAAAAATCACCCGCCTCTAATTCTGCAGCAAGTTTTTTGCGCCCCGTTGGGTTGATGCGCTCTCCAATAACACAAAATGGTTCATCAAACCCAAGTATTGCTGTTTTTGTCTTTGATTCAACGACTGTGCGCGCCATGGTTTATCCTTCCACGATTTGGGCTGGTATGCCCGATTTTCCGCCATGCTCGGTCACCCAAGTGGCGCTTGTTTTTATTCCACCCAGCGGGAAGATATGAACGTTGGTAATGTTAAAATCTGGATGTTTTGCTTTGTGCTGCGCAAGCTGCGTTAATACTTCGGTGGGTTCATAGGGCAGCAAAAGCTTGGTCACATCCATGGCGCGTTTTTGAAGAACCTTCAACGAGGGCCCGACGCCGCATGCGATCGCAAATTTTATCATGGTTTGTAATTTTGCCGGCCCTGCGATCCCAATATGTATCGGAATATCAATGCCAGCGGCTTTGATGCCGTTTGCCCATTCGATAATCGGCCCCGCCTCAAAGGCAAATTGGGTGGCCAAAGCCATCTGCGCGCCCGTTCTTTGTGAAAAGGCTTGCTTCCAATGCAATGCGGCTTCGACATTTTTCATGCTGCCATCGGGATCTATGTCTTTATTGCCTTCGGGATGCCCGGCCACGTGCAGGTGTTTAAACCCCGCTTTGTCGAACAACTCGGTTTCAAGCAGCTGCATTGAGCTGTCATAATCGCCATAAGGCGTGGTGACGCCGCCCGCCAGCAGCAGGGCTTGATCTACACCCGCCTCGCCTTGATATTGTGCGATCCAATTTTCCAGCGTGGCTTTATCCTTGATGATCCGCGCCGGAAAATGCGGCATCACCGAAAACCCTTCTTTTGCCAATCGCGCTGCGGTGGCCACCATGTCTTCGATTGGCGTGCCTTCGATATGCGCAATATAGACCCGCGTCTCTTGCGGCAGGATCTCCCGGAAATCTTCAACCTTTTGGGCGGTTCTGGGCATCACCTCGATCGAATAATCTGCGAGAAAGCTTTCCAGATCTTTATTAAGCACGCCGGTCTGGTTTTGTTTTTTTGAAAAGTTGAATAAAGCCATTTTACCCTCGGGTTTTGCGCGTGTTACGCCCAGCCATCATTATCGATTAACGCTTTTAATCGCGTTTTATCATATTGTTCTTCAAGCGCTTGCGCCTCGGTCAAAACAATCTCTTCGGCGCTGCCCTCGCGCGCTTCGGGGGCGCTTTTGCGCCATTCGGCCAGATAGTCATCCGTACCTGCCAATCCGCCTTTCATTGCCGCGCGATCGATCGCCTGTTCAAAGCGTTCGCTGAGCTGTTGTTTGCAACCCCGGCGGCCTTTGCCCACGATAACTTGCGCTGGGATATCGCGCCAATAGACTATGGTGACGTCGGGCATGGATGATTCCTCCTTTTCGGTGGGCTGTATGTATGACACTAGGCCTGGGTTCTTAAGTCGGTTTTCGACTTTTACGCAGCTGTCAGCGACCTCTGTGCTTTTACTTTTAAAACGCCCTCTAGGCCAGTTGCTCTGGCCCCCAAAATTTACAAGATAGATATGAATTTATCGGCTCTTTTAAGCTGGCGTGCCGCTGGATATCGGCCCGTTGATCCGAAAAACTTTAACTGTTCTCTTGCGGGGGCAAAGGATGCACCCTATCGTGGGCCTAACTTTAAAATTTAGGAGGGCGCAGATATGGCGCCTAAGCGTCTCAAAGGTGCAGGCGCGTTCCCGAAACCGGTAGAAAGCCCTGCGCCGATACCGCCCAGCCCAACCGAGCTTTACGCCGCTTTGGACCTGGGTACGAACAGTTGCCGGATGCTGATTGCCCAACCCAAGGGCAGCCAGTTTCACGTGGTTGATAGCTTTTCCAAATCTGTTCAATTGGGAACGGGCTTGGAAAAAACGGGTCGGCTCAGCCGCAGCTCAATGCAGCGCACAATACACGCGTTGCGGGTGTGCCAGCTGAAGTTGAAGCAGCATGGTGTGACGCGGATGCGCTTGGTCGCCACCGAAGCCTGTCGGCGTGCGGCGAATGCGCGTGAATTTATCCGCCAGGTGAAACGCGAGGCGGGCCTGCAGCTGGAAATCATCGAGCCGGAAGAAGAAGCGCGGTTGGCGGTGATTTCCTGTGCACCTTTGGTGAGTATTAAAACCGAGCAGCTTTTGGTGGTGGATATTGGCGGCGGCTCTACCGAATTGGTCTGGATTGATTTATCTTCTGTACCAAAGCGCGAGCGGCCGCGGGCCATCATGCGGCTGCACGCCGGCTTTCATCCGGCCGAAAGCCCTTTTGCCGCCGCGAAAGTTGTCGATTGGATAAGCGTGCCGCTAGGCGTTGCGACATTGCGCGATCAATTCAATGATGTTGAAGATGATTCAGCCCGTTATGCATTGATGAGCTGGTTTTTTGAAGAAAACTTGGCAGAATTTGCCCCCTATCGCGATGAACAACCCCGTGATGGATTTCAGATCATTGGCACATCGGGCACCGTCACGACGGTTGCAGCCAGTCATCTTGGGTTGAAGCGCTATGATCGCACCAAAGTGGATGGGTTGCGTATGACCTCGGATCAGATTGACCGCGTGATCAATTCTTACCTAGCGCTGGGCCCGGCAGGGCGGCAGCTGGATCCGCGGATCGGCAGCGACCGGCAGGCTTTGATCATGTCGGGATCGGCCATCTTGCAAGCTTTGTTGCGCTGTTGGCCAACCGAGCGTCTTTCAGTTGCGGATCGCGGTTTGCGCGAGGGTTTATTATACGCCCAGATGAGCCGCGATGGCGTATTAGAGGATGCACCGCTGTAATGGATCAGGACAAGAAAAATACATCTGGGCGCGGTCAGCGTGATTTAAAGGTGAAGGTAAAGTCGGCGCGCGGTCGCTCGGTATCTCAGGTGCGCTGGCTGCAGCGGCAATTGAACGATCCTTACGTAAAAAGAGCCCAATCCGAAGGATATCGGGGGCGCGCCGCGTTTAAAATTCTAGAGCTTGATGACAAATACGGATTTTTGAAACCTGGCGTGCGCGTTGTTGATTTGGGATGCGCGCCAGGGGGCTGGTGCCAAGTGGCGGCGCGGCGGGTCAATGCGTTGGGCGATAAAAAGAACAAACCCAAAGGCTCTGTGCTCGGCGTGGATTTGCAAGACGTCGAACCGGTTGCGGGGGCTGAGATATATCAGCTGGATTTCTTGGAAGAGGAGGCCGATCTAAAGGTCAAAGACTGGCTTGGGGGCACGGCGGATGTTGTGATGTCGGATATGGCGGCGGCCAGTTCCGGCCATAAGCAGACGGACCATTTGAGGATTATTTCATTATGCGAGGCGGCTGCTTATTTTGCTTTTGACGTATTGGAAGAGGGGGGAACTTTCGTGGCAAAGGTGCTGGCTGGCGGAGCGGAAGGCGAGTTGCAAAAGCTTCTCAAGCAAAGGTTTACCAAAGTGGCCAATGTTAAACCACCGGCCAGCCGAGCCGATAGTTCAGAAAAATTCGTCGTGGCTTTGGGCTATCGCGGCGCGCCCTAAATCGGCAATTTGGCTTGGGCTGGCACCAAAACGCCGCTTAAAAGCCCGACTCAGGGCCGATTGGTTTTCATAACCGCAGCGCAAGGCAATTTCAGCGATCGTTAAAGAGGTGCTTTCCACCAATTGTCGGGCAACGCTTAAACGCATATGCCGATAGGCTTGGCCTGGGCTTGCGCCCAATTGAGCTTTGAATTGGCGCTCGAGGGTTTTGGGGGGGCACGCGATCTTCTGGGTGATTTGAGAAAGCGTTAGGGGCCGTTCGATATTGTTTTGCATCACAGCGAGCGCCCGCTGCAAGGGCGTGCCTGCGGGTTGGCTTTGGGCGTTTTGCAAGGCAGGAAACGGATCATCGCGTAGCATCAGCGCATCGATATCCAGAACCATAGAATTGCCAAGATGGCTTTGAATGATCTGACGCGTTAAGTCAAAGCTGGCCATCGCGCCGGCGCAGGTGATGCGATTGCCATCCTTCACAACGCGCTGGCGTACACTATCCACGTTCAGAAATTTTTCGGCAAAGCTTTCCAAAACATCCCAATGAATCGTGGCCCGTCGGCCCTCTAAAAGCTCTGCGGCGGCCATCAGCCAGGGGGCTGTGTCCAAACCAATCATTACTCTGCATTGGCCTGCGGCTTTGCGCAGAGCTTTCCGGGTATTTGCAGCGTCATGTCGCCTATGCTGATAGCTTGACAGCACAAATAAATAGTCCACAAATCCAAGATCTCTCAACCGTCCTTGGGGCAGAATCGGCAAGCCGCTCGAGGTGTGCACTGCCGCGCCATCAAGCGTCAGAAATATCCAGTCGAACACGCGCTGATGCGCAAGCGTATTGGCCGCGCGCATCGGCTCAAGGCAGTTTGCCAAACACATATTGGAAAACTGGTCGAATAAAACGAAGGCCACTTTAATCGCAGCTTTGGGATGTTTTGACCATTTCTGCATACTTTTTGTCGTTTAAGGCAAATATACACGGGCTGCCAGCGCGTAATAGAGGAATTGGATTAAGCGATAAGGGATTGATATGCCGCTTACAATGAATCGTGATGTGTTTATCACATGCGCTGTTACCGGATCAGGTGCCACGCAAGATCGCAGCCGCTATGTGCCGCGCAGCCCGCAGGAAATCGCCGATAGCGCAATTGCAGCTGCCCGCGCAGGCGCGGCAGTGGTGCATTGCCATGTGCGCGATCCTGAAACCGGCGCGCCAAGCCGCAATCTGGCCTTTTATCGCGAGGTTACCGAGCGCATCCGCGACTCGGAGGTTGATATGGTTTTGACCCTGACCGCGGGGATGGGCGGGGATATCGTGTTCGGGGATGCTTCGGCGCCTTTGCCGTTGCAACAGGGCACCGATATGGTGTCGGCCGAAGAGCGCATCGCGCATATTGCCGAATGCCTGCCCGAAATCTGCACCTTAGATTGTGGCACAATGAATTTTGCCGAAGCCGATTACGTGATGACCAATACGCCGGGGATGTTACAGGCGATGGCGCGTCGGATGAGCGAACTGGGCGTAAAGCCCGAAATAGAGGCCTTCGATACGGGGCATTTATGGTATGCCAAACAGCTGGTACAGGATGGTGCGTTGGCGCCGCAAGCTTTGGTTCAATTATGTATGGGGGTGCCGTGGGGCGCGCCTGATGATCTTAATACGTTTATGGCCATGGTGAATAATGTTCCCGATGATTGGACTTTCAGCGCATTTTCCTTGGGCCGCAACCAAATGGCTTATGTGGCCGCGGCGGTTCTGGCCGGGGGCAATGTACGCGTTGGGCTGGAAGATAATTTATGGCTGGAAAAAGGCGTTTTGGCTGAAAATTATCAATTGGTTGAGCGCGCAAAGACCATAATCGAAAATATGGGCGCCCGCGTAATGGGCCCCGCAGCTTTGCGCGAAAAGCTTGGGCTGATCAAACGCGCCCCGCTGGGCTAGCGTCGATGGCACGGCGGGTTGTGCTGACCGGGGCAGCTTCTGGCATTGGCTTGGTGATGGCAAAGCGATTTTCCGAGTTGGGCGATCGGGTGGCGCTGTGCGACAGTTCGCCCGTGCATCTGGCCGCAGCGCAAGCGGCGCTTCCCAACGCGATAACGGCTTTGGCGGATGTGACCGACGAAGGTCAAATGCAGCAATTTTTTGCTCAGGTTTCGGCTGTCTTTGCGGGGGTGGATATTTTTATCAGCAATGCGGGCACGGGCGGGCCTGCAGGGCCGCTTGACGCATTGCAATATGACGCGTGGCAAGCCTGTCTGTCGGTAAATTTAAACGGTGCTTTTCTGGGTGCGCGTTGGGCCTCAGAGACGATGCGCGCGCAAGGCGCGGGCGTGATCCTGTTTATGTCGTCAAGTTCTGGGCTGCATGGGGTTCCGATGCGCAGCCCCTATGTGGCGGCAAAATGGGGCTTGATTGGCCTCACCAAAACATTGGCGATGGAGCTTGGCCCAAGCGGCGTGCGGGTAAACGCGATCTGCCCCGGCGCGGTTGAGGGTGATCGCATGCAGCATGTGCTTGAGATCGAGGCAAACGCAACCGGGCGCAGTCTCGAAGAAATGCGCCAACAATATAGCCAAGGCGTGTCGTTGCGGCGGTTCGTTAGCCCGGAAGATATTGCCGATATGGCGGTGTTCCTAAGCTCAGAGGCAGCCCGACAGGTGACCGGCCAGGCCTTGGCGGTGGACGGGCATACAGAACGTATGGTTTAGCGCAAAGGCGCCCAAGCAAGGGAAATATGTAAAATGGTTCAGAAAACGGCAGCGATAATCGGCGGTGGAGTGATTGGTGGCGGTTGGCTTGCGCGCTTTTTACTGAATGGCTGGAACGTGAATTTATTTGATCCCGATCCGCAGGCCGAGCGCAAAATTGCCGCCGTTTTGGTAAATGCCCGCCACGCATTGCCTATGCTTTATGAGCGCGATTTGCCCCAAGAAGGCGAATTAACGATTTGCAGGACCATTGAGCAGGCCGTCAGCGCTGCGGATTGGATCCAAGAAAGCGTTCCCGAGCGGCTCGAGATTAAGCATAATGTGATCGCGGATATTCAAAAATACTGTTTGCGAAACGCCATTATAGGATCTTCAACATCGGGTTATAAGCCATCTGAATTGCAAGAAAAATCAGATTTTCCAGATCAGATAGTCGTTGCCCATCCGTTTAACCCTGTCTATTTGCTGCCCTTGATTGAACTTGTTCCCAGCCCCCGCAGTGGCAAAACGCATATTGCGCAGGCGCAGGCGCATCTAACCGCGCTTGGCATGTTTCCTTTGTTGGTGCGCAAGGAAATTGATGCGCATATTGCCGATCGCTTTTTAGAAGCTGTTTGGCGCGAAGGCTTGTGGTTGATCAAAGATGGGATCGCCACGACAGAAGAAATTGACAATGCCATTCGCTATGGGTTTGGATTGCGTTGGGCGCAGATGGGGCTTTTTGAGACGTATCGGATTGCAGGCGGTGAAGAGGGCATGGCGCATTTTATCGCCCAGTTTGGGCCGTGCCTCGATTGGCCTTGGACCAAATTGATGGATGTGCCCGAATTGACCGATGAGTTGATTCAACAAATTGCCGATCAATCTGACGCACAATCGGGGGATTTGTCGATCCGCGCGTTAGAGCGCAAGCGCGATAACAATTTGGTGGCTATTTTGCGCAGTCTGAAGCAGCAGGGCAATGCCGCCGGCGCTTTGATTGGCGAGCATGATCGCACTTTACAGCCCAAGTTTAAGCCCGCGCCCAAACTGCGCAGCGTATCGCGGGTGATCCCCGTTGATTGGACGGATTACAATGGCCATATGAATGAGGGGCGCTATGGGCAAGTGTTTTCCGATGCTGCGGATAGTTTTATGATTTCGATCGGGGCTGATGCTGCATATATCGCCGCGGGGCATAGCTATTTTACCGCCGAAACCACAGTGAAATATTTGCAAGAAACCCATGCGGGGCAGCATATCTACGTTGAAAGCGAAGTTGTGCTTGCCGAGGGCAAAAAATTGAAGCTGCGCCATTTTATGCGCGCCGATGATGGCACGACCTTAGCAAGCTGTGAGCAATTCATGCTGCATGTCAGCCTGAGCACCCGAAAATCATGCCCGCCTTTGCCCGAGGTGGCGGATCGTTTGAATGCTCTAAAATCGGCGATTGAGGAGTAGAGCTTATGAATTTTGGATTGAGCGAAGAGCAGGAGATGATCGTCAACACGGTGCGCAGCTTTGTTGAAAAAGAGATTTATCCGCATGAAGATCTGGTCGAGCAAAGCGCAGAGGTGCCCCGCGAAATCGCCGAAGATATAAAACAAAAAACCATTGATATGGGGTTTTACGCGTGTAACTTCCCCGAATCTGTGGGCGCTGCCGGTCTCTCCCATGTTGATTTTGCCTTGGTTGAGCGCGAATTGGGTCGCGGTTCGATGGCGCTAACGCATTTCTTTGGGCGCCCTCAAAATATCCTGATGGCTTGTCAGGGCACGCAGGTGGAACGTTATCTGAAACCCGCCATACGCGGCGAAAAAATGGATGCGCTGGCGATGACCGAACCGGGCGCAGGATCAGATGTGCGCGGTATGGCCTGCAGCGCCCAGCGCGAGGGGGGGGATTGGGTTTTAAATGGTAATAAACACTTTATATCTGGCGCAGAACACGCGGATTTTGTTATTGTATTTGTTGCAACTGGGGTAGATGAAACGCCGCGGGGCCCAAAGAAACGCATCACCACATTCCTAGTGGATCGGGGCACGCCTGGGTTCACCATTCGCGAGGGCTATAAATCGGTCAGCCATCGCGGATATAAAAATATGATTTTGGAGTTTGACAATTGCCGATTGCCAGACGCGCAGGTTTTGGGTGAAGTCGATGGCGGATTTTCGGTTATGAATGAATGGCTTTATGCCACGCGGATCACCGTGGCCACGATGGCGGTTGGGCGCGCCCGCCGGTGTTTTGAATATGCATTGAATTATGCCGCTGAGCGCAAACAATTTGGGCAACAGATTGGAAAATTTCAGGGCGTAAGCTTTCAAATTTCTGATATGATCACCGAGATCGATGCGGCCGATTGGTTGACCTTGGCCTCTGCATGGCGGCTGGATCAAGGGCTGCCCGCAAACCGCGAAATTGCCAGCGCTAAGCTTTATGCCAGCGAAATGCTGGCGCGCGTCACCGACACAACGCTACAAATATTTGGCGGTATGGGCTTGATGAGCGATTTTCCGATCGAACGGTTTTGGCGCGATGCCCGCGTCGAGCGGATTTGGGATGGCACCTCGGAAATTCAGCGCCATATCATCAGCCGCGATCTGTTGCGCCCGCTAAATGCTTAGGTTGCTTTGAGATAAGGCAAGGGGGAAAAATTGCGGGATCTCACTCGTTTGTTAAACCCGAAATCCATCGCGGTGATTGGCGGCGGTGTCTGGGGGCGATCGGTGATCGCACAATGTCAGAAAATTGGCTTTGAAGGCCCGATTTTTCCGGTGCATCCCTCTGCTCAAACGCTTGCAGGTTTGACAGCATTTCGGGATATTTCAGATTTGCCGATGGCGCCTGATGCTGTGTTTATCGGGGTTAACCGCCATGCGACCATCGACTGTCTTGGCAAATTGTCTGAATTGGGGGCAGGGGGCGCGGTTTGCTTTGCCTCTGGGTTCTTAGAGGCGCAAAACGAAACCGAAGATGGAGAAGCCTTGCAAGAGGCTTTGCTTGAGGCAGCGGGCGAGATGCCGTTCATCGGACCCAACTGTTATGGGTTTGTAAATTATCTTGAGGGGGCGGCGCTCTGGCCTGACCAGCATGGTGGGGCGCGTGTTAATTCGGGTGTGGCCATTCTCACGCAAAGCTCAAATATTGCGATCAATATCACCATGCAGCAACGCGGCCTGCCGATTGCCTATGCGGTGACGGTTGGCAATCAGGCGCAGATCGGGATGTCTGAAATTGGTCTGGCCTTGCTGCGCGATGCGCGTGTCACCGCCTTGGGGCTGCATATTGAGGGCGTGGGAGATTTGCGGGCGTTTGAAGCTTTGGCGGCAGAAGCGCGGCGGCTTGGAAAAGGCATTGTTGCTTTAAAAGTTGGCCGCTCGCTGCAAGCGCAGGCGGCCACTTTATCGCATACCGCTTCGCTTGCGGGCAATGCAGCGGCGGGCGATGCGTTGCTTGCGCGGCTGGGCATTGGGCAAGTGCGCTCGTTGCCCGAATTGGTCGAAACTTTGGTGCTGCTAAACCAGATTGGGCCACTTACGAGCCATCATATCGCTTCGCTTTCCTGTTCGGGGGGCGAGGCCAGCCTGATTGCCGATACTGCTTTGGACTATGATGTGGTATTTCCACCTCTTGATGCGCAGCAGCTTAGCGGGTTGCGCGCTGCTTTGGGGTCCATGGTGTCTTTGGCCAACCCTCTGGATTACCACACTTATATTTGGGGCGATGAGGCACGCATGACGGCAGCGTTTGCGGCAATCCTCAGCGGTGATGTGGCGCTGGCTTGCGTGATTGTTGATTTCCCCCGCTCTGATCTATGCGACCCCTCGGCTTGGCGCTGCGTGATTGCTGCTGCGCGCGCGGCCGCTAAGACGAGCGGCAAGCCAGTGGTCCTTCTGGGCAGCTTTCCAGAAAATATCCCTGAAGCGTTGGCCCTAGACTTATCCGGCGGCGCTGTTGTTGCGTTGCGCGGCTTGCCCGAGGCGCTCTGTGCTATCGGGGTTGCAGCCTTTATCGGCCGCCGGCACCTACCGGATCTGCCCCCGCCGCTTATTTTAGGCGCGTCGCCGCGCCGCGCCCAGCTGATCTCTGAAGCGCAGGCCAAGCAAGATCTTGCCAAATTCGGGGTTTTAATTCCGACAGGTGTGGTGGCGGCTTCTGCAGCCACGCTCGAGCGGGCCGCGGCAGCGCTTGGCTTTCCCGTCGTTTTAAAAACCATGGGCTTGGCGCATAAATCGGAAGCAAATGCGGTGCGTTTGAACCTTGGCAATCTAAAAGAGGTTCAGCGCGCGGCGTCTGAGATGCTGCAGGGCAGTTTTCTGATCGAAAATATGGTGCAAGGGGCAGTGGTAGAGCTTTTGCTCGGGGTTGTGCGCGATCCGGCGCATGGGTTTCTTTTAACGCTGGCAGCGGGCGGTGTCCTGACCGAGCTGCTGGAAGACAGTGCGTCCTTGCTATTGCCGGTGACCGCGCAGGATGTTGAACATGCTCTGGAAAGCTTGAAAGTTGACAAAATCCTTCGAGGCTTTCGGGGCAGGCCAAGCGGCAATCGCGCCGCGGTGATTGCTGCTGTTTTGGCGCTTCAGGACTATGTGCTTGCGCATAAAGATCAGATCGAAGAAGTTGAAATCAACCCGCTTATTGTGACGCCAAACGCGGCGATTGCGGCGGATGCATTGATCAGAATAGGACAGTTAGATGACAGAGACTCCGATTAAAACCTCGCGGCGTGGTCATGTGTTGGAGGTGACTATTGACCGCCCAAAAGCCAATGCGATTGATCTGGCCACCAGCCGGATTATGGGAGAGGTGTTTAAAAGCTTTCGCGATGATCCTGATTTGCGCGTGGCAGTTTTAACATCGGCGCATGATAAGTTTTTCTGCCCGGGCTGGGATTTAAAAGCGGCGGCAGAGGGCGATGCGGTTGATGGCGATTATGGCGTGGGTGGCTTTGGCGGCTTGCAAGAATTGCGCGGGTTGAACAAGCCGGTGATCTGCGCGGTGAATGGTATTTGTTGCGGGGGCGGATTGGAAATTGCGCTGTCTTGCGATCTGATATTGGCTGCAGATCATGCCCGCTTTGCGCTGCCCGAAATTCGCAGCGGTACGATCGCCGATGCCGCCAGTATCAAGCTGCCCAAACGCATCCCCTATCATATCGCCATGGAAATGCTGTTGACCGGGCGGTGGTTAGAGGCCGAAGAGGCCGCGCGATGGGGTTTAATCAACCATCTTTATCCCAAAGAAGATCTGATCCAAAAGGCGCGTGATCTCGCCGATCTTTTGGCCTCGGGTCCGCCCTTGGTTTACGCCGCGATCAAAGAGGTGGTGCGCGAGGCGGAAGATATGAAATTTCAAGATTGTCTGAATAAAATCACGCGGTCACAATTTGAAACGGTTGAAAGGTTGTATACATCCGAAGATCAATTGGAGGGGGCACGCGCATTTGCAGAAAAGCGCGATCCCATATGGAAAGGCAAGTAAAGGCTGACCCCTGTCAGGCGTCAAATCATCTTAAGGCTGATAAAACGGGGTCAGGCGCTGTCGCGCTTGCTGCAGTTTGGGTTAGATATCCAGCGTATTCTCTTTTTCCCAGGTTGAAAAATGCGCGGTGAATGCATCCCATTCCTGATGCTTTAACTTCAAATAAGCGGCTGAAAACTCATCTCCCAACATCGATTTTAAGCCTTTGTTCTCGTTAAATTCGCGCAATGCGTCCAACAGGTTCAAAGGCAGGCGTGGGGCGCCGCGCACCTTATGCCCCTCGGCATACATATCAATATCATAGCGTTTGCCTGGATCGGCATTGGTGCTCAGCCCATCGAGACCGGCGGCAATAATCACGGCTTGCAACAAATAGGGGTTGGCGGCGCCATCCGGTAGGCGCAGTTCAAACCGGCCAGGCCCAGGCACGCGCACCATATGGGTGCGGTTATTGCTTGTCCATGTGACGGTATTGGGTGCCCAAGTGGCCCCCGACATCGTCCGCGGCGCATTGATGCGCTTGTAGCTGTTGACGGTGGGGTTGGTAATCGCCGCCAATGCGCTGGCATGTTTCATGATGCCACCCAAAAAGTGCCGCCCGGATTGCGACAGGCCCAGATCCATCGCATCATCGGCAAACACATTCGTTTTTGCCGCGCTGCCGGCACCATCCCAAACCGAAATATGTGCATGGCAGCCATTGCCGGTAAGCCCTTCAATTGGTTTTGGCATGAAGGTGGCGCGCAGGCCGTGCTTTTCCGCCACTGATTTGGCCATGAATTTGAAAAAGCTGTGTTTATCCGCGGTTTTCAACGCGTCATCGAATTCCCAATTCATTTCGAATTGGCCATTGGCGTCTTCATGATCGTTTTGATAAGGGCCCCAGCCCAACTCCAACATATAATCGCAAATTTCGCGGATCACCTCATAGCGGCGCATCACGGCTTGCTGATCATAGCAGGGTTTTGCGGCGGTATCGAATGGATCGCTGATTTGATCGCCCTGTGGCGTGAGTAAAAAGAACTCAGCCTCAATACCGGTTTTCACGTGTAACCCCTGATCTGCGGCCTGATCAATAAGCTTGCGCAGCACGTTGCGCGGGGCCTGCGCGACATCTTCGCCCTCCATAACGCAATTCGCGGCCACCCAAGCCACCTCTGGCTTCCACGGCAATTGTATCACCGAAGACGCATCCGGCACTGCCAGCATATCAGGATGGGCGGGGGTCATATCAAGATAGGTTGCAAATCCGGCAAATCCGGCGCCATCTTCTTGCATTTCGGCGATGGCCTGCGCGGGTACCAACTTGGCGCGCTGACCGCCAAAAAGATCGGTAAATGACACCATAAAATATTTAACACCTGTTGCTTTTGCAAATGCGGCGAGATCAGTGGTCATCTTTTTTATCCTTTCGACTGTGACAGGGGGGCTTGGCTGTTTAAGAGCTCAAAATGGAGTCTCCGCGCCGGGTATCCAGCTGGTGCCGGCAAGCGGCACGCCGGCCATGGCGGCGGCTTCAATCGTGAGCGCGCAGAGATCTTCGGGTTCCAAATTGCGCAAATTGTTTTTTCCGCAGGCGCGGGCGATGGTTTGCGCTTCAAGCGTCAAAACTTTGAGATAGTTTTTCAACCGCCGGCCGGCTGCAATCGGGTCTAGCCGGGCCATAAGCACTGGGTCTTGGGTTGTGATGCCAGCGGGGTCATTGCCCTCATGCCAATCATCGTAGGCGCCTGCTGTGGTGCCCAATGCCTGATACTCGGCCTCCCATTTGGGATCATTATCGCCCAGCGCAATCAAAGCGGCGGTTCCGATGGAAACAGCATCTGCCCCCAGCGCCATGGCCTTGGCGACATCCGCGCCATTGCGAATTCCGCCCGAGACTACCAATTGAACTTTTCGGTGCATCCCCAGATCTTGCAGCGCTTTTACCGCCGGGCGAATGCAGGCCAAAGTGGGCAGGCCGACATGTTCGATAAACACATCCTGCGTGGCCGCTGTGCCACCTTGCATCCCGTCAATCACCACAACATCTGCCCCCGCTTTCACAGCAAGCGTTGTATCAAAATACGGGCGGGTTGCGCCTATCTTTACGTAAATCGGTATTTTCCATTGGGTAATCTCGCGCAGTTCGATCAACTTGATTTCAAGATCGTCGGGGCCGGTCCAATCAGGGTGCCGGCAGGCCGAGCGCTGATCGATGCCCTTTGGCAGATTGCGCATATCGGCCACGCGGTCCGATATTTTTTGGCCCAAAAGCATTCCGCCACCGCCGGGTTTTGCCCCTTGCCCAACCACCATTTCAATCGCATCGGCTTTGCGCAGATCATCGGGGTTCATCCCATAGCGCGAAGGTAAATATTGATAGACCAGCTTATCAGAATGCCCGCGCTCTTCTGCTGTCATGCCGCCATCGCCCGTAGTGGTTGAGGTTCCCGCTGCTGTGGCGCCGCGCCCCAGCGCTTCTTTTGCAGGCCCGGATAGGGCGCCAAAACTCATCCCCGCGATGGTGATCGGAATATCCAGTTTGATCGGATTTTGCGCGTAGCGCGTGCCCAATGTAACCGAGGTGTCGCAGGTTTCACGGTAGCCTTCCAAAGGGTAGCGAGAGACCGAAGCACCCAAAAATAAAAGATCGTCAAAATGGGGAACCGCGCGTTTGGCGCCGCCGCCGCGTATGTCATAAATACCGGTCGCAGCTGCGCGGCGGATTTCGGCATTTACAGCCGGCGTAAATGTAGCGGATTGTATCGGTTCGGTGCGCGGCGCTGCCGCGGTTTCAGGGGGTTTGTTCATTCTTCACCTTAATAATCGCCGGCATGATCGACGTCAAAATTATAGAGTTTGCGCGCCGATCCATAGCGCTTAAAGTCGCTGGGCTTGGCCGTGCTTTCCGCGCGCTCGAGCAAAGCCTGCACTTCGGCAAGATCTTCGGGACGCATTTCTTTCTCAATGCAATCTGCCCCTAAAGATTTTACCGCCCCGCGCACAAATAGCTTTGCCTCATATAGGCTATCGCCGAGCGCTTCGCCCGCGTCACCGCAGACAACCATTGTGCCCGATTGCCCCATAAAGGCCGACATATGACCGATATTACCATGCACCACGATGTCAATTCCCTTCATAGAGATCCCGCAGCGCGAGGAGGCATTGCCTTTGATCACCAAAAGCCCGCCATGGCCCGTTGCCCCCGCATATTGGCTGGCATCGCCCTCAATAATCACCGTGCCGGACATCATATTTTCTGCAACGCCTGGGCCTACAGAGCCGTTGATGCGCAGACGCGCTTGTTTGTTCATTCCCGCGCAATAATAGCCGGTTGAGCCTTCAACGGTCACGTTAATCGGCGCGTCTAATCCAACCGCAATTGCGTGAGCGCCTTTCGGGTTCAAAATCTGCCATTCTGTTTGATTGGCGCCGTTGCTTTGGCTTTGCAACTGCGCATTGGCCTGTCGCAGGTTTGTTTGGTCTAGATCGATTATTTGCATTTAATGGGTCCAAAAATAGACAGTTGCGGGTTCCGGTTCCCAAATATGGGCGCCGGCTATTCCGGGCAGATTGACCAAAGCCCGATATTCTGAGCCAAAGGCAACATATTGATCGGTTTCGGCCATCACAGCCGGTTTGCAGGCAATTGGATCGCGCAGTACGCCAAACCCATCTTTGGTGCCAACGACAAAGGTAAAAAAACCGTCCAGATCATCAAGGCTGCTTTGCAGCGCTTCGCCTAACGAGCTGCCATTTTGCATTTTCCACGTTAAATAGGCCGCGCCCACTTCAGTGTCATTTTCGGTTTCTATCACCACGCCTTCGCGCTGCAATTGACGGCGCAGCGAATTGTGGTTGGACAAGGATCCATTATGCACCAAGCATTGATCCGGGCCGGTATTAAAGGGGTGGGCGCCCATCGTGGTCACCGCGCTTTCGGTGGCCATTCTTGTATGGCCAATGCCGTGGGTGCCTTGCATCAGCGGGACATCAAACCGCTCTGCAACGCTTCTCGGAAGGCCGATATCTTTGTAAATCTCGATGTTATCGCCTGTGCTCATCACTCTGATGCCGGGATGCGCCTCGCGCATTCGGGCGCGTATCTCGTCGATCTGGTTTTGAGGAATTTCAAAAACCGCATGGCTGTTTTTGCGCTGCAAAGTCAGCGACTGTCTAAAGGTTGTTTTGAAATCTGCCTCCAAAGCGGCAAAGTCTTGATCCGGATGTGCAGATTGGATGGTGATTTTGGCGCGATTCTCGGCAGCCTTGCTATAGATGGCGATCCCTGCGCTATCGGGCCCGCGATCCGACATTGTGACGAGCATATCCGTGAGCATGCGCCCCAACGCAGCTTCCAGCGAGGGGTCTTTTAAGAAAAGCCCAACAATTCCACACATTATATGATCCTATGAGTCTGACGTAAGTTAGTGCGCTGCAAAGTTTGGCTGTGATCGCGCCGGTAGGAAATACATTAGTAAGAAAATTATATGTTTCCAGTCTTGATTGGGGCTTGTTTCAAAAAACAGAGAATTTGCATAAAGTTTTTGCAAAAAAAAGGGCAGGCTTGCACAAGCCTGCCCAATTCATTATTTTCTACGGCTATTTTTCGGCGTCTTGGTATTTTTGCGCTTCAGAGCTGTTGCCCATCACCAAAACCACAATGCAAATGATGATCGCGATCAATGTGTACCAGCCTGGCGCGCTGCCGCCCCATCCGGTAAACATCACACCGCTTGCACCTTCAGCAAAGATCCCCGACCAATCGCCGGTGTCATATGGAAACCCCATTGTTTTTCTCCCTTTTCTAGATCAATTGGATGCGGGCGCAGAGGCAGGAATGCCTTCTGGATAGCCCTGAGCAGGTACTTTAACAGGATCAAGCCCGGCCAGTTCTGCCGCTTCCGGTGTGCGCAGCATGCCCAACCCTTTGAGAATCAAGGACACCACATAACCCGGGACAAAGCCCAGCAAGAAGAACACAACCGCACCGACGATTTGCCCCGTCAGCGAAATGGTTGGCCGCACGGCATCGCCCATAAAGGCATCTAAAGCGGGATATCCACTGGCAAAGACCCCCAGCATAATCAAGCCAAAGAGGCCGATTGTGCCATGCACGGTGACAGCGCCAACCGCATCATCTATTCCCATCCGCTCAAGAATATTCGCGCAAGGCTGCAGAATAACACCCGCGGCAAAGGCGATGATAAAGGCCAGACCCGGGAAATAGATATCCAAGCCCGAGGCCACCGAAATGATACCGGCCAACGCGCCAGACATCATCCAGAACGGATCTTTGGTGTAAATCCAAGCACCAATAATACCGCCGGCAATGCCCATTAGGATGTTGAAGGCCAAAGCTGAAAGCGTGATCGGCGTGCCATAAATCGTTGCTGGTGCGTTTTCATACCATGACCAACCTTCGCCGGGCACAATCACGCAGGCCATCAAAAAGCCCCAGAAGCCGACGATAATCAGCATCAAACCCGTCACCGTCATCGGCATGTTATGTCCCGCGATGTGATTGGCGCTGCCATCGGCGTTGAATTTGCCAATTCTAGGCCCAAGATTCACCAAAACGCCAAGCGCGAAGAAGCCTGCCACCGCGTGTACTAGGCCCGCTGCGCCAAAATCATGTAGCCCCCATTGCGTGACCAGCCAGCCATCTGCGTGCCAGCCCCAAGCTGCCGCAACCACCCAAGCAAAAGAACCCAGAACGATCGCTAGGATGGTGAAACCCACCGTTTGAATGCGTTCGATCACCGCGCCGGACATGATAGAGGCTGTGGTGCAGGCAAATAGCGCGAAGGCGCCAAAGAAAACGCCCGAGGCTTGATCGGCAATATTTGGCCCCATAGCGGCCGCGCCATCCCCCCAACCCAAAGCGATTGAGCTTGCATATTCGGCGCCGGAAATTTCCATCGCGCCCATAGATAGGCTGAGGCCGGTTGGAAATGCCCAATAAATCCACCAACCAAAGAAGTAGAAAGTAGGGATCATAAAGGCAAAAGCCAGAATGTTTTTGACGCCCGATGAGAGCACGTTTTTCATTCTAGAGGCACCCATTTCATAGGCGAGAAATCCCGCGTGAATGATGATCATTAGCGGAATTGTTAAATAATAATAGGTTTCCGCAAACATCGTGTTTGTCACGCTGCTGCTGGCCTGAAGAGCGGCAACTTGCGCAGCTAATTCTGCAATTTGTTCTTCCACGATCTGTTCCCTTCGTTTTTAAATTTTACTCCCGTGCCGCTCCGCGGACATTCTGATGTGCCATTGCGGTTTGGCCGCTTAAGCAGGGCCTAAGCGTGGCTGATCATTGCAAATTTTCTGGTCTTTTTAACGAATAGATTTTGGGGTCTATGCCCTTATAAATTAGAGGCTAAAGAATAATTGAAAAAAATAATTAATATACTTTTCAATGCGTTATGAAATTTTTGTGAAAGGGGGAATGCAATCGAGAGTCTGGTTTTTATTTTTTTTGAGATTTAAAACCGCAGTTGGCGCTCTGGCCGCTTTGATGATCTTGAAATTGCAGTTGGTTTTGCGTTTCTTTGACTATGGGTGACATGTCGCGGCGCGAATGAATAAGAATGAGAGGGCGGAACCCGTGATCCGCGAGGGCTATCTGCCTTAAAAAGTGAGGGACTTATGCAAAAACGTATTGCAGTGATCGGAGCCGGGCCATCGGGGCTTGCACAATTGCGCGCATTTCAATCCGCCGCCACGGCGGGCGCTGAAATTCCAGAGGTTGTCTGCTTTGAAAAACAGGCCACGTGGGGCGGTTTATGGGCCTATGATTGGCGCACCGGTCTGGACGCAAATGGCGAGCCCTGCCATGGTTCAATGTATCGCTATCTTTGGTCAAACGGGCCCAAAGAAGGCCTTGAATTTGCGGATTACAGTTTTGATACGCATTTTGGTCGACCGATTGCCTCTTACCCGCCGCGCGCTGTTTTGTTTGATTATATTGAGGGGCGGGTCAACGCCGCCGGGGTCAAAGATTGGATCCGCTTCAACACGGTAATTCGTTGGGTGTCTTATGATCCCGCCAGCGAAAAATTTCATGTTACCGCCCATGATCATGAAAAAGACAGCAGCTATACCGAACTCTTTGATCATGTGGTGGTGGCTTCGGGCCATTTTTCAACGCCAAATATGCCATATTATAAAGGGTTTGAAAGCTTTAACGGGCGGATTTTACACGCGCATGATTTCAGAGATGCCCGAGAATTCACAGATCAGGATATCTTAATTTTGGGCACCTCTTATTCTGCAGAGGATATTGGATCGCAATGTTGGAAATATGGCTGCCGCTCGGTGACCGTGGCGCATCGAACCGCGCCGATCGGGTTTGATTGGCCCAAAAATTGGCAAGAAGTGCCGGCGCTAGAGCGCGTAGAGGGCAAAACTGCATATTTCATCGATGGCAGCAAGCGCGAGGTTGATTCAATCATTCTATGCACGGGTTACAAGCATTTCTTTAATTTTCTGCCGGATGATTTGCGTTTGGCCACGGCCAACCGGCTGGCTGCAGCTGATCTCTATAAAGGGGTGGCTTGGGTCCATAACCCGAGATTATTTTATCTTGGCATGCAGGATCAATGGTTCACGTTTAATATGTTTGACGCTCAAGCCTGGTGGGTACGGGATGTGATTATGGGGCGGCTTGCGATACACGAGGACAAAGCCCTTTTGCTGGCGGATGTGGCCGAGCGGGAGGCGCGCGAAGAGCTTAGCGATGATGCAAAATACGCAATCACCTATCAGGGGGATTACGTGAAAGAGTTGATTGGCGAAACCGATTATCCAGATTTCGATGTAGATGGCGCCTGCGAGGCGTTCTTCCAATGGAAGGCGCATAAGGGTCAGGATATTATGGGTTTCCGTGATAATGGCTACAAGTCGGCGATCACTGGCAAAATGGCGCCGGTTCATCACACGCCCTGGAAAGAGGCGCTGGATGATTCATTGGAAAGCTATCTTCAAAGCTGACAG
>Ga0181587_10001263_pt1 | contig 21273 bp, 18 predicted proteins | sample 071ome_27_FD_132463 | JGI IMG/M metagenome (GOLD analysis project Ga0181587, IMG submission 132463) | Coastal salt marsh microbial communities from the Groves Creek Marsh, Skidaway Island, Georgia - 071409AT metaG (megahit assembly) | ecosystem: Environmental > Aquatic > Marine > Intertidal...
CAACCGTAAAACGCTTCCTCGGCATCTCTGCTCCCTTCAAGATGGATCCAGATGCCAATTCTCTAACTCAGCAAATGGACCCGGTTAAGGGGGGCAGGTCAGCATAAATCAGGCTGCTTGCCAGAAGGGACAATCCCGAACGAACTTTTGCGAAGGTACCCATCAGGCTTTCCCCGTAGCCTGTGCAATCGCCTAAGTCAATCCAGCAAGCGAGTCTGGACAGGTGCCGTATTTACAGTCCACGACCGAAAGCGCGGGACGGCTCCGGGCGCTGCCTTGGTTGAACATGTTGCCCGGCAGGCTTAGTTTCGAACCATGTTCAAGCCATGCGGGCGGAATTTGAGCGCCTGCGGGTAAAACTTCGGAAAGCAGGAATGAAGCCGCCATGCGTATCGCCGCCGTCGATCTTGTCAGCAACACCTGTTTTCCGGCGCTCGCCGCCGACGAGCTCGGGTTTTTCCGGGACGAGGGCGTCGACGCAAGGATCGAGCTGGTCTCGGCGATGGGGTCCACGCGCGCGCTGAAGAACGGCGAGGCGGATGCGATGATCGCCGGTTCGGTGCACGACGTGCTGACCGAGTTCGATCACTGGGAGGGCGCGAAGATCGCCGTTGCCCTGTCGCAGGGAACGCCCTGGCTTCTGACGGTGCGGGCCGATCTTGACGCCGCGCGCGGCGACGCAGAGGCGCTCAGGGGGCTTACCTTCACCGCGGCCGAAGGCCCCGACCTCGCTTTCAAACAGGTGTTGCGCGCGGCCGGGCTGGACCCCGACAAGGATCTTTCGATTATCGATCTGCCCGGTTCGAAGGACCGGCATGTGTCGTTCGGGGTGTTTGCCGCGCAGGCGCTCAAGGACGGGCTGATCGACGGGTTCTGGGCCAACGCCATGGGGGCGGAGACCGCCCTGACGTCCGGAGTCGGAAAAATACATATCGATGTCCGGCGCGGCGACGACCCGGCGGAGACGCGGTTCTTTACCTTTGCGGGTCTGGTGGTTGCCGACGGCTTTATCGCCAGGGAACCGGCTTCGGTGGACGCAGCCGTCCGCGCCATCGTCCGGGCGCAGAAGGCGCTGCGCGAGGACCCGGAACTCGCGCGCAAGGTCGGCGAAGGCAAGTTTCCGCCCGAGTCCACGGCGCTGATCGCCGATATCGTGGCGCGCGACGCCGAGTTCTACGATCCGGCGATTTCCGTGTCCGCGGTTGAAAAGCTCAACGCCTTCGCGCAATCCATCGGGCATATCGACCGGCCTGTGCCCTACGAGAATGTTGTGGCGATGCGGTGCCGGGAACTGTGGCGGTAGTCATCCGTCTGTAACATTAGAGGTATATCGTCCCGGTTAAGTGCCATTCCGGGAATTTTACATCGTGCAGACTATAACCCTCTCCCGGCGCCTCGCCGGCGAATTCGCCGGGACGGCGATCCTGCTGGCCACTGTGGTCGGCTCCGGCATCATGGCCGAGCGGCTGGCAGGCGGGAACGTCGCCATCGCGCTGCTCGGCAATACGATCCCGACCGGGGCGATCCTTGTCGTGCTGATCACCGGTCTCGGCCCGGTGTCGGGCGCTCATTTCAACCCGGCGGTGACGCTTGCTTTCTGGATGCGGAAGGAAATCGGCGCGTCCATGGCAGGGCTGTACCTTATATTCCAGGTAGCGGGCGGCATTTTCGGCACGCTGCTGGCGCATGGCATGTTCGAGGAAGCGATCTGGCAGGTTTCCGCCAAGACCCGTACCGGTCCGGCGCAGTATCTGTCGGAAGTCGTCGCGACGTTCGGGCTGGTCGGGACCATCTTCGCGACATTACGCTGGCGATCCGACGCCGTCGCCTGGATGGTCGGCCTTTATATAACGGCGGCCTACTGGTTTACCGCCTCAACCAGCTTCGCCAACCCGGCGGTGACGGTGGCGCGGGCTCTGACCGATACGTTTTCCGGAATTCGTCCGTTCGATGCGCCGGCCTTTATCGTCGCGCAATGCGTCGGCGCGGCGCTCGCCGCCCTGGCGCTCGGCTGGCTGCTGAGTCCGAAGGGCTATCCGCCCGACGACGAAGATTAACCGACCGGAACGACCTCCGCCTCCAGAGCGATCTGCTTCGTCATCGTCTCCGAAAACGGAACGCCCGTAGGTGCGAAATAGCGTGACGAGCGCACCTGATAGGTTTCCGGGTCCAGCCCCGGCGGGGTTGCGCCCGCCGCATGCTCCTTCACGGTCTGCAGCAGGAATTTCCGGATTGCGATGATCGCCGTATCCGCGACGCCGAGCCGTTCGCGCGTCCGGTCGGCGATCGGTCCCATCGATTCCTGGATGCCGTTATCCTGCGTACCGAGCCCCTTGATCCCGGTATAGGACTGACCGCTCGCCTGAAGGTCTCGATCGATCAGGTAGTCGTTTTCGCGGTTGCGGACCGGCATGTCGGTGCCGAGAATATTCTCGGAATGAATGCCGTTCCACGACGTTTCCCGCGCGATGTCTTCGGCGGTCAGGGGGCGGTGGGGCAGGAAATCGATGCAGTACTGCATGGTGTTCTCGTCGTCGATCGGCACCCACATGTGAACGCCGACCGGCACCGATGCGATGATCTTGTGAAACGGCATCACCATGACGTTGGCGGTCCAGAAGGTCGAACCGTCGTCATTGTCGCGGCCAGCGCCCACGACGAATCCGAAATCGGTTGGTTCCACGTGATAGTCGTAGGGGCAGATCGTAATGCTTCCCTCGGCCACGCCGCCATGCAGGAAGGCAAGGTGGCTCGCATCGAAGCCGCCTTCGAGCCCCTGCAGCCAGTTGCACTGCATGATCTGGCGCGATGTATGCAGATGCGATTCGGGCAGGCGCATCCATTCCAGATCGGGCGGCGGCGGTTTCTGCGCCGGATCGCCCATAAAGGTCCACACCACGCCGCCCGCCTCGACGCAGGGGTATGCTTTCGCGCGGATCTTGTCCTGGAAATTGCTGCCGGGCGGCTCCGACGGCAGGTCGACGCAGTTGCCGTCGATATCGAATTTCCAGCCGTGATAGACGCATCGCAGCCCGCAATCCTCGTTACGACCGAAGAAAAGCGAGGCGGTACGGTGAGGACAGCGCTCGTCCAGCAGGCCGGGGCGGCCCTTCGTATCGCGGAAGGCAACCAGGTTTTCTCCCAGCAGGCGGACGCGAACCGGAGGACCATCGGGTTCGGCAATCTGGCGCCCGTACAGGGCTGGAATCCAGTAGCGCCGCATCAGGTCGCCCATCGGGGTACCCGGTCCGATCCGGGTCAGAAGGTCGTTGTCTGCCTGTGAAAGCATGGTTGCCACGCCAAGCGTGTTGCAGGGAAAGGAAATCGTAGGCCCTCCCGGGCCTCCTTATCAATAAGGCGTGCAACGAAAAACCGGCGGCCGGTTTCCCAGCCGCCGGTTCGATTCGACATCTGTGTCTGTCGATTCGGTCTTGCTGCTCTGGCTTACTTTGCGACCGACTTCAGATAGGCCAGAAGATTGTCGCGATCCGCTGCCTTCTTCAGGCCGTTGAACGCCATCTTGGTTTTGGCCTTCTTCTTGCCAAGGACGCCGCCAAGATACTTCTTCGGCTCGGCTATATAGTCGACGAAGGTCTTGTCGTTCCAGACAAGGCCCTTTTCGCCGGCAGCCACCATATCGGCGGAATATTTCTTGTAGCCGTCCTGGGTGCCCGCTTTCTTGCCCAGGATACTGCTGAGATTCGGGCCCAGGCTCTTCTTGCCCGGGACGACCTGATGGCAGGCCTTGCACTTGTTGAACACCTTCTTGCCCTTGTCGGCATCGCCCATGGCGAAGGCTGGGGCGGTCATGCTGCCGGCGGCAAATGTCAGCCCGATGGCCAGCATGGCGAATTTCACGAATTTCATTGTCTAACTCTCCTCGTCGGACGGGGTCTAAAAAAGCGGCGGGATTATGGTTCAGAGGGCCTTCCGGCACAACCCGGTTTGAAACGTATGTTCGAATCGGGCCGTCATATTCCGGAAAAAGTCTTATAATTCGGTTAAGTCCCTATAATGAATATGTGTTTCGGCCTCCGTTTTTTCGCCACCGGTTGGAAAAGAACCGATCAATGAGGTAATTTTAAGGCCGAATATGGTCTGGACCATGGCAAGGACTTGGTCTAGTTTCGCGCAACTGTCATAGAAAAGGCCTTGGGGTGGAACAGTAATGATTGTCGCACTCGGTTTGATTCTCGTCGCCGTCGGGACGGTAGTTTTCCATTTTGCAAGTCCATGGTGGTGGACTCCCGTCGCATCGAACTGGGGAACTATCGACGATACGATTATCCTGACTTTCTGGATTACCGGCGTCGTGTTTATCGCGGTGGTCCTGTTCACCGCCTACTGCGTCATTAAATTCAAGTACCGGGAAGGCGTTCGCGCCGAATACAAGCCGGAAAGTCACAAGCTCGAATGGTGGCTGACGATCCTGACATCCGTCGGGGTCGCCGCCCTGCTGATCCCCGGCCTGTTCGTGTGGAACCAGTATGTAACAGTGCCGCAGGCTGCGACTCATGTCGAAGCGATGGGCAAGCAGTGGTCGTGGCAATTCCGCCTGCCCGGCGCCGACGGCAAGATGGGAAAATCCAACGTCCGGCTGATCAACGACGACAATCCTTTCGGGATCGATCCCAAGGATCCGAACGGGCATGACGACGTTCTGGTCGATGGCGCAAATCTGGCGCTGCCGATGAACAAGCCGGTCAAGTTCCTGCTGCGGTCGGTCGACGTACTGCACAATTTCTATGTTCCGGAATTCCGAGCCAAAATGGACATGGTGCCCGGTGCGGTCACCTATTTCTGGGTCGAGCCGACCCGGACAGGTACGTTCGACGTGCTGTGCTTCGAGCTGTGCGGCGTCGGTCATCATGCGATGCGGAGCCAGGTTGAGGTCATGGAGCAGGCCGATTACGACGCGTGGCTGAAGGAACAGACGACCTTCAAAAAACTGCTGGCCGAAAACGAGGTTACGCTGGAACAGCTGATCAAGCGTGCCGACGAGCAGACCAAAAAGATGAAAGACGCGTTGCCCAAGGCCCATCTGACTCACTAGGCATGCGTCTGCTTACGAATACCAGCGAATATCCAATGATCCGTGATCACCATATATCGAAGAGGAAAATCTGATGGCTGAAGTTTATGTGCCGCCAGCAGAAGTCGAAGAGATGGAGCTGTACCACGCCAAGTCGTGGATAACGAAATATGTCTTCAGCCAGGACGCGAAGGTCATCGCGATCCAGTATTCGACGACAGCGGTCGCCATCGGCCTGGTAGGGCTGGTCCTGTCCTGGATGATGCGCCTGCAGCTTGGTTTTCCGGAGAGCTTCGATTTCATCGATCCCTCGGACTATTACCAGTTCGTCACCATGCACGGCATGATCATGGTGGTTTACCTGCTGACGGCCCTGTTCCTGGGCGGGTTCGGCAACTACCTGATTCCATTGATGGTTGGCGCGAGGGACATGGTGTTCCCCTACGTGAACATGGTGAGCTACTGGATATTCCTGATCGCCGCTCTCGTCCTGGTGTCGAGCTTCTTCGTACCGGGCGGTCCGACGGGCGGCGGCTGGACGCTCTATCCGCCCCAGACGATTACGTCAGGAACGCCGGGTCACAGCACCGGCATTCTGCTGATGATGGTTTCGCTGGCCCTGTTCATTATCGGGTTCACGATGGGCGGTCTCAACTATGTGACGACCATCCTGCAGGCCCGAACCCGCGGCATGACGCTGATGCGCCTGCCGCTGACGATCTGGGGCATCTTTACGGCTACGGTTCTGGCGCTGTTTGCTTTCCCCGCGCTGTTCGTCGCCGCCATCATGACGACGCTCGACGCCACGCTCGGCACCAGCTTCTTCATGCCGGCCGCGCTGGACCAGGGCGTGCTGAACGAGCATGACGGCGGTAGCCCGCTGCTGTTCCAGCATCTGTTCTGGTTCTTCGGGCATCCTGAAGTGTACATCGTGGCGCTGCCGGCGTTCGGAATCGTTTCCGACCTGATCAGCGTACACGCCCGCCGCCATATCTTCGGCTACCGGATGATGGTCTGGGCTATCGTGATCATCGGCGCGCTGAGCTTCATCGTGTGGGCGCACCACATGTATGTCAGCGGCATGAACCCGTATTTCGGCTTCTTCTTCGCGACCACGACGCTGATCATCGCGGTGCCGACCGCGCTCAAGGTCTATAACTGGACCCTGACGCTGTGGAGAGCCAACATCAGGCTGACCCTGCCGATGCTGTTCGCGCTGGCCTTCATCGTGACCTTCGTCAACGGCGGCATCACCGGCCTGTTCCTTGGCAACGTGGTGGTCGACGTGCCGCTGTCGGATACGATGTTTGTGGTCGCCCATTTCCACATGGTGATGGGGGTCGCTCCGCTGCTTGTGGTGTTCGGTGCGGTCTATCACTGGTATCCGCTGATGACCGGCCGCATGCTGCATGAAGGCATGGGCAAGTTCCATTTCTGGACCACCTTCATCGGCGCCTACACGATCTTCCTGCCGATCCACTATCTCGGCCTGCTCGGCGTACCGCGCCGCTATTTCGAGATGGGCGAGACGACCTTTATTCCGGATTCCGCCCAGGACCTGAATGCCTTCATCACGGTCGTTACGCTGCTGGTGGGCTTCGCGCAGGTGGTCTTCTTCTTCAACGTGTTCTGGAGCGCCCGGAAAGGCAAACCTGCCGGACACAACCCGTGGAAGGCGACCTCGCTTGAATGGCAGACCGAGGAAGTTCCTCCGGGACACGGCAATTTCGGTCCCGAACTGCCGCTGGTCTATCGCTGGGCCTATGATTACGGCCTGCCCGGCGCCAAGGACGATTTCGTGCCGCAGAACGTCCCGCCCGGGGCGGAAGGCGCCGAAGGAGGAGCGGCGAAGGCGTGAAGATCCTCGAAACCCTGATGCAGAAACCGTGGACCGCGGAGCAGATCGCGGTCGATAACACGGAGGACGGTTTCGCGGTTGCGATCCCGCCGTCGAAGCTCGGGCTCAGATTCTTCCTCGGCGCGATCGCCGTTCTGATGTCGCTGTTCGTAATCGGTTACAGCGACAGGATGGTGCTGTCGGACTGGCATCCTCTGTCCGAGCCTTGGCTTCTCTGGCTGAATACCGCGGTGGTCATCGTCAGCAGCGTGCTGATGCACCTGTCGCTGGTGGCTGCCCGGGAAGGGCGGTTCGAAGGGCTGAAAAGCAACTTCATGCTGGCCGGGGTCGCTGCGTTCGCCTTTTTGGTGGGGCAGGCGGTAGCCTGCAACCAGCTGATCGCTGCCGGGTATTTTGCCGCGGATAATCCGGCCAACGCCTATTTCTACCTGCTGACCGTTTCCCATTCGGTCCATCTGGCCGGCGGGCTGGTGGCCTGGGGACGGGTCGCGCTCCGGATACGGGCGGGCGAGCGCGATATTGCAAAGCTGTACGAAAGCGTGGATCTGTGCACCGTCTACTGGCACTTCCTGCTTTTCGTCTGGCTGGTTTTCTTCGTACTGATGTTGTTCACGTAAACAGGGCTTAACGCAGATGGCAGACGCAACAACGACACAAGCCGGACAACTGGCAGAGGGGATGGTCGGATTCGTATCCGACTGGAGCTCCGACCAGAGGACCTTCAAGCATGTCCCCTGGGGCAAGGCCATGATGTGGATCTTCCTGCTGAGCGACACGTTCGTTTTCAGCTGCTTCCTGATCTCCTACATGACGGTCCGCATGTCGACCACGGTCGACTGGCCAAACGCCAGCGAGGTCTTTGCGCTTTCGTTCGGCGGCGATCCGATCCCGCTGATCCTGATCGCGATCATGACCTTCATCCTGATCACCAGCAGCGGCACCATGGTGATGGCGGTGAATTTCGGGTATCGCCGCGACCGCAAGAAAACGGCGCTGTTTCTGATTATTACGGCCCTGCTCGGCGCCAGTTTCGTCGGTATGCAGGCCTTCGAATGGACCAAGCTGATCGTCGACCACGGCATTCGCCCCTGGGCCAACCCTGTGGGAGCGCCGCAGTTCGGTGCGATCTTCTTTATGGTGACAGGGTTCCATGGATTCCATGTTTCGGTCGGTGTGCTGTTCCTGCTGATCGTTACCAGAAAGGTCGTGCGCGGCGACTATGACAACGGACGCCGCGGCTTCTACACAAGTCGTCGGGGATCCTACGAAGAGGTTGAGACGATGGGCCTGTACTGGCATTTCGTCGACCTCGTCTGGGTCTTCATCTTCGCTTTCTTCTATCTCCTGTAAGGTAAGGTCATGGCAGACGCACACGCAGAAGGCCAGCAACATCCGCTTGGCATCTACATCAAGATCTGGGTCCTGCTGTTCGTACTCAGCGGATTCTCATATGCGGTCGACTATTTTCAAGTTCAGGGAGCCTGGCGCTGGACACTGGTCCTGCTCTTCATGTTCCTGAAATCCGGTTACATCATGGCTGTGTTCATGCATATGAAGTGGGAACGGATGTCCCTGGTTCTTGCCATATTGTTCCCGGTTTTCGCCCTTCTGGTCTTTATCGGGATCATGACGTTCGAGTCCAACTGGACGCACCTGACCCGCGAAGTCTATTTCTCGGAAGCGTTCTTCTCGCTCTTCGGAAAATAGCGCCGCAACCGGGCACTGTTCTGAACGAACTGGCCGCCGCTCCGGGAAAACCCGGGGCGGCGGTTTTCGTTTAAGGTTACAGTCAGGGCAGGGGTTTCTTCTCCGGAGGCCCCTTGACGTCGTATTGCAGCGGCGTCTCCCTGAGGCCCCGGTTGAACCACATCATGCAGTAGGCGCGATCGGCATCCGCGGTGACACCGCTCGAGAGTTCGGTTGCACCCCCGACTTTGACAGGGAACCGCACCGCGAACCCGTCATGGTAATGGATATCGAACTCGACCGGCTGCTCGGTTCGAAAGTCGACCTTCATCGACTGTCCCTTTTTCAGCGGTACGCATAGCTCGCGGAACTCGAAAGATGCCAGGGAAATCCGGTCAGATCGCAGATCGAGATTGATCAGACTCGGCGCGCCGACGATAGGCTGCGACAGGATCCACAGGCTGACCATCGTGTAGCCCACCATAAGGACCAGCATAGGGACCTGGCTGCGCAGCGCCCGACGGGCCGGTTCGTATATCTTCAGCGCGACGAAATGCGCGACACCCACGGCGAACACATGGCCGGCGACGATCGCGATCGCGGCGCTATTCCAGACGAACCGGGCACCGACGATGCCGATGTCCGGTTTGTAGTCCGCCGTCCCGAACAGATCTCTCCCTATGCCGAACGGATCGGATGCCAGCGGAATGATCCCCTGTCCCGCAGTCAGCAGGTAGGACAGGTAATGCGCCAGGTGATAGGCGATGGCGATTGGCACGATCGAATAGATGAACAGGCCCGCTGTGTCCGTTACAGACGGCCCTCCGCCCGCGGCCAGGCGCGTCAGCCAGCAGAAAAGCAGATAAACCAGTGCGAAAACCACAGGGAACAGGAGCAGCATGATCGTGTGGAGCACGCTGAAATAGTCGAGCCCCAGATTGTGGATCAGCCGGATCAGCGGATGGAAAAACGGGGATAGTGCGATGTCCTGAAGCCGGTCCGCCCAGAACGGCGTTTCCTTGAACCCGTCGAACGTAACGGTCGACAGCATCACGATAATGAACAGCGTCATCGTGAGCCGGCAGGGCTCGGTCGTAATCAGCGCGCTGGCGTAGGGCCGGAGGCCCCATCCGCCGCTACCCGTGTCTGCATCGCTGTCCGCCCGGCCGCCAAGCGGGGCGAAGCGTCCTAAAACAGTGAAGGCCAGCGTGAAGGCTTCGCCCCGTACCAGCCAGGCGTCGCGACCGAAAACGGTCATGCCGACCCATGTGATTGCCGAATATATCGCGATCGCGGTTGCGAGGGATGCGGGCTCTTTGGCGTTCTCGGCGATCAGCTCGTACCAGGCAAACGCCATGAACAGAAAGATCGCGGGCCAGGCGCCAACCCAGCGCGGAATGGCCAGGTTCAGGCCGGGCTCACGCTCCAAACCGCACCGGCGCAGCGCCCATGAGATCGCGTCGAAAATGTTCGCCCAGGGATTGCAGAACGGCCAGATATTGCCGACCAGCGAGGCGATATAGGCGAATCCCACCCACCAGATGATCCAGATAAAGGTGGGTCCGAAATTTTGCACCGGGTCCTGATCGCCCCAGAATCCCGCCAGGAGGACCAGTACAAACAGGCCCGTGGAGACGAGCCGGAGCGAGAACGAAACCGCTCTGTGTCCCAGAACCCGGCCCGCCGCTGTTCCGGAAAGATCGCGCCAGTAGCGCCGCGCGTTGACATCCCGCCGGTCGAACGCCATCGCCATGATGACAAAGGACAGGGCCACCGCCGCGCCTGCCGATACCAGGTAGAGTTCCAGCGGAAGCGGCAGGTCGTAACGGGCGCCGAAGGCATGCGCCTCCGCCGTTCCTGCGGACAGCAGCGCCGGCAACCCGGAAGCGCGAGTCAGGAAACGTCTAGCGTGGGTAGACTTCAAGGTAGCTTAGCGCGTGGTGGCCATGTCCGCCGGTACCCCAGCCGTGGCTGGTGACCGGAAAGCGGCCTGTTGCCTTGCCGGTGAACGGCATGACGGCGGTCTTGCCAGGTTCGACAAGAAACTCGATATCGTATCCGTGAAGGTGAAGTTTCACCGTTTCGTCGGTCGACCAGTGCAGTTCCACCGTCTCGTTCTCATAGATCCGGATCCGGCCTTTAGGGGAGACGACCTTGCGTTTCCTGATCTCTATCGCGATGGCGCGTGGCTTCTTCTTCTGCTGGCCTGAAGCACCGCCTGGAAAGGCGGGCGCGGCTGCAAGCCCCGCGATCAGGATGGCCAGAAACGATCTGCGATTCTGCGTCATGGCTTCGGCGGATAGGTCTGGTCGGCCTCGGGATTCTGCCGGCGGCGCCACTTCTTGTAGGCCGCCCAGCCGAAACCGTACGTTATCGCGCTAGCCAGGATGATAAGCAGCGCGTAGCCGCCTCCCGAGCTGCCGGTTCCGGCAGTGTCGGTAAAGCTGTTGATGGCATACGCGCTTGAAATTATCCCGAAATCAGGCATTTCGACTTCATTTTCGGGGTATGGTCGCTTGGTGGCTCTTGCCGTTGGCCTTAGTTGGCGAGAGTAATGAACACCCCGGCCATGCCGATAATCAGGACGATCGCGGATATGACCGTCGCGACCGTGCCAACGTGCCTGTGTTGAAAATCGTCGTGATGTATGTCTGACATTCCCAATAATACCTTTTCAGTCCTGGTTCGCGGCGCATCATAAACAATTAATTTCAATATTCCAAAGTTTTAGGATCCCGTCTCGTGCGATCTGCCGCACCGCCATGATCGTTGATTTTACGGACGGAATGCGCGAGCATACCACGCCTTCGCAAAGCAGCCTTACAGGGGATTTGACGCTGAAAAACTGGGTTCTTGGGACGTTTACGGCCATTCTCGGAATTTGCGGCCTGTTCGTTGCGGCGCGTACCGGGTTCGGTGTGCCCTATTACGGCGGGATCGCCTTTTTCTGCTTCGCCGTATTCTTCGTCATGACGCTGGTCAAGGTCGGTTATGACGAGGTAGCGGAAGTCTCCGCCCTGGATGAATTCCGGGCCTTCATGGGGTCGACCTTCGCTTTCCTGACGCCCGAGCCGGTCCGGCTGGAACAAAGGCTGATCGCGATCAGGCCGCTTTCCGTCGCCGACCTCAAGGACGTTCTCATCAAGGGGTACGAGGATTATCGGGAAATGCCGACCCATGTGGTGTTTCTGATTGCCATCTATCCGCTGGTGACCCTGATCTTCGCCAGGCTCTATGCCGATTACGATGTTTTGCCGCTGGTATTTCCCCTGATCGCCGGCTACACGCTGGTCGGTCCGCTGGCCGCGACAGGCATGTACGAGCTCAGCCGTCGTCGCGAAGCCGGGCTGGGAATTTCGCGGCGGCGCGCGTTCGATATATTCGTCTCGTCCAACATCCGCTCCATCGCCGTGCTGGGGCTGTTCCTGATGGCCGTCTATTACTGCTGGGTTCTGACCGCGACGGCCATCTACAACAGCATCTTCCAGGGGATCGTTCCTGAATCGGTGTTCGACTTCGTTCAACTGGTTTTCAATACGCCTGCCGGCATGCGCCTCATGCTCATCGGCACGGCGGCCGGGTTCATCTGCGCGACCGTTGTTTTCACGCTCAGCGTGGTGTCCTTCCCGATGCTGCTGGATCGTCATGTTTCGATCATGACGGCGGTTCAGACCTCGATGCGCGCGGTTGTCGCCAATCCCGTGGCGATGGGGGCCTGGGGGTTTGTTATTGCCGGTACCCTGCTGCTCGGCGCGATACCGTTCTTCGTCGGGCTGGCTTTCGTCCTGCCGATGCTCGGCCATGCGAGCTGGCATCTCTACCGCCGGCTGGTCGACGTCCAGGACGTCTGAGCGGGACTACTTCGCCGTCCGTTTCCGGAAGCCCGTCATCCATTCGAGGGCGAGCCGCTCGGCTTCTGCGACCTGGTCTCTCGTCATTTTTTTCTGGACGTAGCGCTTGTGCCGGGCGCCCATGGTGCTGCCCATCGTTGACGACAGGTTGAACCATTTATGGGCCCGAATGTTGTCGCGCTGGACGCCGACCCCGTGCTGGTAGAGGGCTCCCAGGCTGTCCATTGCGGGTATGTATCCCCGGTCGGCGGCCTTGCGGTACCAGATCACGGCACGCGCGTAGCTCCTGGGAACGCCTCGCCCGTAGCGGTGCATGATGGCGAGGTTAAGCTCAGCCGAGGCAATGCCTTTTTCCGAGGCCGCCCGGAACAGCTCCAGCGCCCTGGCATAGTTCTTTTTGACTCCGCGCCCATGAAGCAGGTGATTGCCGTACTCCGCCTGGGCTTCAGCGTGACCCTGGGCGGCCGCTTTCGAGAACCAGTCTGCAGCTTTCTCATGGTCGCGCCCGACCCCGCGCCCGTGCCGGTAGAGCATACCGATCTGGTACTGCGCCCGGGCGTCGCCGCTATCGCCGAGAGGGCGCCATTCGGCAAGCGCCTTGTCGAAATTTCCGGATTTTGCCGCTTCCAGGCCCGCATCGAAATCCTGAGCGACGGCTCCCCACGGAAACAGCAGAAAGAGAGCGGCGGCGGCGGAGCGACCTCGCATTGAATTCTACCCGTCGTCGCGGTTTCTCAGCTTCCGTACCAGTCGGAAAGCGGACAGAACGGCGTAGCCGAACACACCACCGATGGTCGCCATCAGGGCGCCTTCCTCGATTCCGCCTTCGGGAAATCCGAAACCGACATCGATCTTGCCGCTGGTATGGAGGAAGGCAACAGCCATCATGCCTCCCAGTACGGCGAGAATGACGGGCTGACTCGGTATTCGCATAACTGGTTTCCTGCTGTTATCGGGGCAGGGTGGTGTCGCCCATCAGGAACTCATCCACCGCCCGTGCGCATTGGCGGCCTTCGCGAATGGCCCAGACCACCAGAGACTGACCCCGACGCATGTCGCCGGCGGAAAACACCTTGTCGACTGAGGTCCGGTAGTCATCGGTATTTGCAAGCACGTTGCCGCGCCCGTCGAGTTCGACACCGGACTGATCGATCATGCCGGCCTTGCGGGGGCCGAGGAATCCCATCGCCAGCAGGACAAGATCGGCCTTTAGCTGGAACTCGCTGCCTTCGATCTCCTGAAGCTGCATACGCCCTGTGTTGTCCTTGACCCAGTCGACCCGGACGCAGTCCAGCGCCGTCACATGACCGTTGGATTCGACCACCCTGCGGGTCAGCACCGACCAGTCCCGCTCGCAGCCTTCCTCCTGCGAAGAAGATGTGCGGAACTTCAGCGGCCAGTTGGGCCAGGTCAGCGCCTTGTTTTCCTTTTCGGGCGGGCGCGGCAGGATTTCGAGCTGCATGATCGACTCGGCCCCCTGCCGGATGGAGGTGCCGATGCAGTCCGATCCCGTATCGCCGCCGCCGATCACCACGACATGCTTGCCCTTCGCCGAGATGGCTCCATTCGGCGCAGCGATATCCTCGCTGTCGCCCTCGACCCGTTTGTTCTGCTGGGAGAGGAAATCCATCGCATAATGGATGCCTTCGACCTTGCGGTTCTCGACCTCAAGGTCGCGCGGGTTCTCGGCCCCACCGCTCATGACGACGGCGTCGTACCCGGCGAGCAGATCGCTGACCGAGATGTCGACGCCGATCTCCGTATTCGGCCGGAACTCGACGCCCTCGGCGGCCATCTGTTCCATACGCCGGTTGATCAGGCGTTTCTCCATCTTGAACTCGGGAATGCCGTAGCGCAGAAGTCCGCCGATGCGGTCGTTCTTCTCGAACAGCACGACTTCGTGGCCCGCACGGGCAAGCTGCTGTGAGCAGGCGAGACCAGCCGGGCCGGACCCCACCACGGCTACCTTCTTGCCGGTTTTCCGCGGCGCCATGACCGGAACGATCCAGCCTTCGTCCCAGCCGCGATCGACGATCGCGCATTCGATGGTCTTGATGGTGACCGGCGTGTCGTCGATGTTCAGCGTGCAGGACGCCTCGCACGGGGCGGGGCAGATACGACCGGTGAATTCCGGAAAATTGTTGGTCGAATGCAGCGTGGTCAGCGCCGCCTGCCACTGGTCCCGGTACACAAGGTCGTTCCAGTCCGGGATCATGTTGTTGACCGGGCAGCCGTTGTGACAGAACGGAATACCGCAATCCATGCAGCGCGCCGCCTGCTCGTTCATCGCCGTGGCCTCAAGCGGCCGCACGAATTCCTTCCAGGTCCTTCTGCGTTCCTCGACCGGATCGTAACTGCGGTCGTGACGCTCGTACTCCAGAAAGCCAGTCGGCTTCGCCATGATCTACCCCAATACGTCCTGTGTTTTATTCAGCGGCCGACTTGGCGCCCTGTTCCTCGTTCTTCATGTCGAGCAGCGCGCGGCGGTAATCCTTCGGCATGACCTTGATGAATCTGGCCCGCGTTTCTTCCCAGTTCTCAAGAAGCTCGGTTGCGCGTTTGCTGCCTGTGCACAGGCGATGGCGCTCGATCAGGATCCGCAGTCGTTCCGAATCGTAGAGCAGCATGTCGCCCATTCCGGCATCGTCGACGCCGGCGGCGCGCTGTTGGGGGCGGCCCGGTTCCGCCGGATCGGAATCGTTATCCGGTCCGATTCGCTCCAGCTCCACCATCGCCAGGTTACAACTGGTTTCGAACGTGCCGTTCGGGTCGTAGACATAGGCAGCGCCGCCCGACATGCCGGCGGCGAAGTTGCGGCCGGTCTCGCCCAGCACTACTACGACGCCGCCCGTCATGTATTCGCAGCCGTGATCGCCGACGCCTTCGACGACGGTGACCGCGCCGGAATTGCGTACCGCAAAACGTTCGCCCGCCACGCCCTCGAAATAGGCCTCGCCGGCGATCGCGCCGTAAAGGACCGTGTTGCCGATGATGATGTTCTTGGTCGGCTCGCGACCGGCGCCGTCCGGCTGGCGCACGACGATATGACCGCCGGAAAGCCCCTTGCCGACATAATCGTTGGCGTCGCCGGCAAGCTCGAGGCTGACGCCATGAGCGAGGAAGGCGCCGAAACTGCCGCCCGCGGTGCCTTTGAGCCTTATGGAAATCGTATCGGCGGGGAGGCCCGCATGGCCGTAGCGCTTGGCGACTTCGCCCGACAGCATGGCGCCGACCGTCCGGTTGATGTTCTTGATCTCGCCTTCGATGCGGACAGGCTGTTGCGAGTCGAGCGCCGGCTTCGACGCCTCGATCAGATCCATGTCCATCGCCGCTTCGAGATTATGGTTCTGCGTTTCACAGTTATGGACGGCCACGCCGTCATCCGCCGGCGCCTGATAGAGCAGCCGCGACAGATCGATGCCCTTCGCCTTCCAGTGATCGACGGCCTTCGCCATTTCCAGCCGGTCGACCCGGCCGATCATCTCGTCGAACGAGCGGAAACCGAGTTTTGCCATCAATTGCCGCGCTTCTTCCGCGACGAAGAAGAAGTAGTTGATGACGTGCTCCGGCGTGCCCGTGAATTTCTTGCGAAGCTCAGGATTCTGGGTCGCGATACCGACCGGGCAGGTATTGAGATGGCATTTGCGCATCATGATGCAGCCGGAGGCTATCAGCGGTGCGGTGGCGAAGCCGAACTCGTCGGCGCCGATCAGCGCACCGATCACCACATCGCGACCGGTGCGGAAACCGCCATCGACCTGCACGGCGATCCGGCCGCGCAACTTGTTGAGGACCAGCGTCTGCTGGGTTTCTGCCAGGCCGATCTCCCACGGAGAACCCGCATGGGTGACCGATGTCAGCGGGCTCGCGCCCGTTCCGCCTTCGAAACCGGCAATGGTGACATGATCGGCCCGCGCCTTGCTGACGCCCGCCGCGACCGTGCCGACGCCGACCTCGGAAACCAGCTTGACCGAAATGCGCGCCTTCGGATTGGCGTTCTTGAGATCGTGGATGAGTTGCGCCAGGTCCTCGATCGAATAGATGTCGTGATGCGGTGGCGGCGAAATCAGCCCCACACCGGGTGTCGAATGCCGCACCTTGGCGATGTTGCGGTCGACCTTGTGGCCCGGCAGCTGTCCGCCTTCGCCGGGTTTCGCGCCCTGTGCCATCTTGATCTGGATGTCATCGGAGTTGACCAGATACTCGATGGTCACCCCGAACCGGCCCGATGCGACCTGTTTGATCGCGGAACGCATCGAATCGCCGTTCTCCAGCGGTGTGAAGCGGTCTGCTTCCTCGCCGCCTTCGCCGGTGTTGGATTTGCCGCCGATCCGGTTCATCGCGATGGCGAGGTTCGTATGCGCTTCGCGGCTGATCGAGCCGAAACTCATCGCGCCGGTGGCGAAGCGCTTGACGATCTCGCTCGCCGGTTCGACCTCATCAAGCGGAATCGGCGCATCGGCGAATTTGAACTCCATCAGCCCGCGAATGGTCAGATGGCGTTTGCTCTGTTCGTTGATGCTCTTCGCGAATTCCTCGTACCGGTCGACCTGGTTTCCGCGCACCGCGTGTTGCAGGTCGGCGATCGACTGCGGCGTCCAGGCATGGTCTTCGCCGCGCAGCCGGAAAGCGTAATCCCCGCCGACATCCAGCATGTTCTGGTATATCGGGTTGTCGCCCCAGGCATCGCGGTGCCGCCGAACGGATTCCTCGGCGATGCCTGCGATGCTCGTGCCCTCGATGGTGGTCGCCGTGCCGGTGAAATATTTTTCGACGAATTCGCTGGAAAGCCCGACCGCGTCGAAAATCTGCGCGCCGCAATAGGAGTGATAGGTCGAGATGCCCATCTTGGACATGACCTTGAGAATGCCCTTGCCGACCGCCTTGATGTAATTCTTCCGCACCTGTTCGGCGTCAAGGTCGATCGCTTCGCTGCGGCGGATGCTCTCCAGCGTCTCGAAGGCGATATAGGGGTTGACCGCTTCCGCGCCGTAGCCCGCGAGGACGCAGAAATGGTGGACCTGACGGGCCTCGCCGGTTTCCACAACCAGCCCCGTCGAGGTTCGGAGACCGCGCCGGATCAGATGGTGGTGAACGGCTGCCGTGGCCAGCAGGGCCGGGATCGGAATCCGTTCCGCCGAAACCAGCCGATCCGACAGGATCAGGATATTGTCGCCATCGATGACGGCATCGGTTGCCTCGCGGCAAATCCGGTCGATCGCAGCTTCCAGCCCGTCGGCGCCTTCCGCAGCCGGCCAGGTCGCATCGAGCGTATGGGTGCGGAACGCCTCTCCCGCACCCGCCACGGAAGATATCGAGCGAATCTTCTCCAGATCGCTGTTGGTCAGGATCGGTTGCGTGACTTCCAGCCTGTAATGGGTGCCTTCTTCATGGCCCAGCAGGTTCGGCCGCGGGCCGATCATCGAAACCAGCGACATCACCAGCTCTTCGCGAATCGGATCGATCGGCGGGTTGGTGACCTGCGCGAAGTTCTGCTTGAAGTAGTTGTAGAGCAGCTTGGGCTTGTCCGAGAGAACGGCGATCGGCGTATCCGTGCCCATCGACCCCACAGGATCGTCCCCCGCCCGGCCCATAGGTTCGAGGAAAACCTGCATGTCTTCCTGCGTATAGCCGAACGACTGCTGAACATTCAGCCAGTCCTCCGGCGCAATCTCCGGCCAGGCGTTTTCGTGCGTAGACGGCTCTTCCAGCTCTTCCAGCTGAAATTGCGTGTCGTCCAGCCAGTCCTGATAGGGATGTTCGGCGGCGAGCTGGTTCTTGATTTCTTCGTCGTCGATGATGCGGCCTTCCTCGAAATCGATCAGCAGCATCTTGCCCGGCTGCAGCCGCCATTTTTCGACGATGTTTTCGTCCGCGACCGGCAGCACGCCGACTTCCGACGCCATGACCAGCCGGTCGTCGTCGGTAATGACATAGCGCGCCGGGCGCAGCCCGTTGCGGTCGAGCGTCGCGCCGATCTGGCGACCGTCAGTGAAGGCGATAGCCGCCGGCCCGTCCCACGGCTCCATCAGCGCGGCATGATATTCGTAGAAAGCCCGCCGGTCGGGGTCCATCAGCTGGTTGCTGGTCCAGGCTTCCGGGATCAGCATCATCATCGCGTGCGCCAGCGAATAGCCGCCGGCGACGAGGATTTCGAGCGCGTTGTCGATGCAGGCTGTGTCCGACTGGCCATGCGGGATCAGCGGCCACATCTTGTCGAGACCCGGGCCGATCAGGCCCGACGACATCGAATGGCGGCGCGCATCCATCCAGTTGACGTTGCCGCGCACAGTGTTGATTTCGCCGTTATGGGCCATCATCCGGTAGGGATGCGCCAGCCGCCAGGACGGGAAGGTGTTGGTCGAAAAGCGCTGATGCACCAGCGCCAGCGCGGATTCGGCCAGCGGGTTCGTCAGGTCGCAATAGAAGGTCTTGACCTGCGGCGACAGCAGCAGCCCCTTATAGACCACCGTCCGGGTCGAAAAGGACGGCATATATAGCTCTTCAAGCCCGTCCGGGGCCTTGCCTTCTTCGGTCAGTCCGCGCAGCGAATTCAGCGCCTGCTTGCGGATCACCAGCAGCTTGCGCTCGAAAGCGTCCTGATCGCGGATTTTGTCGCCCTGCGTCACGAAGATCTGGCGGATGACCGGCATCGACTCGATGACCTGCTTGCCGAGGCCCGTCAGGTCGGTCGGGACATCGCGCCAGCCGAGGACATTCTGGCCCTCGTTGGCGACGTACCGTTCGATATGGGCGATGGCAAAATCGCGCGCTTCCTCGCTCTGGGGCAGGAAGCACATGCCGACGGCGTAGCCGCCTTCTTCGGGCAGGTCGTGGCCTTCGCTTGCCGCCCAGTCGCGATACAGCCGGTCGGGTATCTGGATCAGACAGCCGGCGCCGTCGCCCATCAGCGGGTCGGCCCCAACCGCGCCGCGGTGGTCCAGATTGACCAGGATCTCCAGACCCTGATCGATGATATCGTGAGATCTACGGCCCTTGATGTTCGCAACAAAGCCGACGCCGCACGCGTCGTGCTCGTTTCGAGGGTCATACAGGCCTTGTCGCGAAACGGCGAACATAACTATCCGACTCTCCCAGGTCTGCGCCTCTTTGGGCGTCCGGACCGATGGTTGTTATTCGTTCCTTTGTGGCGCAGGCCCGCCCGAAGGGCGTCACCCGTCTAAAAATGCCACAGCCCCCCAGTATACCGCGTCAGGGCCGCGGATACAGAGGATTAAGCAAGAAATATACAGATTCCTCGCCGGGGGCGCTTTTGCGGCCACTTCATAGCAGTTATGATCCGTCCGCAACACCCTCAAATAGCACGGAAATCCATAATGGCAAGCGACCGGAATCCGGTGAAATCCCCTGAAAATCGGGATGAAAATCGGGATGAAAATCGGGAAATCGACCCGGTGGTGGTCGAACTCGTGCGAAGCGGTGTGATGGCGGTCACAGAGAATATGAAGACCAACCTCACGAGAACCGCCTATAACATCATCATTTACGAGGCGCTGGACTTCACGGTCGGTCTTTTTACCGCAGAAGGCGAGACCATCTCCATCGGTCTGGGCCTGCCGATGTTCATCCGTGGCATGGCGGCGACGCTCAAGGCCAAGCTGGAGCATTTCGGCCCGGACGGGATTGAACCGGGCGACATTCTGGTCACCAACGACGCCTACATCACCGGCAGCCATCTGAACCACATCACGCTCAGCCTGCCGATCTTCCATGACGGGGAAATCGTCGCCTTCGCCTGCTGCATGGCGCACTGGCTCGATATCGGCGGCGCGCTGGGCGGGCTGACCACCGATATCTACTCCGAAGGGCTCCAGGTGCCGATCCTGAAGCTCCACAAGGCGGGCGAGGTCAATCAGGACCTGCTCGAAATCATCAAGATGAACGTCCATATCCCCGACCGGGCGATGGGCGACCTGCGCGCCCAGGTCACAGCGGTAAAGACGGGAGAGACCGGCTTTACTGAACTGCTCGATCGCTACGGCAAGGACGCCGTGCTGGACGCCATCGGCAATATCATGGACCAGTCGGAGGCTGCGGCCCGGGCCCGCACGCTGACCATCCCCGACGGGGTCTACGAGGCCGAATCCTTCATGGACGATGACGGGCTCGATATCGGCAAGCGGATCCCCATCCGCGTCAAGGTGACGGTCGCGGGCGACGAGATGACGGTGGATCTCTCCAACGTCTCCGACCAGGTGCGCGGGTTCTACAATTCCGGCATCACTACCGGCTATGGCTGCGCGCAGGTGGCCTATAAATGCCTGACGTCGCCGACCGATTACCCGGTAAACGACGGCAGCCTGCGCCCGCTCCACGTCATCATCCCGCCCGGCCGTGTAGTCAGCGCGGTGAAGCCCGCGCCGATGCGGGTCTGGATGACCATCCCGATGACGGTGATCGACACCATCTTCAAGGCGCTCGCCCCCGTCATCCCCGACCGGGTGATCGCCGGCCACCACGCCGATCTCGGCATGGCGATGTTCCACGGTATCGACCGGAAGGAAAAGAAGCTGTTCCTCGGCTCCTCCGGCCCGCTCGGCGGCGGCTGGGGCGCGAAGCGGGACGAGGACGGCATGTCGGCCACGGTGTGCCTCAATGACGGCGACACCCATAACACGCCGATCGAGCTGACCGAGAACCGTTTCCCGATGCTGATCCGCAACCATTCCCTGATCCCGGATTCCTGCGGACCGGGCCGGAACCGCGGCGGGCTCGGCATCGAATATACCTGCGAGGCGCTGTCCGACTTCAACCTGACAACGCGCGGCGAACGCGCCCATTGCCGCCCCTGGGGCCTCGAAGGCGGGATGGAGGCCCACGGCAAC
>Ga0181587_10001265_pt1 | contig 21262 bp, 21 predicted proteins | sample 071ome_27_FD_132463 | JGI IMG/M metagenome (GOLD analysis project Ga0181587, IMG submission 132463) | Coastal salt marsh microbial communities from the Groves Creek Marsh, Skidaway Island, Georgia - 071409AT metaG (megahit assembly) | ecosystem: Environmental > Aquatic > Marine > Intertidal...
TCGACGGCTTCGCCTTCGTCGTCGTCGGACGAGTCGAAGTCCATCATCGGAAGCTCGACGGCTTCGCCTTCGTCGTCGTCAGACGAGTCGAAGTCCATCATCGGAAGCTCGACGGCCTCTTCTTCCCCATCGTCGAGACCACCGATCGCGAAATCCGCGAGACCGGCGTCGACGTCCGCTGCACCAGCGTCGGCGGAGGCCTCTTCGACCGCATCGCCCATCGAAATCTCGACGTCCGACTCCAGGCCAGAGCCGAAGTCATCACCGCCGATCGCGATTTCCCCGAAGTCGGCCATGATCTCGCCGTCCGCACCCATCGAGCTGGTCGGCATCCCGGACACCATCGCATCGACATCCAGCTCCGGGTCGATCGCGACCATCCGGGACTTCACGTCCTCGGCCTGCTGCGAGTCTCCGACCTGCACGTAGTGACGGTGCACGACCGCCAGCTGCTCCACGGCCTCTTCCCCAAGCCCTTGAGCGACCATCTGCTCGGCCACCATGACCCGGACGGAAACCTCTTCGGGGGCCAGATCACAGAACTCAATGAGGGCGCGGAACGACTCTTCCAGATCGCCGTCCGCGGCCATGCGCTCGGCATAGGTCAGGAAGTTCGTCCGGGCATCAGGCAGGAAGCCTTGTTCCGCGCGGATCTGCCCGATCAGCAGATAGGCGCGGTGACGCTGCGGGACGTTGCGAATGATCTTCTTGCAGACCGCGATGGCGTTGTTCGGCAGGTATGCCTCGCGATAGAGCTCTACGGCCTTGTCGTAATGCTCGACGGCCTCATCGAGACCACCGACGCGGACGTAAAGATCTCCCACGCGGTTATACAGGCCGATGTCCACCTGCTCATCGCGGGCGAGTGCAGCAAGCGCCTTCTTGTACTGATCGAGGGCTTTCTGCCAATCCTCGTTCTGCTCGTGCTTGCGCGCTTGTTGCTTGAGCGACTCGATGCTCATACGGTGCGGTCCGAGGTCTCCGTACGCCCACTGCGCCGGGCAGCGACGTGCGCTGCCACGCGTTGGGACAGTCTCCGGGCGGGTCCCGGATCAGGGAGCTTTAATCTGCCCGCCGAATCAGGAAGCACAAGGGTATCGGGCACCATACCAATGACTTCCGTCTCCACGACTTCGCCACCGATTCGAGCCACCTCGGCAGCGATCCGGTCAAAAACCTCGACGGGCGAGGTTCGAACGGGATCCTCCAAATTCATGGAAACCTGCACGCGACCGGTGCCCGCCAGGCGAAGGCCCAGAGCCCGAAGACCCTCGAACCCGCCCCCACGCTCGCGTATGGACGCCGCGATCGCGCGGGCATCCTCGACCGCGAGTCCGTCAACGAAGACGTTCCAGGCGAGCAATACCCTGCGAGCCCCGACGCACGTGACCCCTGCCGTCGGGTGAGCGGCCTCACGCCCTGCAGAGCGATCCGGTTGACGGTCAACGGGCCAACCCGAGGTCAGCGCCTCGAATCCGCCACGTCGCAGAGCGGCCAATCCCCGACCTGGCGGAGCCGAGGCCTCGCCATAGTGAAAGATCGGAATTCCCAACCTCTCGATCTCCTCTCCCACCCGCCACGCCGACGCCACGGCATCAGCCATGGAGAGATCGTGCACGGGGACGAACGGCAACACATCCACGGCACCCACCCGGGGATGGACCCCTCGATGGTTCCGCAAATCGATGTGGTCACGGACGAAGCAGACGAGGTCCACCGCCGCATCCTCGACCGCACCGGGTGGGCCGATGAACGTGATCACAGCCCTGTGGTGGTCGGGATCGGCTGACCAGTCGAGGACCTCCACGTCGTGTTCAGCGATCCGCTCGACGAGATCCCGGATCAGGCCGAGGTCCCGGCCCTCGGAGATATTCGGGACCGCCTCGAGAACGGGAATGCTGGGCTCGGTCGTCATGCTTGAAGGTACTGCGGTAAACGGACGAAGGGGCCGACACCCGAAGATGTCGGCCCCTGAACAGCACGCTGTGCCCGACGGACCCGTCTACCCGCCCGCGCCGGGCGCGAGGTTCGGGTTGCCGGGCTGCAGCTGATACGCCCAATCGAAGATCATCAGTGCATCATCGTTCTGGTCGAAGCCGAGCAGATCCACGCGGATCACGCCGTAATGGATCTGCTGATCGTCTCCGATGACCCGCAGGACGTACGACTCCTGCGTGGAGAGCTGAACATCCTGCCCCACATATCCGCTCAGAGGCGCACTCGCGAGGTCGACACAATCAGCGTCCGCCGCCACCCCGCATCTCAGGGCGGTGGTCTGGAACCCCGTCGGATAGATCTCCGCACCGGGCCCCGGAACGAGCCACCAGCCGTTCACGTCGGTTTCGAGCCGGAAGTGACGCCCGGGATCATTTCCGTCTACGATCGGCAGGTCGCTCTCGTCGACGGCAAAGCGGAAACCGGAGGACGCCGGCACATCGGCGAAGTCGTAGACCCACTCACCCGTGAAGTCCGGACGGGGGGTGCCCTCCATGATCACGCTACCACCGCTCTCATGGCCGTCTGCGTCGACGGCCGTCACGAAGTAGCGGTACGTCAACCCGTTGTCGGCCAGAAGGTCCAGGAACCCCTCGGAATCGGTCTCGCCCAGCAGCAGGCTCTCACCGACATCGTCCAGGTAGATCTTGTAGTGCGAGAAGTCGTCCACCGCTCGAGAGGCATCTCCCCATGTCAGGTAGTTGGCGTTGTCGAGGGCGACGACGTAGGGAGCGTCGGGGATGGCCGGCGGGGCGAAGATCGGCACGTAGATCGAAACGACCGCCGCGGCGTCGGTCTCGACGCCGGCATCGTTCACCGCGGAAACCAGATATTCGTACGTGACATCCTCGACGACGTTCAGGTCCTCGTACAGGCAGACGTCGGCCGCGCAGCTCGTGACCTCGGCGATAAAGAACCAGCTCGCATCACTCACCCGACGGGAGTAGATGCGAAACGCCTCCCCATTCCAGTCGGGAGCGAGTTCCCACGTCACCTGCACCGAGCCCGCGTAATACGTAACGGCCACGGCACGTGGCGGAGCCGGCGCAACCGACGGCCCCGAATCCACGACAACGATGTTGCTGTCGCAGGCGGCGAGGACCCCCGCCATCAGAAATCCAATCAACGCTCGTTTCATCATTCTCTCCCGTCGGCTGGGCCTGTCCCGAGACGCCGCCTGAGGCGAGCAGGCAGTAAGGCCACCGTCACCGATCCCTGAATGCACTGCCCGTGCCGAAATCGTAAACATCTATACAGCATGCAGTTAGGAAGTATGTCGCCCGACAGGCTGTCCACTGAGGGGGACACCTGAACGAAATCCATGAGGACGCGCGGTCACCGCGAGGCCCGAGACGGACCTCTCGGCGACGCTCAGCGGGACTGTAGACCCAGATCCAGGTTCCGCTGCTTGTAGTCGAACTTCAGATCGCGATTGTCGCGGAGGGAGACCTCGAAGCGGAACGTCCAGTTCCCCGTCGCCGTCTGAAGAAAGTCGAAGTTGGCCTCCCAGCGGTGCAGGTCACGCGTCAGACGAATCGAGTGATCGTTGAAGGCTCCGAGCTCGAGATCATATGCGGTCCGCCAGCTGACGGACCACTGATCCGTCGGCTCGAGGCGCACGGTGCCGCTGAGCATCTGGCTGGCCAGACGGGTGGGATCGCGCGGCCGCTGAAGCGAATAGCTCAGATTCGCGTTCCAGCCACCCGCAGACCCCTGCTGGCGCTGTGCCCGCGCCTCACCGGCGGAGAGATCCTGCCGCCCCGACACGGGGACGATCGACGACTCGTCGGTCGTTCCCTCGAAATCCAGATCGTCGACGTTCTCCGGCTCCACCGGGGCATCTCCGGCCCCGTCCGAACCCTTCCAGAAGGTGAGCCAGCGGAAGATGGACGATGACGACCCGAGTGAGAATCCGAGGTTCACGGAACTCAGATGCGGCTCGAGCCGACGCTCCGCGAGCTGACCTTCAGGGTCGAGCTCGTCCACGAAGAGCTCGTGATCCATCGACACCGACAGCCCCCGCAGGTAATCCGAGGAGAACTGGTTGGACAACCGCGTCGTCTCAAAGCCCGAGAGCATGAAGCCGACCGAGTCGGCCTGAACGAAGTCGTACTGAATGACGCTCGTACGCCATGCGAGCAACGTGACCGCCGGGGTCTGCTGCACCCGCTGCGGCCCGGCGTTCGGATCGTCCGGGATCGCGTCCGACGGCGACGCCAGAGGATCTGCTCCGGTCGGGAGCCCGGTCACAGGGTCGAGCGCGAGCGAGTCCCCGGGGACGGAGCCGACGCCAGCCCCCGGCTGCCCCCCGGTCTCCTCCCCTTCCGAAGTGCGTGGCTTCGCCTCCCACGTCTGGGTCAGCGACAGTGAAATCGCGTTCTTCGGCTGAAGGGCACGAGCCCCGAACACGGCGCGCTGCAAATCCGTCGGGGCCGACTCCGGACTCCAGTCGTAATCGATCGCCGGCGTGATCTTGTGCCGTATCGCCTCGAACGGACCGAATCCTCCGAAGAAGCCGTAGATGTCGGTCTTGAGCTGCGCGCCGAAGGCGACCCGGGACGGCGCCGTGACGAAGTTCTGAGCCAGGGAGTCGGTGTTCGACCGCAACATGTTACCGGAGAGCGACAGGCGTGGTGTCACCGTCGTCGACCCGATCAACTGTTGCTGGTAGTTCACACTCGTGGACCAGCGGAGCTCCGATTCGGCGAGGTCGCCGACGAGCAGTTGCGCCTGCTGCGCGTCACTGCCCTCGGGCAGCACGAGAAATGCGTTGTCCAGCGCGCCCATGGTCCGATCTTCGGTCAGGTCCATCGACTGCGACAGCGTCAGGTTTCCCAGGCTGAGGTTGCTGCGAAGAGTCCCGGTCGTGACCTCGGTGTCGAGCGCACTCAGTGACGTGATCGAGTCGCCCGGGGACTGCAAGCGGTCGACCGCATTGCGGCGGAACCCGCCGGCCCCGGACCACGTCATGTTGTTGTAGAAGGATGCCTCACTCGTGGGCGCGCGAAAGAGCGTAATGGGCGACAGAGAGAGGTTCGCCGACGGAAGCAGCCATTCGGTCCGATCGTCGGAGAGGTACTGCTTTCGGTTCGCCGATACGGAGAGCGACCCCCAGTCGAAGCGGCGGTTCATGCCCGCCTCGGAATCGATCGACTGGGTCACCTCTTGCGGGTTGAATGAATTATCCCGGACGAACTGATTGTCCGACACGAAACGACCCGAGATCCGGAGCTGTGTGCGCTCATCGATCTCCCAGGAGTGGCGCGTGTCCACTGCGAGTTCGCTGGACCCGTCGGAGTTCCAGAAACGCTTCGTGTTCAGCGTGCCCTCGAGGAACTGGCGGCGGAAGCGGTAGCGAACCGAGCCCGTCACCGCGAAGAACGTCTCACTGAACCAGTCCATGGACACGAGGGCATCCGCGTACTGGCTGGCGGCCCAGTAGAAGCCGAGGTTGCTGACCCGGCGCCGGTACCCGCCCGACGTGCGGACGATGTCGTTGACGGAGAAGCGCGGCGTCAGCAGGCCGGACGAACGCCCCCGTGAGAGGCTCTGAGCCATGAACGGGAGCCACGCGACCGGCACGTCCGCGAAGTACAGGCGCACGCCCCTGGCCACCAGCACGTTGCCGGCAACGATCTTGATCTCGTCGGTCTCGAAGTGGTAGTGGGGTTCATCGACCTCGCACGACGTGAACTGCGCGTGGGACATGAACGTCGAGTCCTGCGCGGCAAACGGCATGTCGCCGCGTACCGTCCAGTTCGCCCCCTGCTGTGCGAACGCCGTCGTCGCGTCGACCGCCGTACCCCGCCCCTGATCGAGGTTGTAGATCATGTTCACGGCGTCCACCGGATCACCCTCCGGCGGCGTGAACGTCGCGTCCCCCACGGTGCGAATGGAGCCGGATGGTTCGTCGAAGGTGATCGACGTGTCGGCTTCGATCGTCGACCCCTCGCTCGCAACCCTTGCCCGTCCCCCATCCGGCGCCTGAAGGACGAGTACACGATCCTGGGCCTGAAAGTCCGCACTCTCGCCCTGGTACTCCGTCAGGGTGTACCCGGGCATCCGGAAGAGTTCGGTGGCGATGTCGTCCATGCCACCTCCCCGCTGGCCTTCGGCAGCGGCAGCCAGGCGGGTCGAGTCCTGGACGAAGAGAACGCTGTCCGCTCCCACTGGACGCGCCAGCCGCTCGAGCCGCTCGAGGATGGCGAGTCGAGCCGAGTCGACCTCCTGCGCAAGCGAATCCGGGAACGCCTGCACCGCATCCACGGGCACGGATCCGACGACGGCCGTGTCACGGACCTGCGTGGAGTCGACGACCTGAGCGTCGATTGGAGCGGGCATCGAGAAGACGAACGCGAGTCCTGCCACCGAGAGGCCGATCCGGCTTCCCACCCGGTGCACGCCTAGTCCTTCCCGACTGAGCCGTCCGGCGGAGCGAGGCTCGTTTCGTATGCGGCCTCCTTCTTGGCCCGTCGGCGATACACGCCAGCCGAGAGGAAGATGCCGAACTCGTACAGCAGGATCAGCGGGAACATCATCATCACGGTGAGCGTGATGGCGTCACCCGGCGTGATGAAGCTCGCCAGAACGGTAATGAGTACGATGGCGTGCCGGCGTTTCGACCGCAGGAACTGAGGTGTCACGAGCCCCATCAGACTTAGCGCCAGAATCACGATGGGAAGCTCGAACACGGCTCCGAACGCGATCAGCATTTTCACGACGAACCCGAGGGTCGCGTTGATCTCGAGCGTGCCTTCCAGGGACGCAGAAAGGAAGGCCTTGAAGAACTCGAGCGTTACCGGAAGAGCCGCGAAATACGCAAGGCAGACTCCGCCGATGAAGAGAAGCAGTCCGAGGTAGAGCGCCGGGACGATCGCGCGCCGCTCATCCTTCTCCAGGGCCGGAGAGAGAAACGACCAGATGTGATACACGAGGATCGGGAACGACAGGATGATCCCGCCGTAAACCGCCAGCCGGAGCGTCACGAAGAACGGGTCGGCCGGCGACAGGAAGATCAGCTGGAGGTTCGGATCGTCGTAGGCATCCCGAATGGGCGCGATGAGGATTTCGAGCGCCTGGAAGTAATAGACGAGGCCGAAGGAGATGATCGAGCAAAGCACGAGCGCGAGCAGTGACCACAGGATTCTCCAGCGGAGTTCCTCCAGATGATCGAGGAAGGGCATTTCGCCCCTCGGGTTCCGCATCGGCATCGGTGGTCGGCAGTCGCGTCTAGGACGTCGTCAGGGTGGGCAGTCGGCTCAGGGCCGTGTCAGATCGGAAGCTCGACCTGATTGCGCCGTTGCTCATCACGGGCATCGGCAGCAGCCATTTCGTCGACGAATTCTTGGAACTCGCCCGCGTCCTGGAAGTTCCGGTACACCGAGGCGTACCGCACATACGCGACTCGATCGAGCGGAGCGAGCCGCTCCATGACGAGGGCACCGAGCTTCACGGAGGGGATCTCGACGCCCGCCTGCCTCGAGAATTCGTCCTCGATGTCGTCGATCAGTGACTCCATGTCGTGCGCGGACACGGGCCGCTTCGCACACGCGATCTTCACACTCCGGAGCAGCTTCGCACGGTCGAAATCTTCGATCGCGCCTGAGCGCTTGAGCACCTGGATCGGCCGTTCTTCCACGTACTCGTAGGTGGTGAATCGCCCTCCACACACCGTGCACTCGCGGCGGCGGCGCACCGCACGCCCGCCTCGGCTCGCCCGGGTATCGACGACCCGGTTCTCGGTCGCGTCACACTCGGGACAGCGCACGGTTCAGCCGATCTCGTCGAGTCGCTCACGGGCGAGCATTGCGACCAGCTCGTCCGGATAGGTGTTGATGATGCGCTCGAGCGTCACCCTCGCCGCATCCAGGTCCTTCAGATCGATCTGTACCTCCGCGATCCGGTAGAGCGCTTGAGGCACTCTCGGGTGCGTCGGGAAGAGTTCCTGAATCTCCTGGAAGGCCGCGATGGCATCCTCGGGACGCTCCTGCTGCGTGAGGATGTCGGCCAGGAAGAAGTGCGCGTCGGGGGCGAGTTCATTGTTCGGGTGGTCCGCCAGAAACTGCTCGAACGCTCTCGAAGCCGAGTTCAGCGAGCCTCGGTCATACTGGCTCTTGGCCACGTCGTAGAGTTCCTGCGGGTTCGTCCCTCCCCCGATCAGGCTCTCACCGCCGCCCGTGTCCGATGAATCCGCGGAGGCCATGGGATCGGTCACGCCCCCAGGACCTACCGCCGGACCGGCCGGCATGCGGCGCATGTTGGCCATCTGGTCACGGACACTGGCAAGGCCTCGCTGGTTCTCACCCGCGATCGCCTCGATCCGCACCAGACTCTGGCTGATCTGCTGGAGCTGACGGCTGAGGTCACCTCGCAGGTCGAACATCTGATCGCCCTGCGTGCGGAGCGTGTCCTGTGTCTGCTGCGTCTCCAGGCGGAGTTCCGTGACGAGAGAGTCCTGCCGGGCGGCGATCGCCCGCAGTTCCTCCTGCAGCAGCCGAATGTCGCCCTTCATGGCGCATCCGCTGAATGTGACAGCGACGGCCAGTGTCGCCAGGACACGGACCGTCGTCGTTCGAAACGTACTGTTCATGATATGCATCGACCCCTCCTCCGGCGTACCGGAGGAGGGGTCCGCAAGGGTCATGCCGTCAGTTGGCCGGGTTGATCGCGTTCGCCCCGGCGGTGATCACGAACTGACCGCGCCGGTTCCGCGCCCAGGCAGACTCGGTCGAGCCCTGCTGGAGCGGGCGTCCCTCACCGAACGACACGATCTCGAACCGGTTCTCCGCGAGGCCGAAGCCCACGAGGAACTGACGGATCGCTTCGGCCCGGCGGTTACCCAGCGCCATGTTGTACTCGGTCGAGCCACGCTCGTCGGCGTGTCCTTCGATCCGGATCTGCACCTCCGGGCTGGCCCGGAGAATGTCGACCTTCGACCGGAGGGTAGCCTCCGCGTCGTCACGGATCTCGGACATGTCGTAGTCGAAGAAGACCATCTCCTCGAGCGTCGCGCGGGCGGCACGAGCCGCACGCTGGCGCTCGGCTTCGGCAGCACGCTCTGCGGCGAGACGCTCCGCTTCGGCACGACGGGCGGCCTCAGCGGCGGCCACGGAGTCGTTGTACGCCTGGAGCGAGTCCTGATCCGGCTGCGGGGGCGGGGGCGGCGGCGGCGGATCACCTCCGCATGCGCCCACCAGGAGCGTTGCAGCAAAAACCGTTACGAAGAAACGTCGGACGATCATCCCATCTCCCGGGTTGAACGATCTGGTGGATAGTGCTGACGCGCGCGAGCCGCGTCCGGTAACGCAACGAAGCTAACGCGCTTTTGCGGGGTGAAAAGCCCCCTGCTACTTAGGGCTAAAGCCGTTGAAATGCAACGTTTGTGCGCGACCGCACGCTGCTCGACCAGTGCCATGGAAATTCGGTTTTCGACAACAGGGGATATAAAGCCGGCTCAAGAGGGTGGGATGTGGGGTGACCAGTCGGGAAGGTCGACACGCCGCCCCCCCAGCAGAGAGCGCACTCGACCCGTCGTCACGTCCACGACCATGAGCCCAAAGCCCCAGCTACGCTCGCCCGCAAAGACCAGGTGTCGGCCATCCGGTGCCCAGCTCGGCGCCTCATTATTGCCTTCGGACGTGAGCTGGCGCAGTACGCGCCCGCCATCCTCGAGGTTGGCGACCAGAATGTGATAGCGCCCCCGGCGATCGATCCTCCCGTGGAACGCCACCAGATCTCCGTTCGGCGACCAGTCCGGGGCCGCGTAGAAGCCTCCCCCGCCGTACTCGTACGGTGACAGCGTCTCGGCCGCGCCCCCCTCGGACGGCATCATCATCACCTGCGGCACGTTGTCGCCGAAGCGGAGCGTGTTGAAGGCGAGCCAGCGCCCGTCCGGGGAATACGTGGGCGAGATATCGTACCATGGCCCGCCCGACAGGAAGGCGAGGCAGCAATCCGCCTCGAGGTCGTAGGTGAAGATTCCGCTCTGGTTCGCGCTTCCGTTCACGGTGAACGCGAGCGTTCGACCGTCGGGATGGTATGCAGGGGTGACGTAGTCGCCGGCGCCGCGCATGGCCGGCAACGCGCGCAGCTCGGTCCCGAAGCGGTCGACCTCATAGATCCGGGGCACGCCGGTCTTCCACGACGCCAGTGCCAGCCGTGATCCGTCGGGAGACCACGTCGGTGACTCCGTCATGGAGTTGTAGTCGGTGACCTGCTGAAGGTTTTCGCCATCGGAATCGATGACGTAGACCTCCTTGTTGCCGTCGTTCCCGACCATGGTGAACGCGATCCGGCTGGCCGCCATCCCCGGATCACCCGTCGCCCAGCGCACGATCTCGTCGGAGGTGCGGTGCACCGCCATCCGGAAATCGTCGTCGTTCTGCGACGGAAGCCTGAATCGACCCCGGTCCCGAACCTCGCCGTACACTACGTCATGCAGTTCGACGATGAGCAGATAGCCGTCTCCTGCGCCCTCGACCTCTCCGGTGACGAGCCAGACCGCACCCAGCCGGTCCCAGAGCGCGTAGTCCACCTGGCTGCCCACGAGCGCATCGGGTAGCGAGTCGATCACCTCGAAGCGATCCGAGTTCCGAAGGTCGCGGCCCACGATCGCCTCCACCTGCGGCGCGAGTACGTCCCCGCCGAACGCCCCAGTGAAGGGCTGAACGGCGAGGGCCGGCAGGTAGCTGTTGGCGTATACGAGCCCGAGACTCACGCCCGGCAACTCGTCCTGAGCTTCGGCTACCGATGCGCCGAACCCCATCGTCATCCCTACCCACGCGACGGCAGCTGCCCGCCACGTCCACACCATGCGTTCGCTCATCGTTGGATCGTTACCTCGGTCGGAGTGCCGTGACTCGGCAGTTCCATCAGCGGAGTGCCCTGCGGGCGGAAACTGAACTTGATCGGGAAGCGGTCGTACGGGAGGTCCTCGGGCAGCGGGCCGAACCGCCCATTACCTGCGCAGTCCACCGCCCCCATCGCCTCGAAGTCGAACGCCGTATTCCCGGATCGGGTCACGAACTGGATGTCCTCCGCGACCCCCTCCCGGTTGATGTAGAAGAAGACCTCGGTCTCCCACCGACCCCCGTCGCGCCACCGGAAACACCGGAAGATCTGGCGAATGATATTGTTGTAATACTGGGGATAATCACGCCGGAGGCCCTCGATGCGAACCTCGATGCCCTCGCCGTTGTCCTCCGGCTCGTCGTCGGGGGGATCGACGACCGCCGCGGCCTCGACCTCCTCCTCCGCGACCTCGGGCTCCTCCTCCGGCGCAGGCTCCTCGCGGACCGGTTCGGGCTCCGGTTCGGGCTCCGGCTCGGGCTCCTGAACCGGAACGATCTCCTCTACCTCGGGCTCGGGCGGCGCAGGCTCCGGATCCGGGCGTTCGACGACCAGCTCTTCGGCAGCCGGTTCCGGCTCCTCGGCCTGGCGGGCGGGCGGGGGTGACACGAGCTCGATCTCGTACGTGATGAATTGCATCGGTTCGGGCGCGTAGAAGGTGCTGATCCACGCCAGCAGCACGATGGAGACGTGCATGCTGCCCGACAGAACAGCCGAGCGACGGTCGAACGGGTCAAGGCGGCGCCGACGCATCGGATCAGTTACCGGTCCAGGGTTCGGCAACCGCGGACCAGCCCACGCCACTGTTCACGGCCGCCGCCATGGCGCGGAGGACGGGTGCATACGGGGCCAGCGAGTCGGCCCGCAGGAAGACGCGCTCCACGCTTCCGGCGGCGACGATCTGACGAAGTGCGGATTCGAGCTCCTCTTCGGCGATCGGCGTTTCCTCGAGGAGCACCGAGCCGTCCCGCTGGACGGTCACGAAGATCGGCTCCTCCTGCGATGTCAGCGGACGAACATCGGCTCTGGGGACCGCGACCTCGATCCCACCCTGCAGGATCGGGGCGGTGATGATGAAGATGATCAACAGCGTGAACGCCACATCGACGAGACTCGTGACGTTGATCTCGGCGTTGAGCGGGAGGTCGGCCCGACTCCGCCCGCTTCCTCGACGATGGCGCCCGAGGGAACTCATCGGTCGGCTACGTCTGGCACCGTCGTAGGCGCGTGGTCGTTGCGAAGCGACGTCATCTAGACTCGCCCTTCTCGCGCGAGTGTGCCGATGAACTCGGACGAGAAGCCCTCGAGCTCACCGCTCACGAGGTTCAGCTTTCCGACGAAGTGGTTGTACGCGATCACCGACGGAATCGCGACTGCGAGGCCGGCGACAGTGGTCAGCAACGCCTCCGCCACGCCGGGCGCGACAGCCATGATGTTGCTCGACCCGGACGAGGTGATTCCGAGGAAGGCGTTCATGATGCCGATCACGGTCCCCATCAACCCCATCAGGGGGGACACCGATCCGATGACGGCGAGCCAGCCGAGACCGTGTGCGAGTTCGTCCCTCTCTTCGGCCTCCTCCTTTTCGAGCACGAGGCGAAGCGCTTCCAGCTGGGTGAGCGACAGGCCCTGCGTGGGCGGCGCGCCCTCTCGAAGTGCCCCGGGCCGCAACTCGCTGAAGAAGTTCACGCCCTGCCGAAAGACTCGTCCGTACGGGGAATCGGGGAGGGAGAGAATCGTCTTGTACGCGTCCTCGAGGCGCTGCGCGCGCTCCATATAGTCGAGAAACTCGTCGCCCTGCTGGCGCACCTCACGAAACTGCCGCGACTTCGCGAAGATCAGCCACCAGCTGAAGACTGAGCCCACCCCGAGAACAAACAGCACGATCTTGGTGGGAATCGTCGCCCCGGTCAGCAAAGACCAGGCGGTCGTGGGCGGTGCGGCCTGGAGAAGCAGTGTGGTAAGGCTCATTCCGCGGATTCGGTTCTCTGGTTCGCGATATGTTCGTATGTCTCACGCAAGCCCTGTTCCAGCGTGAACGCCGGAGCCCAGCCCCTCGACCTGATGAGACTCGAATCCAGGGTGCTGTGTTGCAGCTCGCCGGGCCGCGCAGCCGCGTGGTTGCGGGGAAGACTGGCGCCGGCGACTCCTTCCAGCGCGTCGGCCAACTGGAGAACGCTGGTGCCGACCCCGGTTCCGACGTTGAAGGCTCTCGAGTCGAGACCTGTCCCGACGCCCATGTCGGCGTCGGACGCCAGCATGTTCGCCGCCACCACATCCTTCACGTACACGTAGTCCCGCGTCTGCTCGCCGTCCCCGAAGATCGTGAGCGGCTCTCCATCCAGGAGGCGGGTGCAGAAGATTGCGACGACACCGGCCTCACCGTGTGGGTCCTGGCGCGGCCCGAAGACGTTGGAGTACCGGAGCGCGACGTATTCCATGCCGTGCACATGTCGGTAGTAGTTCAGGTAGAACTCACCACCGAGTTTGGTCACGCCGTAGGGCGAAAGGGGGAGTTTCGGCGCAGTCTCGGGCGTCGGGATCTGCTCGGGTTCGCCGTAGACGACACCGCCCGAGCTGACGAAGACGACGCGCTTCGTACCGACTTCGAGGGCCGCCTCCGTGATATTCAACAGGCCCATGAGATTGATCCCGGCATCCCTGGCCGGATCCTGGACTGAGACGCGGACATCGATCTGCGCCGCGTGGTGATTCACGAGGTCGAAGCGGACGTCGCGGAACAGGTCACGGATCCCCGGATCTCGGATGTCCATCTCCACGAAGGTCGCGGCCTCCGGGATGTTCCGTCGTTTTCCGGAGGAAAGGTCGTCCACGATCCATACGTCGTCCCCTGCGGCCAGGTAGGCCTCGGAAACGTGGCTGGCAATGAAGCCAGCCCCCCCGGTGACGAGGACCCTGCGATTCGTCTGCGTCATGCGTGTGTCTGGTCGAAACTGAGGCGGTCAGGAATGCAGAGAGCCCCCGTCGGTCGAAACCGACGGGGACTCTGAAGGAGGCGGGTCGGCGAGGAGCGGGTTCGTCCTCGCAGGCGCCATCAGCGCATCTTCTTCGCGAGGCGGACGACGACTCCCTGGCGGAACACATCGTCACGCATCGACATGACCCGGGCCGACGCCATGGTCCCGGTCACGCCCACAACCTGCAGCGTTCCCTCGCGTGCGGTCGGGATGGCGTCACCGAACAGGACGAACTCGTCCCCGATCGTAACGCCGTCATCACTTCCGAGATCCAGGAAGGCGATGTGGCCGATGTCGGTCAACACGTGACCACCGGCGAAGCCCATGACCATGGCTTCCGAGCCTCCGCTGACTTCTTCGGCGTACACGCCGCGGCGTTCCTCGAACATCGTGAGCGGCCGCACGAAATCCGCGGACATAATCCGATCGTACTGGCGCATGACGATCGCGACGACCTCGCCGTCACTGATCGTCTGCACCTGCGCGACACCGGTCGGGATCACGACCTGGCCCACGTCCTCAATCGTGCGCTCGACACGGAAGAGCTGCAGATACGTCCCGATCCGTGCCGGAGCAGGCATCGCGATTGTGATCTGGTCGTAGTTGCGAATGGATGTCGAGCGCACACCGCCATCGGCGAAGCCCAAGATCGATCCGTCGTTATCAGGGTCTCCCTCGAGACCGATCAGCCACGGAGCGGAGTACACCGCGTCCGACGAGACCGGTGCATAGTCCGAGTCGATCGATGCCTCCAGACTCGCTCGCTCCTCCTCCGCATCGCGGTAGAAGACCGTGCGCGCTCCTTCCGACACCGGGCGGGCCTGACGAAGACCGAAGGGGACAAGGTCGGCGGGGACGCCTTCGACCATTTCCTGCTCGGTCTCGACCGGATCCTCCGTCGGCATCTCGGTCGGTGCCTCGCCGGGGAGCCCGGGAATGACCAGAAGCTCGGCCGGGTAGATCCAGTTCGGATCCTCCACGACGTCGCGGTTGGCGTTCCAGATCACACGCCACTCGAACGGGTTCGAGTAGTAGCGCTGAGCGAGATCCCACAGCGTGTCTTCCTTGACCACGGTGTGGGTCCCCACAGGCTCCTGTGAAGGTTCCTGTGCGGAGACAAAACTCGGAAGAATCAGTACGGCGAGCGCCGCCGCGGCCGAGCGAACCATTCGGGCTCCTACGGCAAGTAGAACAGGGCTTTTCGCCCAGTGGATGCTGACCGGAAGATAGGAACGCTGCTCTGCAAAGGTCAAACATTATTTCGAATTGACGTCAAATGTTTATGCGCCGAGGTCGGAGGCCAGCGACGCGTACCCGGTCCGGGCCACGATCACGTGATCGAGGACCGGAATCCCGAGGGTCCGACCCGCCTCGGCGAGCTGACGGGTCACAGCTCGATCCTCCTCCGATGGTGACGGGTCACCGGACGGGTGATTGTGAACGAGGATCACAGCCGCGGCACCCTCTCCAACCGCGAGTCTGAACACCTCGCGAGGATGGATCAGCGAGGCGTCCAGAATGCCACGGGTCACGAGAACCGACCTCACGAGCCGGTGCCGCGTGTTGAGAAGAAGAGCGTGGAACTCCTCCTGCGGCCGATCTCGCAGGGGAGGCCCCATGATGCGAAAGACGTCGGCGGGTCCTCGGATGGGGGCACCGGACGGGTGCACATCAACCGCAGCCCGACGCCCCAGTTCGAAGGCAGCCGCCAGCCGGCCCGCCGTTGCGCTCCCCACCCCGGCGATGGACTCGAGCGCAGCGACATCCGCAGAGGCGAGGCGCGCGGGCGCCCCGAAACGAGACAGGAGAGCGGCGGCGACCGCCGGGCCTGAGGCGTGCGCGGTCCCGCTCCCGATCAGGAGGACCAGAAGATCGTTGTCGGTCAGCGCGGCGGGGCCGAGGCGGCGAAGACGTTCGTGGGGGCGGTCACGGTGAGGCACGAGGAACGATCGGGCCGGACGACGGGCGCACCCATGGCGGGATGGGGCTGCGAGAGCTGGCTACACCACTTCCAGCATCATGACTCGAGCATCTTCCTTCGGGTGGTCATAATACGCTCGTCGAGTGCCGACGTCGCCGAAGCCGAAGCGCAGGTACAGTTCGATCGCAGGCGTGTTGGAGGCTCGAACCTCCAGGAACAGCTTCTCGACACCCCGGCCCCGCGCGACGTCGACGACATGCCGGAGCAGGTGTGTGCCGAGCCCCGCACCCCGTCGAACCGGAGACAGTGCCAGATTCGCCAGTTCACCCTGGTCGAGAATGCACCACAGAACCGCATACCCGATGACGCCCTCGGAACGGTCCACCATCACGATCAGCTCGACGGCTTCGCGACCGATCAGGCTGCAGAACGTGTCCGCCTTCCACGGTGTCGTGAACGCGTCGGTCTCGATCTCGACGACGGCGTCGACATCCTCCCGCCCGAGCGGGCGGATCTCGATGCCCTCGGGAAGTGAGCTCTCGTGCGTCACTTCCAGAGACGCTCCGCGCTGGACGCCCGAACGTACTCGGGCTCCCATGCGCCGGGGTCGCCCACCGGGCTGAAGCCCTCCGGGTGCGCGGCCCAGTAACGAATCAGCCCGTCGGCGAGCGAACAGTCGGGTACAGGATCGAGCACGCGGAAGCCGGCACCCTCAATCACCGCACGGTGCCGCTCGGACGCATCACCCACGAATACCGCGCCCGGTGGTACATCACCGTCGAGCACGCTGCGCAGCTCTCCGGCGTGAGGGGCCACCAGCGTCTGAATCCGGGCCCCGCCCACTCCGTAGCACGCACCGTATACCCGCTCCGCGCGGGCATCGAAGAGGGCATACCGCACCGCCCCCTCGTCCACGGCCAGGGCAGCCGCGGCCAGACTGGAGACCGGCCAGACCGGCAAAGTGAGGGCCCGACTCAGGCCCTTGGCCGTCGCGGCCGCGACACGCACGCCGGTGAAGGATCCCGGGCCTTCTCCCACGACGAGTCCCGTCAGCTCGTTCCGATCGACGCCGGACTCCTCCAGAACCTGCTCGATCATGGGGACGAGACCCGACGCGTGTCCGGTCTGCACCCGCAGGATGCCGCGCGCGAGGACGTCCCCGTCGTGCGCGACGGCGACGGAGCCGATCGGTCCGGACGTATCGAACGCGAGAATCACGCGACGGACACCGACATCGGGAACGGCGGCAGCTCGGGTGGGTGCCCCACCCTCAGGACTTCGATGTCACGGAGCATGGGCTCATCGTCGGGTACTGCGAGACGGATCACCCAATAGTCGTCAGGCATGAAGTCCCCGGCTCGCTCGGCCCACTCGATGAGGACGATCTCGCCGCCCTCTCCGAGCTGGGACCATCCAAGCTCCCAGAGCTCGTCCGTCGCGGCGATGCGGTACAGGTCGATGTGCACGACGTCGATGCCCCCCGGCGTGTCGTACCGGAGCAGCAGGTTGTACGACGGCGACGGCATCGTCGCCGAGACGCCCGCACCTCGACCGACGGCTCTCGCGAGCACCGACTTCCCTGCCCCCAGGCGCCCCTCCAGAGCGATGAAGATCGGTGCCTCGACGGTGCTTCCGATCCGCTCACCCCAGCGCACGAGGCCGCGCTCGTCGAGTCTCATGTCGCGTACAGGCCCTCTCGGGTGATCACCTCGGCGACGGCCGGCAGCACCCAGCCGTCGAGCGAATCACCGCGGGCCGCGCGCCCACGGACGGCGGTGGCCGAGACATCGACACGTCCCACCGGAATCCGCCGGACACCCGGCGTCTCCCGGCCGGCCTCTCCATCTCTGTCCATGACAGCGATCGTGGCCAGGGATCGGATCGCATCGGGCTCCCGCCACCGATCGAAGGACGCGTACTGGTCGACCCCCATGATCAGCACGATCTCCTCGGCATCTGCGAGGGGGCCGGCTCGCATCTCGCGGAGCGTATCGACCGTGTACGAGGCTCCCGCGCGCCTGATCTCGCGGTCGTCGACGCGAAAGCGGGGGTCCGAGTCCGTGGCGTGTCGCACCATCTCGAGTCGCACGTCCGGCGGCGTTCGCGGCCCTGTCGGCTTGAGCGGAGAGCGGAACGCCGGCACCCACACGACCTCGTCCAGCAACAGGGCGTCGGCCACATCACGTGCGACGGACACGTGGCCCAGATGAGGAGGGTCGAAGGTGCCTCCGAAGACACCTACACGACGAGGCGCCGAAGCGGAACCGTTCAGTGCCCGGTCCACAGCGGACTCAGCCGCGGTCACCATCCGGTTCGCTTCCACCCTCGGCGTTCAGCTCGGCGGCCGCTTCGGAGTCGGGGTACCGCTGGAGCAGCAGGTCCCGTGCGGCCTCCGCAAGATCATCGTAGCCGATCTCGAGGTTGGACCGATACACGCCGAGCAGTGCCGGTGCGGCGAAGTCGGACTCAGGGTAGAGATTGGCGACGAACTCGTAGTATTTGATTGCCGCGTCCCACAGCTTGCGACGGAAGTAGAACTCGCCGGTCAGATATTCCTTCTCGGCGAGGCTCTGGCGCAGTTCGTTCGAGATTCGGGCGGCCTCAGCCGACGCCGTGTTACCGGTGAAGTCGATCACCACGTTGCGGCAGCTCGAGATCGCCTCCTGCGTGTAGCCCTGATCGCGGTTGGGATCCGGGGCGAGCGCAGCGAGAGCCTTGCAGACCCCGAGCGCCGCCTCGGCCGATCGGGGATGTCCCGCGTACCGATCGATGAAGCGCGTGTATTCGGAGCGCGCGGTCAGGAAGTCGCCGCGATCGAAATACACGTCGCCGAGCATCAGGCGCGCATCGGGGACACCGCTCCAGTCTCCATGAGCGATCAGGATACGATCCAGCATCTGAATCGCCTCACCATGATCCCCGGACTCGTAGCGTTCGGTCGCCTGGCTGAACAGTTCATCTGCGGTCAGGCCGGCAAAGCGACTGGCGCCCCCACCTCCGCACGCCGCGGAGGCAATGAGGAGGATGCAGGAACCGACCGCCAGCAGGCGACGAGACGTGGTACCGGATGCTTCGATATTCATGGCGAGGAATCTAACGACAACGGCCCTCGCGCAGGTGTTCGAGCCCGCGTCCGAAGCGGATCTCGTCGAACCGGTCCTGCGCGCGGTCGATCAGTGTTCCGGCCTGGTCCGCGAACCGGACCTGTGAGTAGGCGTCCATCGCGTCCTGGCACCGGCCGAGCTCCGCCAGGATCTCGCCTTTTTCAAAGAAGGCCTGTGCCTGGATCGTCTGTGGCTGCCCCACTGCGATGGTCCGGTCGACCAGCTCGAGTGCCCGTTCCAGGTCGGCTTCGGCCTGGACGGGATCCTCGGATGCTGCCTGGTCCAGCAGACCACGAGCGAGGTTGTAGGCGCACGTGCCGATATACCACTCGGCCTCACCCCGTTCCCAGGGGCGAACCATGGTGAGGAAGCGCTCGAAGAAGAGGAGTGCATTTTCGCAGTCCCCGATCTCGTCGTGTGCCACGCCGACCTCGAAGACGACCTCCGGTTGGGACTCGTCCACGGCGTCGGCCAGGGCCTTCTGGTAGAACGGCAGGGCGCGACCGTACTCACCGTTGCGGTAGTAATGGCGCGCGAGTGGAAGCGACATGTCCCCCACCCCGACACCCGGTCGAAGGTCGAGTGCGGTCTCGACCGCGGTGGCCATCGCGAAGCGATCGTTGCCGTCCTGAGCGATGCGGGCCAGCCGCATCAGGTCGGACACCGCCTGATCGGTGAGCCCGGGGTCTCGCGCGGAGGCGTCCACGTAGTACGCGCCCGCATCGTCCACACGACCCATCATCGCATAGGTGTGCGCGACTCGGGCCGTCACCGATGGATCATCGGCACCCTGCCGGATCGCGAGCCGATACTCCGCGAGGGCCTCCTCGTAGTCGGCCTGTGCGAACGCCTCGTCCCCCCGTCGCACCGCACTCGTCTCCATATCCCGCGGCACGCACGCCGCCACGAGGCCGACGGCGAGGCCGGCGACCATCAGACGAGTTGTGGAGATCCGATTCATGATCATGACGGGAGGGATCAGCAAGGTTCGGGCCGAGTCGCAGCGTTCCGACGCGCGTTCATACGCCTCTGCACTCGGTCGCGGTCGCCGTCCGTCCTACACCGAAGTCGACTCAGGCTTCCGCCGGTCCGCCATCGAGGGACATGTCGACCGATGCCAGGTACGCGCGCGCGCGCATGTCCCGAGGGTCGTCTTCCAGGCAGCGACGCCAATGCTTGACTGCGTCTGCGTCCTCTCCGAGGCGATGGTGGACTACTCCCAGACGGACTCGGGCACCGACGAACGATGGACGGGACTCAAGGATCAACTCGAGCTCTCCCTTGGCGTGCTCCAGCTCACCCAGCTCGATCAGGGTTTCCGCGAACTTGCTTCGGATGTCCATGAACCGTGGGCGGATCTCGAGGGCGGCCCGGTAGTGTTCGATGGCGTCCATCGGGTGGTTCGCGACGAGGTAGAGATCGCCGAGCTGGGCGTGCGTTACGGCCAGACGGTTGCCCACCTCCGAGGGAAAGGCCTGAGAGTCCTTCGAGTCGAGTTCACCGGCTCGATCGAAGGCGGCCTGAGCCTCGTCATGGCGACCGAGGTCCTTGAGCACAATACCGCGATTTAGATGGGCTTCCGCGTAGGACGAGTTGTACCCGAGCGCATGGTCGAAGTGCTGGAGCGCCTCGTCCAGCCGTCCGAGCATGGCGAGGCAGAGGCCCGCCTTGTTCTGGACGTCGGCGAAGTGCGGGAACTCCTTCAGGACACCCTGGAACGTCTCGAGGGCGGCCTCGAAGTCGTCGCGCTCCCAGGCCGTGACGCCTTCGGCGACGACTTGCCGGGCGTGTCGCTGTTCGTTGCTCATGAGGAAAGCTTGGGGATGGTGCGAGCGGGGTAAAGGGTCGTCGTCGTCCCGCCTAGGCGATCACCCCAAGATCGCGGAGTCGCACCATGAGTTCGGCCACCACTTCGTCCGGCTCGCGACCGACCGTCTCCAGCCGTACCTCAGGGTTCTCCGGCGCCTCGTACGGGCTGCTGATGCCCGTCATGTGCGCGATCTCGCCACGACGGGCCCGGGCGTAGAGGCCCTTCACGTCCCGCTTCTCGCACTCCTCCAGAGGCGTATCGACGAACACCTCGACGAAGCGGCCTTCGGGGACGAGGCCTCGTGCACGCTCACGATCCGCGCGGAACGGCGAGACGAAGGTGCAGAGGACCACCGAGCCCTGACGGAAGAAGAGCGAGGACAGTTCGCCGATCCGGCGGATGTTCTCGGTCCGGTCCTCCGGTGAGAAGCCGAGATCGCCGTTGATCCCGTGGCGGACCTGGTCGCCGTCGAGCAGCATCGTCTGCGTACCGGCGCCCCACAGGCGGCGTTCAAGAGCCCGGGCGATCGAGCTCTTCCCGGATCCCGAGAGGCCGGTGAACCAGATCACCGAAGCCTTGTGACCGTTGCGCTGCTCGCGCTCGGCCA
>Ga0181587_10001272_pt1 | contig 21183 bp, 16 predicted proteins | sample 071ome_27_FD_132463 | JGI IMG/M metagenome (GOLD analysis project Ga0181587, IMG submission 132463) | Coastal salt marsh microbial communities from the Groves Creek Marsh, Skidaway Island, Georgia - 071409AT metaG (megahit assembly) | ecosystem: Environmental > Aquatic > Marine > Intertidal...
AGTTCGATCAGTTGATAGGTCGGGTGATTCTCCGGCTTGATCAGGGGTGCCAGCAAGCTCGCGGCAGTGATATCGACGCGCGAGAAACGCTCACCAACCAGGAAGCGGCGCCCGTCTCCAAGCAGGTCGTCGAGCCAGTTTAATTCCTGCTCGATCAGCTCTCGCGATTGGATACCCTGCAGACTTCCCAGGTCCATGCGAGCGATCATGAGTTTGCGAATCAGACCCCATGCCAGCTCCAGAAAAAGTTTCTGCCCGCCGCTCAGGTTGGCGACAAATACCGGCTTGACAGTCTGCGGGTACTCAACAAGGGCTTCTGAATAGTAGTAGCGGCGAACATGCACGCCCAGTGCGCCGTCCAGGCGCCGCTCCACCGCTTCCGCCGAATTCAATGCATCGTTTTCCGGCAACAGCGAGGGCGCTTCAGGCGCACGCTGTTTCTCGGCCCAATCCATGATCGCCGATGAACCCTGGACAACGGTTTCGCCGGCCTCGAGAATGGGAACTGAACTGGTCGACAGACCCAGCTTATTGGCGAATCTCCGATGCAGAACCGGTGCCAGATACTGCCCCCTGTATTCAATGCCGACTCGGTCCAGCGCCCAGCGAGCCTTTTCGCAGAAATGCGAAATGGCGAACAGGTAAAGCACGGGACGGTCCTGCGGTGGCCGTTTGCTAGTCATATTGCTGTATCACTCAAATAGTTCGCACGTACCGGTGACTGGGTCCGGTACGCAGGGGATCATTAGTCTATCAGCCTGCCATCGTGCCACATACCCCTGCGCCGAAGCTTTGCCTATAATGGCCGGATTAAATTCAACAACCAACGCTGCGACGGCAATCGATGACAACACGAATTACACTTCATGGCCTGCAGGTAGCTGCCGAGCTCGCGGAATTTATCAAGCTCGAATTAATTCCCAGGCTCGAACTGGATGAAGACGCGTTCTGGCGCGGATTCGCCGCGATCATCGGGGAGTTCACGCCTCGTAATACCGAGCTGTTGGCGATACGCGACCGCTTACAGCAGCAAATCGATCATTGGCATCTGCAACGACGCGGGCAACCCTTTGATCCACGGCAATACAGAATATTTCTGAGCGACATCGGCTATCTGCTGGAGCAGGGTGAAGATTTTCAAGTCACCACTGCAAATATCGATGAGGAAATCGCCAGTCAGGCTGGTCCGCAGCTGGTGGTGCCGGTCAAAAACGCACGGTTTGCCTTGAACGCCGCCAATGCCCGCTGGGGCAGTCTCTACGATGCCCTGTATGGCACTGATGCGATCGCGGAAGACGACGGCGCGACAAGACACGGCGGCTATAACCCGGTGAGGGGGCAGCGGGTTATCGAATTCGCTCGCAATTTTCTCGATCAGGCCTGTCCGCTATCCGAGGGCAGCTGGCAGGACATTGACAGGGTTCAGGTAGTGGCCGGCCAGATGAGTGCAACGCTGGGCAATTCCTCAGTTTCGCTATCCGACCTCGCGCAGTTCCGGGGATACCAGGGAACCCCCGCGGATCCGTCGGCAATCTTGTTATGCCATCACAATCTGCATATCGAAATTCAAATCGACCGTGCTTCAGACATCGGCAGCATGGACGCGGCCGGCATTAAAGACGTAGTGCTGGAGTCGGCAATCACCACTATCCAGGATTGCGAGGACTCAGTGGCCGCGGTTGACGCGGCGGACAAAGTTGAGGTTTACCGCAACTGGTTGGGACTGCTATACGGCGACCTCGCTGAATCTTTTATCAAAAACGGCGAGCAATTAACCCGCGTGCTCAATCCGGATCGAGAATATCAGGACCCTCACGGCGACAAACTGGTGCTCCCCGGTCGCAGCCTGCTGCTGGTTCGCAATGTGGGACACCTGATGCGTAACGAAGCAATCCTCGACCCATCAGGTGCACCGGTTTACGAAGGTATCATGGACGCCATGATAACCTGTGCCGTAGGAAGTCTGGACATTCAGGGAAAGGCACTGCTCAGCAACTCGCGCACCGGCAGCATCTATGTAGTAAAACCAAAAATGCACGGGCCCGACGAAGTCACGTTTTCCTGTCAGCTTTATGCTGGCGTGGAAAATGTATTGGGCCTAGCACCCAACACCATAAAGCTTGGCATTATGGACGAAGAACGGCGCACAACCTTGAACCTCAAGGAGTGTATTCGTCGTGCCAGTGATCGGGTCATGTTCATAAATACCGGATTTCTCGACCGCACTGGCGACGAGATTCATACCAGCATGGAAGCAGGGCCGATGATCGCCAAGACCCAGATGAAGGAATGCACCTGGATCAAGGCATACGAAGATTACAATGTCGATGTCGGGCTGAGCTGTGGGTTGCCGGGCCACGCCCAGATCGGCAAGGGCATGTGGGCTATGCCGGACCTGATGGCGCGCATGCTGGAAGAAAAGGTCGGCCATCCCGGAGCCGGCGCCAACACCGCCTGGGTACCATCCCCCACTGCCGCTGTTTTGCATGCCCTGCACTACCATCAGGTGGATGTCGCTGCGCGGCAAAACGAGCTGAGATCCAGAAAAATGGCCAGCATTGACGACATTCTGACCATTCCTGTCATGGATAAACCTGATAATCTCAGCGCCGAAGCAATCCAACGAGAGTTGGACAATAATGCCCAGAGCATCCTGGGCTACGTGGTACGCTGGGTCGACGCGGGGGTGGGTTGCTCCAAGGTACCGGACATCAATAATATCGGATTGATGGAAGACCGAGCCACCCTGCGCATATCCAGTCAGCACATTGCCAACTGGCTGCATCACGGAATCTGCTCAGAATCGCAGATTCGGGAGACTTTTGAGCGCATGGCCGCCGTGGTGGACGCGCAGAACGCCAGCGACCCCGATTACTCTCCAATGGCTCAAAACTTTGACGATTCCATTGCCTATCAGGCCGCTTGCGATCTGGTGTTTTTGGGGACCTCGCAACCGAATGGTTATACGGAGCCTCTACTACACAAAAGACGACTCGAGCTCAAACTAGCCAGGCGGCTATAAATAATTCTCCCCCACCGAGCAGGCGGCAATTCGACTCAGATGACTGTAAGGCAAGTCCGTCTCATCATGCCACTGATTGAAAGCGTCCTGAATGCGTTGAAGATCGCGTTTACTGGAAGGTCTCTCGCTGATTTCCGCGCCCGCTCCCCGCAAAGCGGTCACAACGTCCCGGGAAAGCACGAAGCAATCCTTGCCGATAAAGCGCAGGAAATACATGCCGCTATTCCCGCCCAGTCGGGACCCATGGGATTTCAGGTAAGCGAGTAATCCCACCTGATCGGAAACCGGCCAGTCAGCCAGAAAATGGCCAAACGAACCGTGATCCCTCGCGACTTCCCGAATGAAAAAAAGGTTGTCCTGCAAGGCCTTGATTTTCTGCCAGTTACGCACGACGCGACGATCACTGGTGTAGGCCTCCCACTGTTCGGGAGATAGCAGGCCGAGTTTAAAAGTATCGAAGCCAAGGAAAGCTTCCTCGAACTCTGGCCATTTTCGGTCGATGACTTTCCAGCTGAAACCGGCCTGGTTGATTACCCGAGTCATCATCGAAAGGAAGCGATCGTCCCCCAGACTCCTCAACTTGCGATTGTCGGCCACTTTCGGCAACAGCTTCTCAAGACCTTTACTGCCACCCTTGCGCGTCCTGGCGCGCTCCCAGATCTGTTCGAACTTGTTCATTTTTCTGTAGTCAAGCGATTTGAATTATTATGGTCTGCTCATTCCATTATTACAGGCGAGCGATAGCTCCCTGCTCCTGCAGGCGGGAGATAGCCTGTTCCTCGAGCTGCAGCTCCTCCGATAGAACCTGGTTCGTGTGTTCACCCAATGAAGGAGCCCAATGGAATGCATTCGCATTGAAACGAGTAAATTTGAATGGCATGTTCTGAATCACAAAGTCGCCCAGCGAGTCGTCGCTTACTGAAGTGAAGGATTGACGGGCAACCACTTGCGGGTGAGCGAAGAGCTCATCTGGTGACACATAGACACTACAGGGCACCCCGGCCGCGTTGAGAATTTCCTCGCATTCGACGGCAGTATGGTGACAGGACCAGGTCTCCATTTCATCTATCAAGGCCCGCATGTTGGGAATGCGCTGTCCCGGAACAAACCGCGGGTCCGCTGCCAGTTCCGGTCGGTCAATCGCCTCGCACAGGCCTTGCATATTCTTGTCTGAGATGACGCAGGCCATGACAAAACCGTCGCTGGTTTTCATCGGACAGTAGCGCGCTATGGGCGGCTTGACCTTCATCTGGGCAGCTTGTATCTGCGCTGGAATAAGCAACATCATGGCATCCATCATCGCCACGTCCAGAAAGTCACCACCACCATTACGCTCCCGGTTGAGCAGCGCCGTCTGAATTGCCCCAAACGCATAGGCGCCGGTCAATATGTCCGCCACCATAATATTCCAGTTGATCGGGCGTGCAGAATCCTGTTCCTGGGCCTGAGCGACTACGTGGTCGAAACCACTGGCTGCATGAACGATAGGGGCGAAAGCCGCTCGCCCTGCGAGCGGACCGGACTGGCCGTATCCTGAAATGGAACAGTAGACCAGATCCGGATACTGCTCGCTCAGGCTGGCGTAGTCCAGGCCAAACCTGGCCATAATGCCGGGACGAAAATTCTCTACAACCACATCAGCAGTAGCCACCAGCTGCAGCGCCAGTTGCCTTGCCTCGGGCAGCTTTAGATCCAGCGCTACGCTCTTCTTGCCGGCATTAAAATGCGCGAAAACTCGAGTAGTGCCTTCGATACCCCGAATCATGTCCCCGGCCCCCGGGGGTTCTATCTTGATAACCTCGGCACCGCAATCAACCAGAAACCGGGTACAAATCGGTCCGGCGAACACTGCTGAGAAGTCCACGACCTTGAAACCGGCCAGAGGTTTGCCTTGGGTCACTATTCAGTTATCCTTCCCGCTCACTAACCAATTAACCAGATCGGCAACTCAGTCAGTTCGGGCTTGCACGTTAGACAGCCTGACACTAAACGAAACTCGGTGATTGTCAACCACATGAACCCGCCGGGCTAGCGACTGTCAGCGGTCGCTCGCAACTCAACGAGCCTGTTAGTTAACGTGGACGCCAATAACCTGCCTGTAACCCTGTTCAGCTGCGCCGTTTTCATGGGGCTGGTGGCCTGGGTTTCTTATCTTAAAACTCGCGGCGAAGTCGGCACCCGGGACGGTTATTTTCTCGCAGGCCGCGGTCTGGGCGCAGTATTTATCGCGGGCTCAATGCTGCTGACCAACCTGAATGCCGAGCAACTGATTGGCCTTAATGGCTCTGCCTATGGATTCAATCTCAGCAGCATGGCCTGGGAAGTCACCGCAGCCTTCGCCACCATTTGTATGGCCTTTGTCTTCTTACCTCGCTACCTGGCCGGAGCATTCACTACTTTGCCGCAGTTTCTCGCCAGTCGCTTTGACGATGATGTCAGACGCCTGACCGTAATACTTTTCATGGTGGGCTACGGCCTGATAACCATTCCATCGGTGTTGTACTCAGGATCGATTGCCGTCCTCCTGTTGTTTGATGTACCTGATCTGTTTGATATCAGTTATAGCCAGGGACTGGTACTGACAATTGTCATTGTCGGTTGCACGGGCGCACTGTATGCGATATTCGGCGGATTGAGAGCAGTTGCTGTATCCGACACTCTGAACGGCATCGGCCTTCTAATTGTTGGAATTATCGTTCCTGTCCTTGGCCTTTCCGCATTGGGCGACGGCAATATCGGGGAAGGACTGCAGACCATCACCAGCACGAATACGGAAAAACTCAATGCGATCGGGTCGGCATCCGATCCTACGCCCTTCGGGACCCTGTTCACCGGCATGATATTCGCCAACCTGTTTTACTGGTGCACCAACCAGTATGTAATCCAGCGTACCCTGGCAGCGAGGAACCTGGCGGAAGGTCAGAAAGGAGTCCTGTTTTCCGGATTTTTCAAGGTCATGGTGCCGCTGATGATGATGATACCGGGAGTGATCGCCTTTCATCTCTACGGACCAGGACTCGAATCTATCGATCAGGCCTACCCCCGACTGATCCGCGACGTGTTGCCCGAGTATGCTACCGGTTTCTTTCTTGCGGTACTGCTGGGCACTGTTTTCAGCTCTTTTAATTCGCTGCTGAACAGTGCCGCCACTCTGTTTTGTCTGGATGTTTATGTGCCGCTGAAGAAGAGGCCAGTGACCGATGCGCACCTGGTGCGAATTGCCAGATACGCCAGCATCATCATCGCTCTTTTTTCATTCATGATCGCACCCTTACTGCAGTATGCCCCCGACGGGCTGTGGCAGATTATCCGGATATTCACCGGTTTCTATAACATTCCTGTCATCGCCATAGTCATTGTCGGGCTCTTTACCACTCGGGTGCCAGCCATCGGGCCAAAGGTGGTTATCGTCTTTCACATCATTGCCTATGGAATGTTTCAATTTATATTCAGTGACTTCATCGGCATTCACTTTCTGCATCTCTACGCTATCTTGTTTGCCGCAGAGGTTCTTATCATGCTCGGCTTTGGTCATTTTCGGCCGGCACAGCGGAACCGGGATACTACAGCCCACAACGAGGTAGACCTGACGCCCTGGAGATTCGCCAGGCCCTGCGCAATAACGCTCATGTCCTGCGTCGTCGGGCTCTACCTGCTGTTCTCACCTATCGGACTGGTGGGCGGGATTGGTCCCTTATTCAGCCCGCTGCTGGGGCTACTCATTGCGGTTAATGTCCTGGCCTGGTGGTGGACAATCAGAGCTTAGCTGATTGAGTGCCGCTAACGAGTACCGGGCAGGATTTCGAATCCGGCATTGAAAGTCACAAGCACCGACGCCAGTTGCAGCAATACCGCCTGATTACCGCCGACACTGCCGACACCGGCCTGCAACTGCTCGGCAAGCGTTGCCTGGCCCATGATGACGGTGTCAAGGTCGCTGCGATTAATGGTGATGGTTGCATCGGCGCGATCCGACAGGAATCCCTCTATATTGGTCAGAGTACCCCCACTCAATTCGACGACAAAATCCTGCCCGGTATCAGGCGTCGAGAAATTAATGATGAATTGCAGGTCCCCGGCGGCCTGGCTGTCGACTCGGGTTGCCATCGCGTCCCACCACTGGGACGTGGTCATGGCTCGAGCGAGGTCAGGACTGGTGCCCCTTGCTGCAGGAATTTCCGGCGCTCCATGTCGCAGCTCCCGCGCAGCCGAGAGGAATACGTTTCGCATGCTGGCGCTTTCGTATTGATAGCCCAACTGCTCAAACACGTCTGCCAGCAGGTCCTTGGCAGCCTGGTTATCGGGTTCTGCGTATACCAGTTTGTTGAGTATTTCCATCGCAAGCCGATACTGGCCCTGATCATGCAGTGCCTGGGCGCGAGCAATAATGGTGGCCGCCCCGCCCATCATTTCTACGTACAGGGGTGCCGAGTCAGCTGGTGACAAAGGAGCCAGGGTTGCCGGATTGCCGTCCCAGAAACCCAAATACCGATTCAGTACGGCGCGGGAATTATGGAACTCCGAACCGTGGTACTGCCGCACATTCCAGGCTTGCTGGAGACTTTCGGGGACCTGATAAACATTGTGAATTTCGTTAACGGTCACGCCCTGGTTAGCAAGGTTTAGAACCTGGTTGTTCAGATTGGCGTAGGCATCCCGCTGATTACGCATCACTTCCTGAATGCGCGAATTCCCCCAGCGCGGCCAGTTATGGGAAGACACCATGACCTCTGCATCATGGCCAAATCGATACAACGCCTCATTGATCTGCTTCGACCAGTCCAGAGCGTCCCGCACCAGTGCACCGCGCAATGTGTAGATATTATGCACCGTCGCGGTTATGTTCTCTGCAGCCCAGAACGCCTTGCTATCGGGAAACCAGGCATTCATTTCGGCTGGTGCCTCGGTGCCTGGGGTATTCTGGAAAATCACCCGCACGCCATCAATGACATGCTCCTCGAAATCTTCTGTTATCACCACGGTGGGCGCAATCAATCCGGGGGTGCCGGCTGCCAGGCCTTTACCAATAGCGGAGTCCACCTGTCCGAATGGGCTAGAAGGAATGACCCTGCCGTATTGAAAACCCGCCCGTCGGGACATCGCATTGCCCGCGTAAACATTTTCCGCAATGGCCTCTTTCATGAAGCCCGAAGGTGCGAAAATTGCCACCCGACCGGCGATCACGTCTGCTTCGTCGACCACGCCGCGTACTCCACCGAAATGATCGATGTGGGAGTGAGAATAAACCACTGCCCTCACCGGCAGCTCACCCAGTTGCTCGTTCGCCAGTGCCAGCGCCGCGCCCGCAGTTTCGGCAGCTAGCAGCACGTCGAATAGAATCCAGCCGGTCTCTCCTTTCACCAGGGTCATATTGGCAAGATCAAAGCCTCTTACCTGATAGATAAAATCAGGGACTACCTCGTACAGACCGTAGTTCATGTTCAGCTGCGCCTGGCGCTGCAGGGAGGGATGAATTGAATCATATTGAGTGTCTTGCAGCAGGAAGTCGTAACGCGCCATATCCCAGACAACATTGCCGCCGCTGCTGCGAATCTGCCGATAGTCGGGGGCCGCAATGAAACCACGGCTGGACTCTTCAAAATCTCTCTCGTCCTCAAACGGCAGGCGTTGTCTGAGTGACTGCTGCAAGGCGATCGTCGCGCTGGAGGGCGGCTTACCCTTAGGATCGAAATGCGTTGTCTGTGCCTGAACACTGACACAGACGGCGAGTAGTACACCAGCACCAAGCTGCGCAGCGGTTATCCCCGTATTTTTTGTACGATCAGACATGTCTTTCTCCAATGGTCTTCCTGATTCTTTCTGCAGGTCGTGCAGTCAGACTAAACGGAGCCTATAACAAGCCGGAAAATCCTGCCAGTAATGCGCCTGGCAAGCCGGGTCCGGCTCACCGCCAGGTCCATTGGTCGCCAGAGCTCTGGACATGCCGTTGTTAAGCGCATAATGTTTGCCCCAATTGCAACGCATTAAGGTCATTGAAGCCAGGCTGGGAGCCAAGGACGATAACCAACACTCACGGGGAAAATTCGATGAATAAGACAACGTTTGTGCTACTCATGATTGCCAGCGCGGGAGGGCAGGTTCTTGCCCAGACGGCTGAAGACTATGCGATTCCGCTTACCGAACACGGATATCCTGATCTGCAAGGAGTCTGGAATTTTGCCACCAGCATTCCCATGGAGCGACCGGAGCGATTCGGCACCCAGGAATTCCTGACTGCCGAGCAGATCGAAGAAGAACGAGCCAGAATTGCTGCCGCAGCGGCAGCAGCCGACGCTGCTGCGGCCGAGCGGATAGTGGATCCCGACGCGCCCGAAGCCACCGACGACCCGGGCGGCTACAACGATTTCTGGTTCGAGGCCGCCGGGATAGGAGAAATCACTCGCACCTCGCTTATCGTCTACCCGGAAAACGGTCGCTATCCTGCAGCAGTGGAAGGCGTCTCTCGACAATTCGACACCCTTGGTCCAGATATTCCCAGCTCCCGTCCAGTCCGCACTCTGGTTGGCGGGATCGCCAAGGAGGGCCCTGAAGATCGCGGACTTTCGGAGCGCTGCATCGTGGGTTTCAATTCAGGTCCTCCTTTCACCCCCAGCCTTTACAACAACAACGTGCAGATCATCCAGGGTCGCGACACCGCGGTGATCTTTACCGAAATGATTCACGATGCCCGCATCATTCCGATTGGTGATAAGCCAGCTCTGCACGACAGCATCAGGCTGTGGTCCGGCGACTCCCGTGGCTGGTATGAAGGCAACGAGCTAGTGGTGGAAACCCGTAATTTCAATGGCCTGAAGCAGAGCCTTAACTACAGCATGATCGGTGACAACTACGAGGCAGTGCTGACAGAGAAATTCAGACGCACCAGCTTCAATACCATGGAGTATGAATTCACTATCCACGACCCGGCCACCTATACTGACCGGCTGACGGCCATCGTGCCACTTACCAAGGTGGCCGGGCAGATTTATGAATACGCCTGCCACGAAGGCAATTACGGCATGATTAATCTCCTTCGCGGCGCCAGGTTTGAGGAACAAGACGCCAGCGAAGGACGCTGATCCCGCGCGTCGTCGACCATGAAACCTGCCCGTATCGGTCATATGCTTATACTGACAGCCTCCCTCGGGCAGGCTGTTACCCTGGTGGCCGCTGAACAGGGGCCGGCGCCGCTGGATGACCCTATCCCCAAGAGGGTCGCCTACGGTGATATCGTAGTGACGGCTGAGCCGTTTATCCGCCTGCCGCAAACGGCGGATTCTGCCACGCCGCCTCAAACCAATCAGGCCTACGCCCGAATTCAGTACCTGCAGCCGCTACCCGATGAGTCTGGCAGGATGGCGGTCAATGATCTGCGGGGGCCGCTGTATCTGATCAACGGTGAGACCCGGGAAATCAGCATGTTTCTGGATCTGCGCACCCAGAACGTAAACTTCGATGACTCCATGTTCCCCAACGAAACCGGGCTGGCAGGGTTCGCTTTTCATCCCGACTACGGGCGCCCCGGTGCAGCGGGCTTCGGCAAGTTCTACACCGCGTACAGCGCCTCTACCGGCAGCGGCACTGTCAATTATCTTGAGTCGCCAGACAACAATCACGAGAGTGTGATTCGCGAGTGGACGGCGGATGACCCGGCCGCCAGCGTTTTTTCCGGGGCTTCCCGGGAAATATTACGCGTTGGGCAGTTCGATCAAAATCACAATATCGGCACCCTGTCTTTCAACCCTGCAGCCGCACCGGGGGATCCGGACTACGGGATGCTGTATGCCAGTTTCGGGGACGGCGGTGGCGCTAACGATCCTCAAGAAAATGGTCAAGACCTGTCGAATCCTCTGTCTTCTATCATTCGTATCGATCCTCTCGGAGGTGGTGATCTGCAGCCCTATGGGATACCTGCGGACAATCCGTTCGTCTCCCGGGCTGGCGCCGCGCCGGAAATATGGGCTTATGGATTGCGCCATCCCCAGCACTTTTCATTTGACCGGGATGGCACCCTGGTCATTGCCGATATCGGACAGGCTCAGGTAGAGGAAATCAACATCGGCGCGGCGGGCGCCAACTACGGCTGGCGTATCCGGGAAGGCACTTTTGCTACCGCGTTCGAGCCAGCCTTCGGCGGTGCTGCTCGCCCAAGACCTGTCTATCCTGCACCCGAGGACACTGTTGAGTTTACCTACCCGGCGATAGAATTCGATCACGATGAAGCCAACGCGGTCAGCAGTGTCTTTGTTTATCATGGAGCAGCCATCTCTGAACTGGAGGGCAAACTGGTTTTCAGTGACATGGTGACCGGTCGGATTTTTTACGCGGACCTGGGCGCCGTATCGACAGACCGCAGCAGCTTATCCCGGGATATTCAGGAACTGCAGATTGTTATTAATGGCTCGATACAGAACCTTGCCGATGCCGTGGGCTACAGCAATACCTATGCGGCGGGTAATCGAGCCGGATTGCGCCTGGGGATTGATGCCGACGGCGAGCTGTACCTGCTGACCAAAGGAGACGGCTGGATCAGGAAGCTAACCGCGCCCTGATCTGCGTGAGCGCGGCATCATCTGCGAGCGACTCAGGGGCAGGGATCCTCTCCCTCGACCGGAGTTGCGCCGGAGGGCAGAAATCGACAGGGATCGGCTGACTCCAGCGATACCCGGGTACCGGTTCGTATCAGCGCTGTTGCGCTTGGCCCCTGGAAAAAGTTGTAGCCATCCCGAGTCTGCATCCAGGCCAGCGGGCCACCAACAAACCGCCCTGCTGCCTGAGTACTTTCCTTGACACGAGTTACCAGAGCCTCGTACTGAGGATCTCCCTGGCGTCTGCCGGTAAAACTTCCGAGGTCAGAGCTGGCCACAAACACCCCGTCAATGCCCGGCGTATTCGCAACCTGGTCAATGATCTCTACTCCCTCAGGCTGCTCAATCATCGCGATAACCATGATGTTGTCGTTGGCCGCCTGGCGATAGTCGTCCCCCCAGAGAGCACGGTACTGACCACCACCCTGGCTGCGCTTGCCCATGGGCGGATATTTGGCATAGGTTACCGCGGTCTCCACTTCTTCGACTGCGTCTACCATCGGTACGATGATACCCAGCGCACCGATATCGGTGGCTTTCTGAATGTCTCCTTCAGTTGCCGCCGGAATACGGATAAACGGAATTGCCGGCGCGTCCTTACAGGCCCAGATCATGTCTGCCACCTGAGAATAGCTAAGCGGACTGTGTTGCATTTCGATCCACATGAAATCGAAACCGGAATTGGCCATCGCGCAATAGATAGCAGGGTCTGGAGTATCCACAGTACCACCTACTACCTGCTCGCCGTTGGCAATTTTTAGTTTGACAGTATTGAAAATACGCACATCTCCCTGCTGTGCTAGTGATATCGACGATAAAGGTAACACCATCAACAGGGTAATCAGGGGCAGATAAATTGATCGAATATTCATTGCGGTCCGCTCTTTTTTATTTTTCCAGGTTAAAGATCTCGTCTGAAGCAGGACTAAGATAGTAACCCACTTGTACCCGGTGTAAAGCAGGAATAGATGCATCCTGAAAATCTAGGACCTGAACAGTGGTTTCAATGCAGACTCGAGAACATCGCTAGCCTGTTGCTGGCTGATCTTCTCCAGGTGACGATGCAGTACTTTTTGCTGCTCCGGAGTCAGCCGCTCAATGCGAGAAGACAAATCCCCCTCTTCCAATCGCAAGCTGTCCCGTCGCGCATGGGTTCGCTGCTGCAGCGCCTGATGCAGAAAAAGGAAGCGGCTTAACAACACATAGGGGAAATTGCGGTTTTTCATCGGCCCCTGTCTGGCCTCGTACCCTCCCACAGGCAACCCGCTGATCTTGAATTCCGCCAGTCGGTCAGCGCCGAACCAGGCGCTGCCTCCTGCTATCAATCCACCGGTTAAGGCCCCCATGAACAGGCTCTGTCCGGCGAGTCCAAGATCTACAACGGCACCGGTTGCGGCGCCGGCCATGGTCGCAGCTACCAGCAGCTGACGACGATTTAATCCCCAGATTATCCATTTTTCTGTATCAAACAGGTTGTCTTCAGTCGGCAATTCGACGCTTTCGATATCAAGGTTGTGATAGTGATACAGGTCTTTCAACGCTTTATGGGCCTGCTTTTCCCGTCGCCCAAGTCTGGAGTAGAACTGCTTTTCCAAAACCGGTTGCAGCTGCTTCGCCTGCGCCCGGGTCAACACTTTCTGAGACTCCTGGTAGGCGCACATATCGGTTAGTAAGCCTGCCAGTAAACGCACACTCTGCAGACCCTGCATAGCTCGCTGCGCCTGATAGTCATCGATCAACGCCCTGATCGGTGCATGCCAGTCCTCCCGCAGCATTGCAAAAGTTTCCAGGATAGACATTTGTTTTTCAAAGTCAGCCTGTACCGCATTGAACACTTTTACGACTTTAAAGTACTGCGACAACGCCTGTTGCCATGAAGTGATGTTCTGTTCGTTGGAAATCGGGTTTATAAGAGCCATGCTGACCTGACCAGTCCAGCGCAAGATCTCCATCTCTGCTTCGTATTCCATGCCGTAGGGCCGGGAACCATCGACGACGTACAGAATCGCGGCGCCGCTGATTATCGGCTGCAACAGCTCCACCTCATCGGGGAACTGCGTTTGACAGTCGGAATTTTCAACAAATTTGCGCACAGCATCTTGTCTTTGTTCTGCATTGTCGGCGTGCTGTTCCAGCCACTGAAGAACCCGGGCGGGCCGCTGAAATCCGGGCGTATCAACCAGAGAAAAACGACTGGTGCCAACTTCTACCTGGATGGTCTCGGCTACCCGGGTAGTGCCACTCTGGGAGGAAATAGCGACACTGTCGTCCTGGGCCAGAGTAGCAACTATGGAAGATTTGCCCTTGTTTGGATGCCCTACTACTGCAAAAACCAGCGTCATGTTAATTCTCCGGATAAATCATCCGGCTGCAGTACGGACCAGCCGCCAAGGGTGCCACAGAAGCGGCGCCACTCCTGCAAATCATTAGATTGCACTGCCAGGAGTTTCTTTTCGTTCCAGTCCAGTGGTAACAGCAGCTTATTGTTCTGATCGCCAACGGGAAGCGCTTGCAGATAATCCTGCAGTTCACCCATTGGTGGTTCCCAGGCTTTAACAGCGACCACAATGGCAGCGCCGGAGAACCCGCTGTCTATGCCTCGCTGTGTCTCACTTAACGGTCCGGTCCGCACAGTATCTCCAGGATTGCCTAGACGCTGATAGAGCTTTTCAGCTACCACCGGAGGAACGCCGCCCCAGTCCAGCATCAGATAATTAGAGTCGACCTTGTGCACAACAGGTGCCAGGTGTCCCTGCATTGGCATGGTATTGATTGCATCAATATGAAGTATTTTTCTGCCTAACGATGAGTCGACTACATTTCGATTGCCAAGATAAACAGAACGAGCGAGCAGCGCCATGATAGCTCGCGGTAATAACATATAAGTAACTTGCGCCGCGCAGACATACTTCCACCATTGCCCCAACTGCACGGCAGACAATTCAGGCGTTGTGAGACGAAAATCCTGCGACTGTTGCAACAGGACCAGACTTGGCTGGGCGGTGCTCCAAAACGCCCATGGTGCGGCCAGCCATTCTAGCAGCGGCAACAAATCGTCCGCCTGCAACAGGGTGCTGCGCCATACGAAGCTGATATCGGTTCCTGCCAGCAACAACAAAAATGCGCCCAGACCACCAATCGCGAAAGCGAGACTGATCAGCTGAGTCTGGTAGAAAAGCCAGTATTTGCGTTCTATACCAGGTGCCAGCGACAGCACCTCCTGCCTGACTGTTGCAGGCCAGATTGGCAATTCAAGCAATAGGCCTGCCAGCCCGAGGGCAGAGGTTCGAATTAGAAAAACAAGGCTGAGAAGCAGGCCGAATACAGGCAGGAAAACGAAGAGCAGCAGCAGATATAGCAGGTTCACGCGACCCTGGGCATCACCTGATAGCACACTCATTACCAGCACAAAACCGGAAAGTAGCCCCAGTGCTCCGAGGACCATACTAAACTGTCGCATGGGCTTCCGTGAATCCTGTCTTCTGTATAGAGATTCAAGTATAACCTGACTCGACAGGCGCCATAAGGGCGCGGACAGTCTGATAGAAGTTGCATAATTCCAGTAATTTTGAATAATTTCAGATCCCATCGACGCGGAGCCGCTGACATGCCAACAAACCTGCGCCATTTCTTGTTATCACTGGGATTTGTACTGGCAGCTTGCTGGTGGATGCCCGGCATTGCACAGCAAAGCGCAAATATCGATGCCAGGAACATGATCCTGGGGCACTGGGTCATCAACGATGAGCTCAGCGACATCACCGACGACCAGGTTGAGGAAGCCATCAAGGCCGCTGGCGGTCGCGTGCAACGCCGCGGCCTGTTCGCCAAAAAAGTTGAGGATCGTTACCGCGGCGGCCCGGCAGATCAGGAATTGTATGATCGCTTATCCTACGACGACGTGTTGACCATTACTTACAGCGAGCCCCAAATGGTTTTTGAATATGCCGATGGCTACCGCCGGGTTTTTTATACCGATGGCCGCCGTCGCTCTACCGGAGTTAACGATTATTTTGAAAGTGGTGGAGTTGACTTCTCTTTCGGCAATTGGAACGGCCAGGAATTGCTGGTGGAAGGCCGCCCGCGGGATGGTGGCTATACACTGGAGTCTTACACCCTTGATGAGCAGGGCCAGCGCCTGAGAATCGAGATGACGATTCAACCCTTTGTATTCGGCGCACCAATCAAACTGATTCGGATATTTGACCGGGCGATCCAGCCGTAAGAAGACTACAAGCTGATTGCCAGGGCAGAGTACTTTAATCAAACACATTGCATGCCAGGTCGAGCTGGCATGCTGTAACTGTCGCAACCAATTATGGAGCGCGAAAAAATGAACGCAATAAAAGGACGCAACGCGAGCCACCAGATCAGTGCGGTGCTTGGGTTATTAATACTGGGAGGCTGCGGCATCTCTGCCGAAACCCGGTCATTGATCGATGAGTACAATCGCTCAATCCCCGTTTGTGATGGAGAGGCTGATTGCAGACTCAAGTGGGAAACTGCCTACAACTGGGTAGTCGAAACCCCCTCATACCCGATCAGGGTCTCCAATGAGGAGCGAATTGAGACCTATGATGCCGACAGCACGCGGGCAGGCACCGAAATCAGGGTTACCCGGGAACCCCTGGGAGGAGGCAGATATCAATTCCTTGTCGACGTTGACTGCTTTGCAATCGACCGATGTCCTCCATATTGGGAAACCAAAATCGATTTTAATCGAGTCGTGGGAAGTGCGGCGCAGTAATTTTCCCGGTTACAACAAATGACTGGGAATCATGATGAGTGACACAATTCTTATTGCCGGAGCCGGTCCGGTAGGATTAACCCTCGCACTGTCATTGCACGGGCAGGGTAAAAAGGTGCGGGTTTTCGAACAGGTATCCGAAGTCCGACCTCTGGGCGTCGGCATCAACCTGTTACCTCATTCCGTGCGAGTCCTGCATCAGATGGGGCTGGAGTCGGCACTGGATGAGGTTGCCATCCGGACTTCAGCACTGCACTACTACAATAAATACGGCCAGCAAATCTGGACTGAACCGCGGGGCCTGGCGGCGGGCTACCAGTACCCGCAATACTCGATCCATCGCGGCGAATTTCAGCAACTATTGCTCAGAGAAGTTACAGCCAGAATCGGACCGGAAACAGTGGTCGGAAACCACGCACTGACGGGCTGGCGGGACACTTCTCGCGGCATAGAAGCGACTTTTTACGATCGGGAATCCAGCCGGGAAGTAAAAGTTGCAGGCGCTAGCCTGATAGCCGCCGACGGCATCAATTCAACTGCCAGAGCCATCCTCTACCCGAACGAAGGCGCACCGATTTACGGGGGCCGCCTGCTATGGCGGGCAGTCTCGCGTAGCGAGCCATTTCTCGATGGCCACACCATGTTCATGGCCGGCTACCAGGATTGCAAATTTGTGGCCTATCCAATAAAACAGCATGCGGACGGGACGCTACTGGTCAACTGGATCGCCGAACTCAGCGTGCCTGGGTACCAGCCAGACGTGCAGGACTGGAACAAGAGGGTTAAGATCGATGCGTTTAGTGACTCGTTTAATTCCTGGAAATTTAATTGGATAGATATTCCGCAATTGATCGCAGGTTGCGATCAAGTGTTTGAATTTCCGCTATCCGACCGGGATCCGAAGCCACAATGGACATTCGGGAATATGACACTTATCGGAGACGCGGCTCACCCGATGTATCCCATCGGTTCCAATGGCGCATCCCAGGGCATACTGGATGCGGAAAAGCTTTGCCACGAACTGTGTCAGAGTCAGCCGACTCATCATGCCCTGCTTAACTACGAAGCCGAACGACGACCGGCTACGGCTAAAATCGTTTTATTAAATCGTCAGAATGGGCCTGAACAAGTGATGCAGATCGCCGAGGAACGGGCGCCTGGTGGATTTCAGAATATCAATGAGATCATCCCGCGACATGAACTTGAGGAAATCGCGCTGCGTTATAAACAGACGGCCGGTTTCACGATTGAAGCGGTTAATAAGGAATTGCGGGATCCAAGCGCTGGAAGTTAGTTCAGTCCGTTTCGACAGCAGATAAGCGCGCGAGTCTCGAAAGAGCCTCACCACAATCCATTTCGAGTTTAACCTGGAACAGCGCATCCGCGCGGGTCTTACCGGCGTTTATACAGGCTATCGGTTTCTTGATTTGGGCGGCATGGCGACAGAAGCGAAATCCGGAAAACACCATTAGCGAGCTGCCCACCACCAGAAGACCGTCACTGGCTTCCAGCTCCGCAAAGATAAAATCGACCTGCTCCCGCTGGACCGAGTCACCAAAAAACACGACGTTAGGTTTGAGCACGCCGTGGCAATATCGGCATGTCGGAACCTTCAGGCTTTCCACCAGACTGGCGGCGACATCCGCATCCCCGTCGGGAGCAAGAGTCCAGGAGGCCCCGGTGTCTGCGAGCTGCGGATTCATTTCCCTCAGCTGCTGCTGCATCTCCTGGCGGTCACTGACATGGCCACACGCCAGGCAAAGCACCTGGTCCAGTCGTCCGTGCAAGTCGATCACGTGGGCATGGCCCGCCTTTTGATGAAGACGGTCGACGTTTTGCGTCACCAGCATGCGGACACGACCGGCATCCTCCATGACAGCCAGCGCGCGGTGAGCAGCATTGGGCCCTGCATCGCGAACCGGTGGCCAGCCGACATAGCTGCGTGCCCAGTAGCGCTGGCGGCTGGCAGGTTGGCTGATAAAGTCCTGGTGGGTAATGGGATTGCTGCGCTGCCATGCGCCCTCTTTGTCGCGATAGGTAGGGATTCCTGACGCGGCACTGCAACCGGCGCCAGTAAGTACCAGCAGGCGGGGATTGGCATCTAAGAATTTCGCGAGCTGGGAAATCACGAGAGCATTAAACGAAGTGCAGGTTTCACAATTGCCGGGTGCAGCGAGTATACTTCAGTTTTCAATGACTTCTGGTATCGAAAACCATGACTCACACAAGCATACTCGCCAGCACGGCAGTTTTGTTGCTGGCGTCAATTCCTCTGTCAGCCAATGCCGATCTCGAAGACGGGCTGCGAGCCTATGAGATGCGTGACTACGAAACTGCCTACAACGAACTGGCTCCCCTTGTCAGCGAAGGCAGCGTGGAGGCCCAGTATATCCTGTCACGTATGTATCGTAGCGGGCAGTATGTCGACCTCGACATGGCTGCCGGCGCACAGATGCTGAATCTGGCTGCACAGCAGGGTCATGCGCCAGCTCAGCGCGAACTGGCTAACATGTACGTCATCGGCATCGGGGTGCCCAGCAATCCGGTTGAAGCGATTAGGCTGATGACTGCGGCCGCTGAACAGGGTCTTCCCGAAGCCCAGCAGGAACTTGGCATCATGTACCAATCCGGCACCATGATTGAGCCCAATTATGCTGAGGGTCTGCGCTGGTTGCAGGCAGCGGTGGACCAGGGCTACCTGCCTGCCATCCACAGCCTGGGCATGATGCACTACTTCGGGCAAGGTGGCGATATCAACCTGATCGAAGCCGAGCGAATGTTTCGTATGGCTGCGGAGCGCGGGTATGCGCAATCACAGTATCAACTGGGTGCGATGTACCACCAGGGTCAGTGGGTAATGCAAGACCTGGTAAAAGCGGCGATGTGGATGAATGTGGCTGCTGCCAACGGCGATTCGAGCGCACGATTGCTGCAGCGCAGCATGGAAGAGGAAATGTCCCAGGCCCAGGCGGAAGAAGCCCGGGAGCTGGCGATAGCCTGTCGCGCCCGCGCATACAGTGACTGCTAGTTTGCAGGGGAACCTTCCCGCCAATCTGTTACCAGTGCCCCGGGCTGAAAGACTGACGTCCGCCCGCTGAGGGCTCGGTCAACCCACCCGGGCGAAACCGTTATTTATTACCACCTTCTCTTGCTGCAGGGAACGACAGCGGAACGCGATTTCATCATTGCCCAGATGCCAGATCTCGGTGCTGATGGTGTCGCCGGGATATACAGGTGCGGAAAACCGCAGCCGGATGCGCCTCAGCTGTCCGGGATCATAGCCACAGCAGGACTTTAGTATGGCATGGGTGGCCACACCAAAGGTGCATAGCCCGTGCAGGATCGGAGCCTTGAACCCGGCCGCGCTTGCCACTGTCGGAGACGCATGCAGCGGGTTGAAATCGCCACTCAGACGATACAGCAATGCCTGTTGCGGCAAGGTAGGCAGGTCGCAGACACTATCTGCACTGCGGTCAGGAATCTGGTCGGGCCGCGGTGAAGTCTTTTTTGGCGCGCCGCAACCGCCGTCTCCCCGACACAGGATGGTAGTCACCAGTGTGCAGTATTCTTCGCCGGTTTCCTTATCGCTGACTGTGCGTTCCGATACCACCAGCGCGCCTACCCTTGGCCCTTTGTCAGCGATATCCGTCACCCGTGTTGTCGCCACTACCGTGGCAGCAACCGGCAAGGGTTTATGGATGATCACTTCCTGTCCGGCATGCAGTACCTGCACCCAGTCGATGCCGGTATCCGGATCCCTGGCCCAGAAACCCGGATACGCCAGTACCACCGACTGACTAGGCATGGCTTTGAGACCATCCTCATAGACAAAGCGCAGGCATGCCTCGTCGAGGGGGTCCTGCCCCATACCGATTCCCAGTGCGTAGAGCATGGTGTCTTTCTCGGTATAGGTCTGCTCAAGAGTACCGAAATCCCGATTCAGCAGCTTGTCATAGATTATTGCCAAGGGTTTTCCTCACTCACGGCTCGCTTGTGTGTGCGCAGTTTCCAGGCTAGAAGGGATCCCAGCTGAACACGTCTCCGGACCTGTCCAGTGGCGTAAAATTGCTTTGAAACGCCGGCAGCACCCGCTCCAGAACGGCATTCGGCGTCCAGCCCTCTGCCCTGTGGGCAAAGCGAATTGGCCGCGGCTGGTTGAACAGGAAAATTTCATTATTGCGTACCCCGAATATTTGCCCGGTCACATCCCGCGCCGCATCGCTGCACAGGGCGACCGCCAGTGGCGCAATTTTGTCCGGGGTCATCTGCTGAATTTTCGCCACTCTGGCCTGCTCTTCTTCGGAGTTAGTCGGGATGGTTCCGATCAGCCGGCTCCAGGCAAATGGCGCGATGCAATTGGATCGCACCCGGAAGCGACCCATATCCAGCGCCATGGATTTCGACAGTCCGACTATACCCATCTTGGCCGCAGCGTAGTTCGCCTGTCCAAAATTGCCGATCAGTCCGGAAGTGGACGTCATGTTGACGAACGCTCCACTGGTCTGGGCCCGAAAATGCGTTGCCGCAGCGCGACTGACATTAAATGTGCCCTTAAGATGCACATTGAGCACCGCGTCGAAATCCTCCTCAGTCATCTTGTGGAATATGGCATCTCGCAAATTACCGGCGTTATTGATCACCGCATCAATGCGCCCAAAATAATTAACCGCCAGATCAATAATCTCGTGGGCAGCATCCCACTCCGTAACACTGGCGTACGAGCTCACGGCCTCACCGCCGGCAGCCCTGATTGCCTCAACCACCTCGTCAGCCGGACTTTGACTGACTCCCGAGCCAGTTGCGGCGCCGCCCAGATCATTAACAAC
>Ga0181587_10001274_pt1 | contig 21158 bp, 15 predicted proteins | sample 071ome_27_FD_132463 | JGI IMG/M metagenome (GOLD analysis project Ga0181587, IMG submission 132463) | Coastal salt marsh microbial communities from the Groves Creek Marsh, Skidaway Island, Georgia - 071409AT metaG (megahit assembly) | ecosystem: Environmental > Aquatic > Marine > Intertidal...
CTTCTTCCAAGAAATGCCTCCACCAAAAGAAGGTGGCTGCTCCTTGGCTGATGAAAGTTGGTAATCATGGCATCAACGAAAGAGAATTTATAACCCGGCTTAATGAAAAGCTGAGTAGAGAACTCTCCACTCTGAAATTCAGTCGGTAAAGAAAACGCAGTCTCAAGCAAACGAACTACGGTAGTACCAACAGCAACGATGCGGTTTCCGTTCTCTTTAAGGGAAAGAAGCTCCTGTGCTGTCTCAATCGGAAGATATCCTTTCTCAGACCCAGGAGGAACAAATATTGACTTCCTTACGGCACTCTCTACCTTCTTTTCTTCGTTGGCATCTTCCCAGACAGAGAGGAAACTTGCAGGTCCAACATGGAGTGTGACCTCCACGATTTTCACGCCATTACGACGAAGTGCGGACAGCAAGTCATTTGTAAAATGGAGACCTGCCGTCGGGGCTGCTACTGAACCTTCAAAGCGAGCATAAGGAGTTTGATAGTCTCGCTCATCACGAATATCTCCCCGTCCGTCCCGAATATATGGTGGAATGGGCATTACGCCAAGGTTATACACATCGTTGGAATGCTCAGAGTGAAATTGAAGCTCGACAAAATAGTCTCCCACTCGTTGCACAACTTCTGCGGATAATCCATCCCCAAACTCTAATAACACTCCTGGCTTCATTTTTCGGAGCGGCTTTCCCATCGCTTGAAACCTTGCTTGACCAAGATCCTCTGTAAGGAGAAATTCACAAGGTGCTCCACTACTCTTCAAAGAGCCAAATAGACGCGCTTTTACAACTCGGGTATTGTTCAGAACCAAGACGTCTTTCTCTCCTAGTAACTCAGGGAGAATAGAAAATTGCGAGTCATGAAACTCTTGTTTCTGACGTGCAACTACTAGCATCTTTGCATCATGAAATGGATAGCACGGTCGATCTGCTATCCGATCCTCTGGGAGGAGATAATCATACGGTTGCTCATGCTCCGCTTGAATCGCGTTTTGTTCTTGATTGCCATCCATAGTGGCTATATTGCTCCGCTTAATCCACCGTGTAAAGGACTGGAGCGCAAAACATAACCCGTAGTTCCAATAGCACCTCAGCTTCCCTGGTCAGGACAATACTACCAACTCGCAATCCCACCAACGAGAAATGCCATCAACCAGAGGGTAGGCAGTGAGGTGTTAAGACGTTTTGGAGTACTTTTTGAGAATATCCATGAACTCCATTGGAAGCGGAAAAACAATCGTAGAATTCTGCTCAGTTGCTATCCCCTTCAAAGTGTCAAGATAGCGCAACTGAAGTGTAATGGGCTCACCCGCCATCACATCTGCTGCCTCACGAAGTTTCGCTGCTGATTCATATTCACCGATAGCTTGAATAACTTTTGCTCGTCGCTCACGCTCAGCCTCGGCTTGCTGTGCCATGGCCCTCTTCATCTCTTGCGGCAGATCAATATCTTTCACCTCGACCGTTGAAACTTTTATACCCCATGGGTCAGTTTGCTTGTCTATAATCTCCTGAATTCGAGTATTAATTTCTTCACGCTTTACAAGAAGATCGTCAAGCTCTACCTCCCCACAAACACTCCGCAGGGTCGTCTGTGCGATCTGGCTCGTAGCAAACAGGTAGTTCTCAACCTGAATTTCTGCCTTCGCTGGATCCATGACTCTAAAATACAATACGGCATTAACCTTAATAGTGACGTTATCTCTGGTAATGACGTCTTGGGTGGGGATATCCATAGTGACAACGCGCTGATCAATCTTCCTCAGCTGCTCAACAAAGGGAATAATAAAGACAAGCCCAGGCCCTCTGGTTGAACTATACTTTCCTAGGAAAAATACAACGCCACGCTCGTATTCCTGAAGAATATAAATTGCCTTAGAAAGAATTAACAAAACAAAAATAAGTACTATAACAACGACTGAAGACATGAGACTCCTGAATATTTTGTGTGAAGGCAGGCTACAATCTCTCCTTAAGGGGAACAAGAGAAAAACCATGTCGTCACCCCACACAAAGAGAACAGCTGCTTTCTAACCATTCGAATTCATGAACCTTTCGAACTGAGTTTTGTCATGACCCATCATTTTTCATGGAATGATGAAAAGATGGCTTTTGTAGATAGGCTGACACCGTATACCGTTATGGTACCGAAGAGACTTAGGAGCAAAGGGTGTCCGCGAAAAAACTACTCTACCTGTCAAAGAGAGACTTAGAGGACATCGCTCTTCCGATGAACGAAATCGTCGCGGCTCTCGAGCAAGTCTTTCGTGAGAAGGGGCGCGGTGAAGTAGAAATGCCACCAAAGCCAGGCATTCATCCGCAAGAAGACTCCAGCATTCGTGCCATGCTCGCGTATATACCAAGCCTGAATACCGCTGGGGTAAAGTGGATATCGGGATACGGAAGGAATTATATCGCCGGCCTGCCCAATATTAACGGGCTTATTATCCTCAACGATCCGAAAACAGGCGTTCCGAAGGCTATTATGGATTGCACCTGGATCACCGCAATGAGAACAGGGGCAGCAACTGCCGTTGCCGCAAAATACCTTGCAAAAAAAGATTCAAAAACGTTAGGAATTATCGCTTGTGGCAGACTGGGAAGAACAAACGTAAGAGCGCTGCTCAATACGTTTAAGCTAGAGAGAGTCTATGCGTATGATATTGATTTTCAGCGAGCAAAGATATTCGCAAAAGAGGTTCAAGAGTGGTGCCCCGCCGAAGTAATCCCCGTACGTACGGTAAAGCGAGCGGTAGAAGAACTCGATATCGTCGTCACGAGTGGACCGATTGTTGATAAGCCCGAACCGCCGATTAAAGCTGCTTGGCTTAAGCCTGGCTCATTCGGATGTGCTCTTGATTTTGATGCATCCTTTGAACCAAAGGCGTTCTCACAGGCACAACTCCTCGTTACTGATGACATCCCTCAATTTGAGTACTTCCGAGGGACTGGATACTTCAAGCAAACTCCTGAGCCCCACCTCGATCTGGGAAAACTTGTCGCCGAGCCGAAGCGACGGCGGCGAAATCCTGCGACACGAACTATGAGCATTCAGCTGGGAATTGGGATTCTCGATATAGCGGTGGGCAAACTCGTATATGACCGGGCCTTGGAAATGGATGATATTGGGACCGAACTTCCTTTTTAAGCCTTGAAGAGACCTGTTGAAATATAGCTATCACTCTACTCGTCTACAGGAGACGAAAGATCTATCGAGAGCCCTCTTCTATCCGATAATCTTCTAAAAGTCTGAATTGCCTCCGTTGCGATAATCCCAGCCCGTTGCCGAGAGACACCTAAAATCTCTCCAATCTCCGAGAGATTCAGCTCTGGCTCTCCATACAATCCAAATCGATGAACTATCGTTATTTGCTCGCGCATGGGAAGTTGGCCAAGTATTTCCTTTACTAGCTCACTGCGCTCCTGTAGCGCAACGCGCGTTGGCACATCTAGCTCCTGAGTCTTTACATTCTCTTCAATCGCTCGATCGATTGAGGACACACTCTGCGAAGCCCGTTGAGCGTTCTTCCATCTTTGATTTGAAAACTTAAGCTTCTTAATCAGGAGCGCATTATCCACTCTCCAATCCTGGCTATCGCCAAGCAGAACTTTTTCTTTTTTAATTTTTTTTGCATCTCGACGGACGGCCTCAGGCACATGAATAAGAGAGGCTTCTTTATGAACAGAACGAGTAAGGGCTTGACGTATCCACCATGTTGCAAAGGTGGAAAAGCGCTTATTCGCGGAAGGATTAAAGCGATGAGTTGCGCTCACTAGCCCCTGATTCCCAATCATAATCAGGTCTTCTAACAAGAAAGGGGCCCTCAGAAAATTCTTTGCCTCTCTGAGCACGAGTCGATAGTTCTTGGAAGCAAGCACGTCAGCACCATCAGTCCAAAGTTTTTGGGATTCAAAAAACTGCTTTCCTACCCTCAAAAACAATGAGAACGGCATAGCCTCTCGACACTCTATCTCTTTAATGGCATGCCTTATACGGCAAAGCGCCTCGGCATCAGAAGGATCAGTCGGTTTAGGGCAATTCGAAACACTCTCAGCGATATTGTCCTCAGGATTTTGCCCTCGAAGATGACTCAATAAAGTCTCTAACGTCATTCCAAATCGCTGCGAAAAGCACTCTCCAGTTTTGATGGCATCCGAAAACCGGGAACAACTGCTTTTAGTACTCACTCCTTCAAATTCCGTTGGACTAAGCAGCACATCAAGTTGTCGAGGAGAAAGCCTTGATTCCAGCGCTGACCTATCACTCCGACTTACTCCTCTCAGACCAGATTCCTGAATCCTGCTTCTTATCTCTATCAGCTCCTCACGAGACAGTGGGACATCGCGAAGCATTTCAGAAACTGGCAAGAAGACATTCTCCACGGCTTGAACAAAGATTTTTTCTGCAATGGCAATCTTTTCAAGTTCTAACCCCTTCGTATCAATAGAACTGTTCCGATACGGATTCTGCTTGGACTTCTCTCCAATATCGGAAAGTACAGAACGCAACCATTCTGAATTATTCTTCAGACGAGAATGATAATCAGCCTCACTTATCCTTCCCTCTTGATGCTCCTTTTTGGACACCATATTTTTGTGATAGAGGTCGAGCAACACCTCCTTCTTTGCTTCGAGCTGCTGCGCTCCATTCAAGATTCTCAACGGGGGATGCGCAAAGGACATGAGCATAGAAGGGAGCTGTAATGCGTGTTCGAGGCAAACAGCCTGGTTCGTCACTATCTGTTTAGCGAGTTCTCTCTCTTGTTTTCTCGATAAAAGTTCATGGCGCCCAAGAGTCAGAAATAGGGCATTTTTTGGCGCATCCAGAAAACTCTCTTGCTCTTCTTTACTCAGCGTGCCGACATCACTCAGAGTGGGCATTTGCAAAGAGCTCCGACCAGTGATGCGAAGACTCGGCAAGGAGGCACTCTCACGAGAGAAGCAATTCTCTTCTTGATACTGAACTGAGTCCCCCTGAATCACATGCTACCCCACCATGAAAGACCACACTCCGGCAAGTCTCACACATCTCTATATCTGAAACAAAAATCGATACTAAAGTGCTGATTTTGCAAACAACTTCTAGCACCGCCCCCTTTGAGGCTCGATACCTCGTTTCTTCCTCCCAAAGGGCTTCAATGCTGAAAGACAGCCTTTCCCACAACCCTTTATTCGTCGGTAAGCGCTTTGATTTTTAACTTCATTCCCGGCATCACCCCCACTATTCGAGCGGATTCTCCAGCTGGGATAATCCCGGACTCAGTGGTTGCATTCCATAGCTCACCATTAACAAAAATTTTACCATGAGCGGAGACAGTTTCTCGAACCTCACCAATCTGTCCGATCAGTCCCTCAGCACCCGTAAGGGGCTCTTGTTTGCGAGAGCGAGCAGCAGCTCTTATAACGAAGAATAAGTACGTCCCCAGCACTGTTCCAATGGGAAAGACCACTGATTTTGATACTACCAAGCCAGGTGCCTGGGTAACATCAACGAGATAGAGCAACCCGAGCATCATCGAGATAATACCCCCCGCCGCAAGAATCCCTGATGCGAAGAAAAATTCAGCTGTGATTAAAAGCCCTCCCAAAACAAGTAATACTAATCCGCCTTGACTAAGAGGAATAATCTGAGAAACAGCTAATGCGAGGACTAAAGAAATCACACCGAAGACACCTGGAAAAATCAATCCAGGATTATAAAGCTCAATTGAAATTCCTGTTGTTGCTATCAACCAAAGAATCGCAGCAACGTTTGGATTCGATAGAACATTCAGCACTTCATCTCGAAAATCGATAGGGATTACCCGAATTGGGAGGTCAGAGTAATCTTCAAGACGAAAGGTGTTCTCTTCAATTACGACCTCCCTTCCCGCCGCTTTTTTTATCAGTTCACGTACGTCAGCCGCTACATAATCCACAACTCCTTGCTCAACTGCTTCGCGGTCAGTTAGTGAAACGCTCTCTCTGACAGCCTTTTCTACCCACTCGATATTGCGACCACGCTGCTCCGTCACCGACTTTACAAGGGCTGTGGTGGCTTCTTCGACCTTCTTTCGCATGTCTCCTTCAATATCCTTACCGTCCCCACTGACGGGATGTGCTGAACCGATACTTGTCCCTGGGGCCATAACCGCTACATGCGCGGCCATAGTGAGGAATACTCCAGCTGAGGTAGCGGTTCCCCCAGTTGGGGAGATATAAACCACTATTGGCACCTTCGATTGAAACATGGCTTGAATCATTCTTTGAGTTGTCTGAAGAATGCCTCCAGGAGTATTCAACTTGACGACAAGCAGCTTTGCTCCACCGTTTTCTGCTTCAGAAATGGCATGCTCGAGATAACTCTGTGTGCCAGGTAAAATCATCATATCCATGTCGATAACTGCCACATATCCCTCTGACTGAGATGTGTTGGCTCCAGCCGCATTACCCTCAAGAGCCCAGGCATAGCGAACTGCTCCTGTTCCAAGGAGTTGTCCACCGAGATATTGGCCAATCGCAATAAGCCCAAAAAAGAAAACGGTAATCCACCTGCTGTAGCACTTCATCCTCAATTCCCTAATTATCCGTTGACGAGGTCAGAAGCTGCTGCAAATCATTCCAGAAAAGACGCTTAGTCCCTGGATCGTCAACTACGGTTCGTAAGTCTATCGTCTGAATAATCCTTGAAAAACACCCCTTCTTTCTCGCAAGAAAATTTTTCAGGGCGACAGATGGCTCCCCAAGTATCATAGCTTGTGGAAGCCCCTCTAAGAGTCGCTCATCACGCTCAAGCGGAGAATAGTCAGACGACAATTGCTCATCAACGAGAAGACATTCCGCCACTGACCACTTTAATCCCTTACGAATAGCAGCTTGTAAAAGCGCTGTGTGTTTTTCAGAAAGGGCTGCACCACTCGAAAAAAATACACACTGTAGAGGCGCCGTTCCGCCAAGGGAAAGATGAATACGGTCTGAACTTCCAGCTTCTGGCGACATCCCGCCTGTAGCCTCTGTAGCCTGAATATATTCTTCAGGAATTCCCCCCGGGAAAGCAGATTGCCACCGCGAAAGGTATTGATAGAAATCCTCCAGAGAAAGTTCGTCTTCTTGGGTACGCTTAGAGTTTTCTGACATGGTGAAGTATCTTCTCTGCAACTCGATTCTTATAACTGGTAGCAACTTCCGTTTCTCGACCATGCTTATCAACAATCCAGACTCGGTTGGTCTGAAGCTCAAGAGATTCTTCAGCAAGATTGCCTACAATCATATCTACTTTCTTATCGGAAAGCTTTTGTTGTACAGAGGCTACGAGATCTTCAACTTCCCCAGTTTCTACCGCAAACCCGACTAACTTTACTTGGGAACCATTTTTTTCACGCATGCGGCCTAATTCCGCCAAAATATCAGTATTGGGCTCAAGACCAAGGGAAGATGGAAGTTCCCCCTTCTTTAGCTTCATCTCAGATGTGCGCTTTGGTCTTACGTCCGAAACTGCTGCTGCCATGATAATAACATCTGGAGCTTCGCCAGCTTCTGGAAATGCTCTCTGAACAACAGCTCGCTTCATATCTTCGGCCGATGACACAAATGATGTCTCAATTCCCGTCGGCAATTTTGCTTTTACGGGACCACAAATGACTTCCACCTGGGCTCCCCTCCGAAATGCTTCGCGCGCAATCGCAACACCCATCTTTCCAGAAGAACGATTTGAGATAAATCGAACTGGGTCTAGCGGCTCGCGAGTCGGCCCAGTGACAACTAATACTCGCTTCCCTACATACGATCCATCTCCGAATGCCTTCAACGTGTGGTGAAAGATATTCCATGGTTCCGACATCCGTCCACGGCCCCGCCAGCCACACGCCAACCGACCTTCTCCCGGCTCAACGAATAGCACCCCACGTTCTTTCAAAATTTGAAGGTTGGTTTGTGTTGCCGGATTACTAAGCATATTTACATTCATCGCGGGCGCCATTAACACCCTTGTCCGGCTCGCCAAAAGACTGGCGAGTAACGGACTGTCAGCAATCCCAGCTGCGTACTTCGCAATTACGTTTGCCGTGGCGGGAGCGATGACAAACAGGTCCGCCCAATCTGCGTATTCGATATGACCAATCCCGCACGCCTCTTCTTGCTCCCAACTACTCAACACTGGATGCCCAGTAATGGTTTGAAACGTCAAGGGAGCTATAAATTTCTCCGCTTGCTCTGAGAAGATTGCCTTCACTTCAAACCCTCGTGTTACATACCGTCTTGCAAGTTCAGCAGCCTTATAGGCTGCGATGGAACCAGTGACTCCTAATACGATTTTATTCCTTGCTGAATGCGTCGTCATACTCCCCTCACAAATGGATTGGCTCTCTTCTCATTTCCCACAGATGTGTCTGGTCCATGTCCTGGAAGCACCCTTGTGGCATCAGGTAATGAATATATCTCCTGCCTAATACTCTCTAACAACTGCTCGTGATTTCCTCCTGGAAGGTCTGTTCTCCCAATTGAACCCGCAAAAAGCGTATCCCCAGCGACAATCACACCGAGTGCCTCACACACAAAGACCAGATGTCCTGGAGAGTGCCCCGGAGTGTACCTTACCTCAAATTCAACTCCCCCAAACGAGAGTTTTTCCCCACCTTCTAGAAAATGATCCGGCTCTGGACAGTTCCTCATTGCTCCTGGAGGCAATTGGTACATTTCAGCGATACTCTCCACCCGAGAGCGGTACTCGTGCTCTATACGATGCCCGTAAAGAGGCACCGATTTATAGTCGAGGAGATCCGCTACTCCTCCGCAATGATCCAGGTGAGAATGTGTCAGCCAAATCGCCTCAAGAGTCAGCTGTAACGACTCAAGTCGTGAGATAATCTCGTTTGCGTCTCCTCCGGGATCAACAATAACCGCACACTGACGCTCATCATCCACCAGGATACGGCAGTTTTGCCCAAGAGGGGTTACCTCAATCGTCTCGATTCTCACTCCCATACCGACGCCTTCTCCGAAATCCCCATCTCTTGCTCTTCCTCTTCGGTGAGCCCATGCCCGCTGAGCACGAACCATCCGAGAACCGCTGCAAAAATTCGTGTAAAAGCAGCATGTTAAGCTGCAAGCCGTCTCGTTTCTGAGGATTCCCCCAGCATAGTAGCACAACCAACCTAAAGTCGTAATAGCGGGGTGTAACCTTTCTCTTCGCGGCGTGAAGCCCTATTATTCCCCCTATGGAAAGTGAACGGTCTAAAAAACGCCATTATTCTAGCTATCTTCTGCGATTCTTAGCGGGAGCTTGGCTCCTGTTTACGGTGGCTCTCATTATCTGGTGGTATATCTTCAGCCAGCGACAAATAGAACGGCTTTCCCAAGCTGGGGGGGTCATTGCTGATGACCTGATCCGCAACCAAAAAATGCTTATGTGGGAGGGTGGAACTCTCTTATGTTCCTTAGTTTTGGGGGGAGCGGCACTGCTTTATTTCATAGTGCGCGATCAAAAACAGACACAGCGACTGAAAGAGTTCTTTTTAACCTTCACGCATGAATTGAAAACACCAATATCAACGCTTCGTCTTTATGCAGAGTCATTACATGAAAGCCTTGAGAAATCAGAACTCGCCGAACCAAGTCGAGATCTCATTCGAGAGGTAGATAGACTTTCCTTACAACTTGATAACTCTCTTGCTCTGGCGCTTACTCCTGATAGCCGCCTCCATCTCGAGACACTTTCCCTCAGTGAAGTAATCCGACCTCTGCGCGATGAATTCGATCAGCTTTCTATCGAGGCCCCTGAAGACATCTCGCTCTTTGGAGACATGCAAGGTGTGGTTACTATTCTTCGAAACATTTTCAAAAACTCTCTAACCCATGGGAAAGCAACAAAAGTTGAAATCTCACATGAGACAAAGGGAACCTCTCATCCTTCTGTGATTATTGCGATTCGGGATAACGGAGCAGGTCTTGCAGACCAGAGACAACACTCGCTCTTGGGACATAAATTTCAACGACTCTACAGAGGAAGTGGCTCAGGCATCGGACTCTACCTCTCCAAACAACTCGCCGAGAAAATGAATGGTTCACTCGTATTTCCCCATACCGAAGCTGGGTTTTTAGTGCAGCTTGAACTCCCACTTGTATCACTGGGAGGAGCATGAGGTCCATTCTGATTGTCGAAGACGACAAAGCACTCCTCAAGATTATGAATCAACGCCTCCGAACCGCCGGATATGAAACGCGCTCAGCTGAAACACTGTCGGAGGCTTGCAACCTCCTCTCGACGAACCAGTTTGTACTAGCACTCATTGATATTGGGCTCCCAGATGGTGATGGGTTTGAACTGGCTCGTATCATTGACTCTCAATATGCCTTCCCTTTCGTGTTCCTGACAGCCATGTCTTCACCAGAATATAGACTTGAAGGCTATGAACTCGGCGCTGCTGACTACATTCCAAAACCATTTCATTTTAAGGAGCTCCTGCTTCGAATAGAGAGAATTATTGGCGCACAAAAACAACTCTTACCTCTAGAGGTTGATGGAGTTCATCTCAACCCCAATACTTATGAACTCACTCCCAAAGATGGCGAAGTAATTCGACTAACAGAAAGAGAGTTCTCTCTGCTCTATCATCTAATTGACTCCTCTCCTCGCATAATTTCACGGCAGGAGGTTTTATCCTCGCTTTGGAATAATCAGGAAAAAACCCCCGCCCGAGGTGTTGATAATGTGATTTTGAAACTCCGACAGATTGGAGACGGCATAATATCCAGTCGGATACTCGCTGTTCGGGGTATTGGTTATCAGTGGCTCTAATAAAGGGGCTCTAATGAACAGGCTCGCTACACCGACACCAAAACCCTAACGTCCCCCCAGATGAAGCAGACAAATCTTCAGCCTGATAGCTTATAGAACCACACTCAGCTGGATGGAGGAATAATGCGTTCTTGTCCTCCCATATAGCTTCGGAGCGCCTCTGGTATAAGCACCGTGCCATCTTCTTGCTGATGCATCTCAAGCAGTGGAATGAGGACTCTCGGCGTCGCTATACAAGTATTATTCAGGGTGTAACAATAGTTAATATTCCCGTCTCCATCTCGATATCGAAGCTTAAGCCGCCGAGCTTGAAACTCATAGAATGTAGAGCAACTATGCGTCTCTCCATACTTCTGTCGAGATGGCATCCAAGTCTCTATATCGTGCTTAAGTACCTGTCCCTGTCCCATATCTCCCGCACACACCGTTGAAACTCGGTAAGGCAGTTCAAGTTTTTGAAGCATTAACTCTGCGTTATGCAAGATTGCCTCATGATGCCTAAGGCTCTCATCCTTGTCAGCTTTACAGATGACCACTTGCTCAACCTTAGAGAACTGGTGGACTCGGTATACGCCGTGGGTGTCCTTCCCGTAACTCCCTGCTTCACGACGGAAACACGGCGAGATTCCAGCATAGAGCTTGGGCAACTCACTCTCGGAGAGAATCTCATCCATGTGGTACGAAGCTACTGGCACCTCGGAGGTCCCGATGAGATAATGGGAATCATCGCGCACATCGAGATGAAACGCCTGCTCTTCCCCTCCAGGAAAGTAGCCAGTCCCCTGCATCGCCTCATAGAGAACGACTAACGGTGGATCAAATAATGTAAAACCTGCCTCATATAAGAGATCCATCGCAAGGCGAAGTATCGCTTGTTGAAGCCGAGCGCCATCGCCTTTCAAAAAATAATTACGCGCACCCGCTACTTTCACCCCTCGTTCAACATCGATAATATCGAGATTCTTTCCAAGCTCGACATGATCCTTTAATGGAAAGGCAAACTGCGGAACCTCACCCCAGTGCCTCAACGGAACATTGTCATCTTCATCTTTGCCGTCAGGAACCTGCTCATCAGGGAGAGATGGTATTAACAACTGGATTTTTTCCCACTCATCCTGTAGCTCTTTAAGTCTTGCTCCTTCCTCTTTCACATCTCCCGAGAGCGCTTTCATCCGAGAAAGCATCTCGTCTTTCGCCTCGCCAGACAGCCCTCGCAATTCTTTGTTGCACTTATTTTGCTCTGCGCGTAGCTCTTCAACTTTGTTCTTGAGCCCTCGATATTCCTGATCGAGCCTCAAAAATGACTCGATGTCGACTTGCATACGTTTCCTCCGAGCCGCATCAATGTAGAGTTCAGGTGCTTCACGCAGGTGTTTGAGATTGATCATAAGTCGTGTCCTAATCTATAACTGTAGCGGGAAATAAATATCCCCAATGGCAGATTCTCCTGTTCAAAGCGTGGATCGCTGGTAGAATCATACTCGCTTCTCAATATAGTGAAAGTTTCTAATGGATAAAACCAGAGAATCGAAAGAAGAGGAAATTACTGGGTCTGACCTGGGCACCCCCTCTGCGCAGCGCCCAACGTCAGCGAATTCTGTAATGCCTCGTGGCGTTATCTCAGCCTCTGAGCTTCAAAAAGGAGGCGGATTTCAGAAAAATGGGGGCACAAACGCTCCTCGCCGCGAAGCAGCTCAACACTCAACCCTGAAAGTAAACTCACAGCTCGAAGTAATACGAGGAGAGGTCGAACGGGTTCGATTCAAAAAAGCAGAGAGTGATTTCGTCATTTTTGAACTCAAAGCAAAAGACACGCTATCTTCTACTGTCGTTGTTGGAAATGGTGCTGACATCGCTGCTGGTCTTGAGGTGATCATTACTGGGGAATTTGTAACCCATCCGCGCTTTGGTGCGCAGTTTAAGGCGAGAAATATTTCCATAGTACCACCAAGTTCCACAGATGGCATAACGAAGTATCTCGCGAGTGGGGTAATTCCTGGCATTGGTCCGACCCTTGCTCGTAGAGTTGCAGAACACTTCGGCGGAGAGACATTAAATATTCTCGAGAGGACTCCTGAAAGGATTCAAGAGGTGTCGGGAATTGGTTCAAGTAAAGCACACGCGATTGCGACATATCTTGAAGAAAATAAATCACTGCATGAAATCACGAGATTCCTGACAGAGCATCATATCCAACCGGGTCTCGCAAATCGCATCTATAAACGGTATGGGAATCGCTCCATTGAGCGCTTAAAACAGAATCCCTACCTGCTTGCGCGCGATGTTGTTGGCGTTGGTTTTAGAACTGCCGACTCCGTAGCACTTCGACTTGGCATTGAACTAGAGTCTCCAGAACGACATAGAGCTGGACTTCTTTATAGCCTCGAAAGAGCACGCGATGATGGGCATTGTTTTCTCCCTCGTGAAGCCCTGTTTTCCTCCTGCGAATCGCTCCTCGAGACTCATCCCTCCCTCGTTGATCACGAACAGAGACTGCGCGAACTCCTCGAAGAGAAGCTTGTCTCTACGAGAGATGAACACGTCTATCTTACATCACTCGCTCATGCAGAAGAGTATATTGCTACCTTTGCAGTAGAAAGACTGACGCCTCGCAAAAAAATGCTACTTGATGAGCTAGAGATGGAAAAAACCATACGAAGAGTTGAGGGCGATCTTGCTATTACATTTAGCAATGAGCAGAGAAAGGCAGTGCATGCCGCTCTTTCCTACCGTTTGCTCCTCCTTACTGGGGGACCAGGCTGCGGGAAAACAACTGTCACCCGTGCTATTGTGGAAGCGTTAGCAGAGGCGGGCTGCAATATTGCACTCACGGCTCCTACCGGAAGAGCAGCGCAGCGCATGTCTCAGGTTTGCAATCTCCCTGCGAAGACAATTCACCGGCTTCTTCGTTTTGACCCATTTACTCGGCGGTTTATTCACAACGAGTCTTTTCCGATTGAACAAGATGAAAAGCAAGTAGATGCAATTATCGTCGATGAGTCGTCGATGATAGACCTTCTCTTAGCTCAATCACTGTTTTCTGCCATACCACATAACGCGACAATCATCCTTGTGGGAGATAAAGACCAGCTCCCGTCTGTAGGACCTGGAAGAGTGTTTGGTGAGCTCCTGTCTATTACCGAGATTCCAACCATTACCTTATCCCAACTCTATCGTCGGGAAGAAACATCGAGAATCAATGACATCGCATATCAGATTAATGCTGGTCTAGATCCACAAATTCCAGAACCAGATGGAGTAACGAAATCAGATGCATACTTCCTTGAACGCACTGATTCAGAAGAAGCTGCTAGTACCATTGAGCGACTCTTCATAGAACAAATCCCGAAGAAATTCGGCATTGCACCCGGTGATATTACTGTATTAACTCCCTCAAATCGGGGGCCACTTGGAACTATTCAACTCAATGAACGACTGCAACGAGCTGTACTTGGGCAACACGATCGAGCATTTACCCTGACAAATTCCGATATCTCATTCTATGAGGGTGACAGAGTATGCCAGCGAAAGAATAACTATCAGATCGATGAGTTTGGTGTCTTCAATGGAGATACCGGAACTATTGTAGAGATAGATGATTCGGGCAAAGAGCTCACGGTAGAACTTTGGGATGGGAGACTCATCAATTATTCTGAGAATGACATTCAGCAACTCACACTGGCTTATGCCCTTACTGTTCATCGGTCTCAGGGAAGCGAAATCCCGTGTGTCGTTCTCGCTCTCAATGAATCGCACTACACGCTTTTAGAGCGCCAGCTCATATACACAGCTGTAACTCGAGCAAAGAAGCTGCTAATCGTGGTAGGTTCGCGAAAGTCGCTTTCCCTTGCCAGTAGAAGAGCACAAAGTAAAAAGCGCTTTTCTAGCCTCAAAGGGCGAATAGAAACCATTTTACGCTAAATATCGTAGGGCAAGAGTGCCCATGAAGTGCTCAGCTGAGTGTTGCCGTTAAGAAGGGATCTTTGGAAGACGAAACAGCAATATTTCAGGATTATGAAACCCGTACGTGCCTCCACTCGACTTCACACTATGCACGAGCTCTCCATCCCGAAGAACCCGTTCGATTCTCCGTCGGACGAATTCATCAGTGCGGGGCTGAGAAAAGTATCTATCAAACCAGAGGCTAGAGAGAAGTAAATAATCGAAATTCGCAGCGGCCAACCTCTCTAGCTCCAACTCCTGTCCAATCCGGTCACTCGGTGCATAGGTAACTTGGAAGTGTTCTTGAGATAGCTCAGGGGAATATTGCTTATGATCGATATAAATCCGACTCCCATGCGGAATCTCTCTCTCAATCCAGCGCGCCATCTGCAAACGAGTATCTGGAACAAGCTCTTGATGCAGAATACGTGTTGTAAAAAGAGGCACAAAGAGAGACAGTCCACTCACTAACAGAAAGCTCTTCTTTTTCGCAAACATCTGATCAGAAAAGGCTCCTATTAAGAGCGCAAAATATGGAAGGCACGGAAGAATATATCGCTCTGGTTGAGGAGCAGGTTTTGCCTTTACATACTCTGCTGGAAAATAAAATGCGAGCAGCACAGCAATAACAAGCAGTGCGGGCATGTTCCTTTTGCGCAAGAAAAATCCAAACGCAATAAGCCCAAGGAAGAATGGTGGCGCGGTTACCCCTTTATAGAGGCTCCTTTCAACATGATACATCCAGTATTGAGACCAAGGAGTGATCGCAAAGAGGTGCCCATTTTGCATATGTTGCTGCTCGAAGAGAAAGTCTTCCACAAATTTTGTCGAGTTCAGCAAGACATACGGAGAGCACACAAGAAATGCAAGAGGAACAGCAACGAGGGCAAGCACAAGGGCAAACCATACTTTTCGATCCCGGGGAATCCATCGACCCTCTATAGCCAAAGCGCCCAGCACTGGAATTATAACTGACATCAAGCCAGAGTATTTTACGGAGGCAGAGCAACCTGCTGCGATACCTGCAAGTACTAACCAAAAACTTTTCTTACTTCTCAATGCATAGACGGCAAATAGCGTAGAAAGTAGAACAAAAAATGTGAGCAATGAGTCCTCTTTGAGATACCGACTGCATGTAACATGCAGTGGAAAAACGGCAAGTAAAGAAGCAGCGAGCAGCCCCGCTCTGGTTGAAAAGAGCTTTTTTCCGATGAGATACGTGAGCACGATTGAAAAGATGCCCGCTAGAGCACTTACGAGTCTCCCTGATAGAATAAGGCTCTCATGAAAGGCGCCAGAGAAAAATCCAAATGCATGGCCAGCAAGATTCAAACCATACGTGCAATAGAGAAGAAGCGTTGGATGAAGAAAATAATTCGGGTCGAGCGTTCCACTATTATACATACGCATAACAGCATTGAGCTTCGCCACCTCATCAGGATGATAATTCAGTGGAAGACCGAAAGAGATGCCAGAAAATCGAAAGTAGCTGCCCAAAGCAACAATCAAAGAAACAAGGCACGCCCTGCCCCACCTTCGCTGCTTGTCGACTGCTGAAACTGAGTTGCCTTCGTCAAGCACCGTTTGAGCCAAAGATGCGCCAAAAAGCATCACACACAAGACTCCCCATAGTGGAAAGAGCCTACTGAACGGTGCCAGTTGAAGTGTACTCAAAAGCCATCCACTACATGTCAGAAGAATCAATCCAACAGGCACACGGTATGAAATTGGTGCGATTTCAAGTGCCAACAAGACGAGGAACAACACAAAGGCCGTAATTAACAAAACAACTTGTGGAGCAACAACTGGAAAACCCAGCTTTGAGCCGAGAGAAAGTCCGCTTAATTGAACTCCTAATTTCCTCTGATCGGCACCGCCAGGGGTGAAGGGATTGAAAACCCGAATCACAACTGTTCTCGGTTCGCACCCACCCGTCAAAAAGAGGCGAACCGTGGTATCCTGCAACACTTCGAGTCTTTTTATCTCTTCCCCACAGAGCTCAAATGATAGCAGAGCAGGGGGCTGCCCCTCTGGACGCCAACTCTTCAGACTTAAATCTATCCGATTCCCTCTCTGAGAAAGCCGAGGCAAACGTATGGTAGCTCCATCCTCAATCCATCCATCGCGAGCGATAGAGGAGAAGGCATGATGATCTTCGTGTGGTGTCAAATAGGTTGGATATCCAAGGGTAAGCCCGATGAAAACGGCTATCACACAAAAAAATATCAAGGAAAGAAATCGTTTGTACTTCTCGCGTTTTGCTTGAATGCTTGTACCAAAATTCACGATACGTCTCCTGTATCACCTTGCAACCATACACCCAGAGCATGAATATCAACGATGGCTGAAAAATCATCCCGGAATACTAGTGGAGGAAAACTCCCCGTATCTACCTTAGAGGGAAGCTGTTTGTAGGCATAACGCTCTGGCTCTAGCGCTGTTAACGAACGAACAAGTGCTCCTAAAGGAGGGTGAAAGCTCTCTTTCTTGAGCTCTTCTGGGTAAAACCGCTTCCGTCGAAACACAAAATAATCAATGCCTTCAGGATACAGAAGGTCATATACCTCCTGCAAACTCTGAGCATAGTGTGCTCTGAAAGAGACTTCCAAGCGTCGCTCTATTTCTTGGCGATACCGAGAGTAAAACGGATGATAGGTCTCATTCGTTGCATACGCCCTTCGTTCTCCCAAAAGCATCATCCCATCGATTAGCCGTGGCTCACCTGCAAATAGCGAATCTCTCGACGTATATTCTTTTGCCCACAAAAAAAGTTTGCCGTGCTTGGTATATGAGTAATTAAAATTTGCAGACCCCTGCAATCCACTACCAGAGCCGAGAATGATGAATCCAGCTAAAACAAATAAGCCCAAGGCTCCCCTCCAGGAATTTGTTGGCGAATGAATCTCATCGGTTGCTTCTCGTTGCCGAGAGTCAAACACTCTCCAGACCAAAATAGGAAAGGTCATTATCCAAAATAAACCAAGTGGAAACTGGAGATGCCGATTTGGCACATACAACCAAAATGCAAGTGGTCGCGATAGAAGGTAGACAATCAGAATAGAAACAAGAAAAGCATAAAAAATACCGGGAAGAGATGATCGCTTACGAGCGACTTCACACGCTATCATTCCAACGAACAACAACAGCACCAGAGCTGGCATATAGTACTCAACGAACGGCCCTGGATTATACAAGCGCCCCAAAAATGGTAAAAAACCAAAGGTCAGAATCTCAGCTGGAATCGTCGGAAAAGGGAGGAATGCAAATCGACCATCCGGGACCTGAAACTGCGGCATATCAACTGCCTCTGCAAGGCTTACCATCTGACCGACATCTTCAGGACGCTGAACAACAAAAAATGTTACTGCAGCATATACCGGTACTAACACCACAAGACGCCAAAACGGCTTCGACATCTCTCTCTGCCCACCGACAAACAATGAAACAAAAAGCCACAAACCGTATGCGACACCACAGACAAAGGCTGTTGGAGGATTACTGAGACATCCAAGGAAAAGGATGATCAGTATCGCGGTATGATTTTTCCTGAGAGCAAAATAGCAGATTGCCGGTATGAGCACTGCTGCCCATCCACGCGGTAATCCGCCAGTCATTCTTTGAATGAGATAACGGCAATGTAGGAACCAGATAACACTAAACAGTGCTGCAGGAGTGCTAGCACATCGCCTTACGACCGCAAAGAGAAATGTGGCTGCTAACAATACTTGAATGAGCATCACCCAATGAGCCGCCATCAAGACATCTCCTGTGAGCCACGTCACCAGAGCACAAAACCCATAATGTGCAGGAGCAAGATAGCCCCTCATCGTTTCATAGATAAAGTCTCCCTGAAACACTCCAGGATTCAATAATTCATGAAAGGGGAACCATTGCTGCAACGCATCATCAGTTGTCCAGCCAGGATGAAACCAATAGGGCAAACTTTCGATAAAGTGATACAGGTATACAATGAGGAGCACAAAAAAGATAAAAGAGATGGCTGGGGTATTCACAGCACCGTGTAGCACTGCTCTTCCTATCCCCGCGCGCGTATGATTTTCAACCCTCTCCATCGCTTAATACTTTATACTGTGTGAGTAGCAATTCAAGGACATGCTCTCCTCAATCTGAGCTCTTCAACTGGATTGGACCTACTCAACGAATAATATGGAACTCTTTCCTCTCTCGTCAAACGACTCACTGACTCACCTCATCCTGAAGGCTATACCCCCATGAAGAGCTAATCGGGCAATTGCTGAAGCTCTTCCTCTATCTGAACCAGTGGGTCCCCTCCCTCAGGGAAACCGCCTGATGAAACTCTTTCAGTACTGCTACTCTGCTCTCTGTCATCACGAGGCGTACTGATTGCGAGCTTGTCGATGTCTCTCTTCGCCTCTTTTGCTATTGCACTCTCTGCTCCAACACCGATATTTTTTACTGCCTCTGCAAGCTTACTCATCAGCTGATCTTCTTGTTGATGAACCTCCTGCTGCAGAACTCTTCCGCCTTCTTTGGCGGCTTGTGCTTTTGCTGGCAGAGGCATCGCACCGACAAAGACTGAGAAACCAAGCACTATCCCCAAAATGATAGGCCTTCTTTCTCTTGCTGCTCGCCAATCCATAACACACCTCTCCATAGTGCCAACTATCTCACCAAGTCCTGAGGTCCCATTCAATACCATCTCTCGAGGTTCTTGTGCTAGCTCCTGCGTATATGAAGTTTCTCGATAGAGAGAGGATGCTTCATTTGAACCTCAAGTGGTAATACAGAAAGTTTTCCCCGAAAGGCACTTGTGGCTGTGATTATCACAGCCGTATCCTATAGGAAGGTCCTGTAAAGGGTGCTGAACGGGCTATGTGGAAAAAACTTCTCTCAAGAAAAAAACCAAAATATAACACGTCTCAGATCCCGAGACTATCATTGGGCTTTAAACAAACGCTCACGAACTCTCTCGGTCCGAATGCGATTCCTGTCATGCCTGATTCCGCAGAGCGGCTCTTTCACGTTGTGATGAATCCAGATTCTGAAGCACTCGACTTTGTTAAAGCCATCGAAGGTGACGAGGGGCTTTCCTCTCGGATTATAAAAATTGCAAATAGCGTGTATTTTGACCGTGGTTCCGGAAGCGAAAGTGTCGTAGAGGCTGTTGCCGTCATCGGAACCAAGGAACTCAAGAATATTCTTGGGGCTAATACCTTCAGCACGCTCTTTCTCAATAATAATCCTCTACGAGATCAGTTATGGGAGCATAACCTTGCTACTGCTATTTTCAGCCGTGAACTGTCAATTCGAAGACTCCCAGGCAAAGAGAATGAAGCTTTTCTCGGAGGTCTGCTCCACGACATTGGAAAACTCTTGCTCTTAGATGTAGACCCCAGTGGATATGAACGCATCATGAAGCAAGGCGGCAATGTTGGTGCATTTTGTCCAGCAGAAGAAGATGTTTATCCATTTAATCACTGTGAAGTAGGACAATTCATCGCTGAGCTATGGAATTTCTCTGATGAGCTCAAAGCAGTCATTCGGTTACACCATGCACCCCTTGATATCATTCAAGATGATCCGCTGGTGATCCTCGTAAAAAGCGCAGATCTTCTCTCGCATCGTTTACGGATTGGACTTAAGCAATATGCAGATGGGCTCAGAAGCGTTGCAGTCAAAGAGCTTCCACACACACTCAATGCACTCGGATTCTCAGAGGGAGAGTCGAAAGAGATCATCGCTGAATTCCCTATGCTTTTTGAAGAAGAGCGCGAGCGGCTCCAGGTTCCATGACAATATTTCGTCAAGCGATAAGAAGGATTCAACACCTTATCTTGGGAGATTCGGTGCAGTCCCCCTCCCCATCAGGACAAGATCAGATTCTCCTTAATCGACATCAAGTCCTTGTTGAGAATTTGGCTGCGGCGCTCATCATTCGAGATATGAATGGTGCCATTACTTACTGTAGCCCCTTCACGGAAGTTATGTGCGGCTGCCCGCTGTCGACTATTTACGAAGGCAACGAGGATTTCTTTGCAAGAATTGTCCATCCCTCGGACCGAGCATCATTCTTAAGAAGCATACAACTTGCTCAAATGGGTGAAAGCTTTCAGATGCGACATCGATTCTTCCATAACTCAGGTTTTGAAATATGGATTGAATCCCGAACCGCACCGTTGTTCGATGAGTCTGGAAGATTTATGGCGTCACTCACCCTCATGGTCGATGTAACGAGTGCGGTTCGATTCGAAGAACAAATGCAAGAACGAAATCAAGACTTACAACAAATCACCTCTATAGCTGCCGAAGAAATACAGAATGAGGTCTTTACCTTAAAAGGAATGCTTGCCCTTTCGGAAGATGGACTGCCGCTCGAGACAATGAATAGTGCGATCCGTGCTTCTGCGGCAAAATTAGAGAGCCTGGCGCAGGGCCTCACAGAGTTTGGCAAAGCGTC
>Ga0181587_10001275_pt1 | contig 21154 bp, 22 predicted proteins | sample 071ome_27_FD_132463 | JGI IMG/M metagenome (GOLD analysis project Ga0181587, IMG submission 132463) | Coastal salt marsh microbial communities from the Groves Creek Marsh, Skidaway Island, Georgia - 071409AT metaG (megahit assembly) | ecosystem: Environmental > Aquatic > Marine > Intertidal...
ATGGTGAGCGATTGGGTAATAGCATTCGACATCAGTCACCCTTGGCTGTTTGGTACACGATGCAACACTGGCATCAAGAGATTCCAGAATTGTTTGTTGGATTAGAGCAAGCAAGCCCTGGCTCGGCGCTCGTTGCGGGATACCAGCAACAGCGCGCGAAATATCAAAATCTGACGAAAGCAGTCGTACATGAGCATGATCTCGGGATGCGGCTTTTGTCAGATGGGGAGTGGTGCGAGGGTGTGAGAGCACTCTTAATCGATAAGGACAAAAATCCTCAATGGCGTTTTAAAACGGTTGAAGAGGTCACGCCTGACTGGATTCAGGCGATGTTAGCCCCCATGGAATGGACGACGACACATCCTTTGTTAGCCAAACTCGCTGCCAAAGGGTTATTACACGACTGATACAACGATAAAGGACTCCAGATGAAAGTTTCATTTTTAGGATTAGGTGTTATGGGTTATCCAATGGCCGGACACCTTGCCAAAGCTGGCCATGAGGTCACCGTCTACAACCGAACAATTGCAAAAGCAGAAAAATGGGCTGCCGAATTTGGTGGAAAGGCAGCCGCGACACCGAAAGATGCAGCAGTTGGTCAAGAGATCGTTTTTGCTTGTGTTGGTAATGATGATGATTTACGCAGTATCACCCTCGGTGACGATGGTGCTTTTGCTGGCATGAGTGAAGGCGCTTTGTTTGTTGACCACACCACAGCGAGTGCCGAAGTCGCTCGTGAGTTGGGTGAGGCTGCGAAGGCTCTTAACATCGGGTTTATGGATGCTCCAGTCTCTGGAGGCCAACAGGGTGCAGAAAATGGTGCGTTGACTGTGATGGTTGGCGGAAGTCAGGCACATTTTGATCGGGCTGCACCAGTGATTGATGCCTTTGCGCGTGCATGCACGCTCATGGGTGAAGTGGGCGCAGGACAGTTGACAAAAATGGTGAATCAAATCTGTATTGCTGGTTTGGTTGAAGCATTATCTGAAGGCCTCTCGTTTGCTCGCGCAGCAGGACTTGACGCGCACAAAGTAGTGGACGTCATCAGTAAAGGTGCTGCTCAGTCATGGCAGATGGAAAATCGTTATAAAACAATGCTTGCCGATGAGTTTGCGCATGGTTTTGCAGTTGACTGGATGCGTAAAGATCTGTCGATTTGTTTGGCTGAAGCGCGCAAAAATGGGTCTGCGCTGCCGATTACAGCAGCCGTTGATCAGCTCTACGGCGAAGTTCAATCCATGGGCGGCGGCCGTTGGGATACATCAAGTCTATTCGCGCGCTTAGAAGCAATGCGTCAACGCGGTGGCAAGTGATCCATTTGACACGCTAGTTAATCGTTTGGCCCGCCGAGAGCACTCGCGGGTCGAACTCGATCGTAAACTCAAAACCTACCACCCCGAACTCTCGTTGCCAGAGCGCAACAAACTGCTCGATCGATTAATCGAACTGAATCTGCAGTCTGATACGCGATTTGCTGAAATGCTCATCCGATCTCGCTTGTTCCGCGGGCAGGGTCGACGGCGTATTGAGCAAGAGCTTGCGCAACATGCGATTGATGCGCGTGATGTCAGTCACCACTTCGATGATGCAGAGGGCAGTGAGTCTGAGCGATGTGTTGCTGCACTTGAGAAGTGGATGCGCAGCAAAAAAGACCCAACTCGCGATAAAGCACTCCGATTTTTAGCATCGCGAGGGTTTAATTTTTCCGATGCAACAGAAGCAGTCGACGCGATTTTCCGATAGCATTGCACCTCACTTGAATTCCAGAAATTTGAAAAACCATGAAAAGCGCTGAAATCCGTTCGCAGTTCCTTGAATATTTTCAGGAAAATGGCCACACCATCGTGTCATCGAGCCCTCTGATTCCGGGAAATGACCCGACACTGTTGTTTACTAACGCAGGGATGGTGCAGTTTAAAGATGTGTTCACAGGTGAGGAAAGTCGTCCCTATCATCGAGCAACAACTTCGCAACGTTGCGTGCGTGCGGGTGGCAAACACAATGATCTTGAGAATGTTGGTTATACGGCGCGTCATCATACGTTTTTCGAAATGCTCGGAAACTTCAGCTTTGGTGATTATTTCAAAGAAGATGCAATTCGCTTCGCATGGACCTTTTTAACTGAGCGCTTAGGGCTTCCTAAAGAACGTCTTTGGGTGACTGTGCATCATTCAGATCAAGAAGCTGAAGACATCTGGATTCAAAAAATTGGTGTCGATCCAAACCGGCTCTCGCGGTTGGGTGATAAAGACAATTTCTGGTCGATGGGCGATACAGGCCCTTGTGGTCCTTGTAGTGAGATTTTCTATGATCATGGACCGGACGTTCCGGGCGGACCTCCCGGCTCAGAAGACGATGATCTTGATCGGTATATCGAAATCTGGAACCTCGTCTTTATGCAGTTCGAGCAGTCTGCGGATGGCACGCGGACTCCGCTACCAAAACCATCTGTTGATACTGGGATGGGTCTTGAGCGGATTGCTGCTGTTATGCAGGGAGTCCACTCGAATTATGAAATTGATCTTTTCCAGGCGCTATTGAAAGCAGCTGCGGATGTGACGCGTACCAATGACCTCGAGGCTAAATCACTTCGCGTGATTGCCGATCACATTCGGAGTTGTTCGTTTTTGATATGTGATGGCGTATTGCCATCAAACGAAGGGCGTGGGTACGTGTTGCGTCGAATCATCCGTCGAGCGATTCGCCACGGACACAAGTTGGGCTGTGACCAACCATTTTTCCACAAAATTGTGCATACCTTAGTAGCCGAAATGGGCGAAGCGTATCCCGAACTTCGCGAAAATGAAGATCGGATTGTAGCTGCCTTGAAACAGGAAGAAGCTCAATTTGCAAAGACCTTAGATGCAGGGATGAAAGTTTTGGAAGATGCAGTTGCATCTCTTCAAGGAAACACACTTCCTGGTGAATTAATTTTCCGACTCTACGATACACACGGCTTTCCAGTTGATTTGACCAACGATATTGCCCGCGAGCGTGATCTTGAGCTCGATATCGATGGGTTTGATCAAGCGATGGCTGAACAGCGTGAAAAGTCGCGCCAAGGTTCGAGTTTTGCGGCAGAAGGCCAGGTTCGATTTGATTTGGATGGATCGACCGAGTTTCTTGGTTACACGCATCTCGACGCCAGCGCCGTAGTTGTTGCCTTAGCAAAAGATGGTGCGCAGGTCGAATCACTTGGTGCTGGCGAGACTGGGGTTGTCGTACTGAATCAAACGCCTTTTTATGCAGAGAGCGGTGGCCAACAGGGGGATTCCGGTTCCCTGACATCAGCAGGCGGTTCATTCCAAGTATCGGTGACTAAAAAGTATGGCTCTCATTTTGGTCATGAGGGCAAACTGGGTATGGGTGAATTGCATGTTGGCGATACCGTCAATGCGCGCGTTGAAGGTCCTAGACGCCAATCGACCGCATTGAATCATTCGGCAACGCATTTGCTGCACGCTGCACTTCGAACTGTGCTCGGCGATCATGTGACCCAGAAAGGCTCGTTAGTGACTCATGAGCGCACACGATTCGATTTCTCGCATTCGCAACCAGTCTCGGCTGAGGAGATCGCTGCCATTGAGGCAATGGTTAACGCAGAGATTCGTCGCAATGAAGATGTGGTCACACGAGTCATGCCAATCGACGAAGCGAAGGCTGCAGGCGCGATGGCTTTGTTTGGTGAAAAATATGATGACGAAGTGCGCGTCCTGTCGATGGGCGAGTTTTCAGTCGAATTATGTGGTGGTACCCATGTCGCTCGGACTGGTGATATTGGCCTATTCAAAATCATCGCCGAGAGCGGTGTTGCCTCGGGTGTCCGTCGAATCGAAGCGGTGACAGGTGAGGGTGCTCTGCATCATATCCATGCAATTGAGACGACCTTGGATCAAGCGGCAGCCCTGTTGAAAACAGGGTCTGATTCAGTGCTCTCTAAAATTGAGCAAATGGCTGAGCGACTCAAAGCATCAGAGCGTGAAGTCGATGCGTTGAAAATGAAGCTTGCAACAGCAGCAGGCGGTGACTTGTTAGACGATGTTGTGGAAGTCGCTGGGGTGCAATGTTTGGTCTCAAGTCTTGATGGACAAGACCCCAAAACGCTGCGGGACACATTGGATCGCGTTAAAAATCGTCTGTCGCAGGGCGTTGTTGTGCTTGCAACAGTTCGTGACGACAAAGTGAATTTGATTGCAGGCGTAACAGACAACTTGACCGATCGAGTTAAGGCTGGCGATCTGATTGGATTCGTCGCTGCTCAGGTCGGCGGTCGCGGTGGTGGGCGTGCAGACATGGCCCAAGCTGGCGGTACTGAGCCTGCATCATTGCCAGAGGCATTGAAGTCAGTGTCTGGGTGGCTTGAAGAACAGTTGAGTTAGGAAGTTCGATGGCGTTAATCGTTCAAAAATATGGCGGCACCAGCGTAGGGACCGTCGAGCGCATCCAGGGTGTTGCGCAAAAAGTTAAAGGATTTAGAGAGCAAGGACACGATGTCGTTGTTGTCGTCTCTGCGATGAGCGGGGAAACCAATCGATTGATTGGTATGGCCAACGAGATTAGTCAGCGACCTGTGCCACGCGAAATGGATGTGTTGGTCTCAACAGGTGAACAGGTGACGATCGCACTGCTCGCGATGGCGTTAACCGAACTTGGCTGTGCTGCAAAGAGCTACACAGGCGGTCAAGTCCGTATCCATACAGATAGCGCTCATACCAAGGCCCGTATTCAAGCAATTGATGATGAGAATATGCGTGCCGACCTTAAAGCGGGTCGCGTTGTCATTGTGGCAGGCTTTCAAGGAATGGATGACAACAACAACATCACGACATTGGGTCGAGGCGGGTCGGATACGACAGCAGTTGCCTTGGCGGCTGCATTACAAGCAGACGAGTGTCAGATCTACACGGATGTGGATGGGGTATATACGACGGATCCACGTGTTGTTGAGTCTGCACGTCGACTGTCCAAGATCACCTTTGAGGAGATGCTTGAAATGGCGTCTCTTGGTTCAAAAGTTTTACAGATTCGGTCGGTCGAATTTGCCGGCAAATACAATGTGCCGCTTCGCGTGCTATCAACCTTTGAAGATGGCCCAGGTACGTTGATCACTACTGAGGAGTTAGATTCCATGGAACAACCCGTTATTTCAGGTATTGCATTTAACCGTGACGAAGCAAAATTGACGTTACTAGGCGTGCCCGATGTTCCTGGTGTTGCTGCGAGAATTTTGGCCCCAGTCGGTGCGAAAAATATCGAAGTCGACATGATTGTTCAAAACGTCGGTGCCGATCAGACAACGGACTTCACATTCACTGTTCATCGGAATGACGTCGAAGCAGCTTATGAAGTCCTTGAGGGCGTTTCGAAAGAGTTGGGCGCACGCGAAGTACGGAAAGATTCGAAAATTTGTAAGGTGTCGGTTGTTGGCGTTGGGATGCGTTCACACGCGGGTGTTGCGAGTCAGATGTTTGAGACGCTTGCCGCTGAAGGGATTAACATCCAAATGATCTCGACCTCCGAGATCAAGATATCCGTTGTCGTTGATGAAAAATATCTCGAACTCGCAGTTCGCGCTCTTCACCAGGCGTTTGATTTGGCGCTCGAGGATGCCAATTAATACGCCTGATGCATTCCGTGGTATTGATCGCCTTTATGGCGATCATGCCTATCAAACCCTCTCAACAAAACGTATTTATATCGTTGGCATCGGTGGTGTCGGATCGTGGGTTGTCGAGAGCTTGGCGCGCTCGGGAATCGGTGAAATTCGACTCGCTGACCTTGATGATATCTGTGTAACCAATACCAATCGCCAAATCCACGCGCTGTCATCAACGGTCGGGCAATCCAAAATCGAAGTGATGGCTGAGCGCTGCCGATCGATTAATCCCGATGTCACAGTGCGTTGCGATCACGCCTTTGTCACGGATAAAACTGTTGCGTCACTGATCGAATCGGATTTGGATTTAATTATTGATTGCGGTGACAACCAAATGGCTAAAGCAACCCTGATTGCACACGCAAAGCGAATCAGAGTCCCTGTGATCACGATCGGCGCTGCTGGTGGTCGAATCGATCCAGGCAAAGTTCAGGTGCGTGATTTAGCGAAAACGGATGGTGATGCGTTACTCGCATCGGTGCGTCAAACACTCAGAAATCGTTATGGATTTTCCCGGACGCCGGGTAAACGTTTTGCTGTGAGTGCGGTCTACTCCGATGAGCAAACACGATATTTGCAAGCTGATGGCTCGGTGGGTCAACAGAAGCCGGACTCGGGCGCCAATCGGCTTGATTGTGCAGGGGCTTTAGGTGCAGTGACTCATGTCACTGCAGTATTCGCGTTCCATGCGACTGCGAAGGCGATCGACATGCTGCTTAATTAAGAACCTCAAGAGTGATTGTTGGCCAATGGCTAATCCAGTCGTAATTCGAGTCTGTATCAGGTCGAATGACCACTCCGCTGATCAGATAGCGATCGGCACTCGGTAACTCAAGTACCACCCGACCATCAGCATCTGTATACGCCTGTGAGACCACAGATCGATCGTTGTGCCGAAATGCCTTAATTAAGATACCCTCAAGGGGTTGTTGTCCATCATATAAAGTAAATACACGTTGACCAGGGGTCAGCTGACTCCAACTTCCTTCCAGAACCAGCTCAAAAGGCATCTCACCCGAGAGAGCGTCTGCAGTTTCAGCGGGCCCGGCTTTAATGAAGCTTTTTGCAACTCGAACATAGCGTTCGGTGACAGGCACTGTTTGTGGTTCGTCTGGATGCTGATCGAGTTGTCGTTGAAGTCCATCCAATGCGACGTAGTTGTCCCAACGTTCATCTCCCTCTCCGAAGCGGATCGAGAAGGGTGTCGTTTGATGGATGATGCGATTGAGGCCCTCATTCACTGTAACCTTTGCAGCGGGTCGAGAATCGCCTAAAAGACCTTGAATTGAACGCTTATCTTGATTGATGACGACGAATTTCGCAGTCTCGTCGGGAAGATAGGGTTGCGCACTACCGCGAAAAGTTTCTCCGACTTTTAAAATCAAATCGATCGATTCCTGCGTTGGTGTGTAGTGTTTCGAGGGCTCGATCCAAAATTCATGCGCGCTAATTTGAGCACTCCACAACAGAAGTCCGACTGAGAATGTTAGGCTACGCGACAATGTCATGGTTACCTCTAGGGTTTGAGAACGAATCGATGAAATCTGTGTTGATGGGCCTACTGTTAGCGATTTTCAGTCTGGTCGCAAGCGCTCATGAAATGCGGCCATCGATCGCATCCCTCTCAGTGGATTCTCAGGGCGTACTGACACTCAATCTAGTCACCAATATGGAGGCTTGGCTTGCGAATATCGACCCTTCATTGACGGATACCAACGATTCACCGAATGCAGCGGTCTATGATCAGTTGCGGGCGCTTGATGCGACGCGATTAGAAGCGGTTATCAGAGATCAAGAACGTGAGATCTCTCGAGTCATCGACGTGATGGTGGGTGATACGCCAATCACAATGACTTTAAGCACTCTGGAAGTTCTTCCTGTCGACGATGATGAGCTTCCGCGTGATACTCAATTGACCTTTGTCGGTGGATTACCTGATGGCGCTGACGCTCTCGTCTATCGTGTGAGTGATACGATGCCAAATACGGCGATTCGCTTATTTCTTGAGAATGCAGAGCCCCGTGTTCAGTTTGTGAAAAGCGGCCAAAAATCAGATCTGCTGTCGCTCGATCAGGCCGTCAAACGATCGTTCAGTGCCCTTGTTGTTGAATACATCGAGCTGGGTTTCACCCACATTATCCCGAGGGGCCTCGATCATATTATTTTTATCTTGGGTCTAACGCTGATTTCCAAGCGATTGATTGATTTGGTGATACAAGTCACGGCATTTACGGTTGCGCATTCAGTGACTCTCGCTCTCGGGCTCTATGGCGTTTTAGAGCTCCCGTCATCTATCGTAGAGCCTCTCATCGCTGCCTCAATTATTTACATCGCTGTCGAAAATATCTGGCATCACAAAGTTAATCGATCGCGAGCGTTTGTCGTGTTTGCCTTTGGCTTGCTCCATGGATTGGGATTTGCAGGTGTGCTGACTGAACTCGGATTGCCTGAGCGTGATTTTGTGGTCGGGCTTCTGTCATTTAATGCCGGCGTAGAGCTTGGGCAGTTGGCTATCATCTTAGGGGCGTATCTTTCGGTTGGCATTTGGATTTTACGTTATCCCTGGTACCAATCGAGAGTCGCCGTCCCGTTATCTACAGTGATTGGTATGATTGGTTGTTATTGGTTTTTTGAACGAGTGGTCGGGTAGTGACAACTGAGATGCAAACGAATGCGCAAGTCATGACTCGTGTCACTGTGATCGGTGCGATTGTTGATGGGCTTTTAGGCTTATTTAAAATCACGGTTGGCTTTGTCAGTCAAAGCCACGCCCTTGTCGCAGATGGAGTGCACTCACTGTCAGATCTTGGGACGGATGTGTTGGTGATCTTGGCAGCTAAGTGGAGTAATGAGGAGCCCGATGCGAATCACCCCTATGGGCACGATCGGATTGAAACGCTAGCAACACTTGTTCTTGGTAGTGTCTTACTCGCAGTTGCTGGCGGTATTTTGTATGACAGCGTGCAACGGTTATTGGATCCGGGTGTTGCAATCAATTTGGGTATTGCAGCGTTCGTTGTAACAGTCGCATCAATCGTCTCGAAAGAGGCGATCTATCATTACACCCTTCACTATGCGAAGAAGCTCAATTCCAAGCTATTGATGGCGAATGCATGGCATTCAAGAACAGATTCTTTGTCATCGATCGCCGTGTTAATTGGTCTGATCGGCGTAACATTTGATGTGGTGTGGCTTGATGCGGCCGCTGCCCTTGTAGTCGCTTTGTTGATCGCAAAAATTGCGTTGAGCCTTCTGTGGGAATCGATGCAGGAATTAATTGATACCGCTTTACCTGAAGATCAGATTACGGACATTCGCAAAGTTGCGATGGCTGTGCCGGGGCTCCGAGATGTTCATCATATAAGAACTCGGATGATGGGTGGTAAGACGTTGATGGATCTGCACTTGCAGGTCGATCCTCGTATTTCGGTGTCTGAAGGCCACGAGATTGGGTGCTGGGTCGCCGCCTCCATCCGAGCCAACTATAGTGAGGTCTCAGACATCACGTTTCATATTGATCCAGAGGATGATGCCGAGACGGATCAAGGCGGACCGAGTTCGCTGAGGCCTCTAAGAGAGGAAATTCTCGATCGTTTGCGTCCCGAGTGGGGGTCTGTTGTTGATCAAGCGCAAGTACGGTTGCATTATTTGCACGGGCGAGTGGATATCGAGTTAATTACCTCAGAGGCCGTAGAAGGAAAACGTCTGAAATCCCAGTCGAAGCAAGCGTGGCTGGGGCAGGTTACGGTACTAAGACCTGAGGTTAATTGATTAAAACTTAAACCATGGATGAGGGAGTTAAAATGAAGGGCTGGATTCAAGCTGTTTTGAGTGTGCTGGCTGCGTTTCTGGGAGTTCAGTCCGACGAGAACCGGGTGCGTGACTTCGAGCAGGGCCGCTTTTCAGTTTTTGTGGTGGCCGGGTTGCTGATGACTTTAACCTTTTTGGTTAGTGTGTACGGGCTTGTCCAACTGGTCATGATGTATGTAGAATAGGTGCGCCTAAAGATAGGCTCGGGTTCTGGAGGAATTCTGACCTCGAACAGCGACGGATCGCTATCAAAAAAGATTATTATTTTTTCGTTAACCGCCGAATTTACAAACGTGGGAGGAGTGCGAATGACCAAAGCAATCACTTTGGCTCTATCGCTGTTGGCTACGCCGGCATGGGCTGACTGGCAAGTCAATATGAATGAAGGCGTGACGGCGTTGTCGCGTGAAATTTTTGATCTGCATATGTTGATTTTCTGGATCTGTGTGGTCATTGGCGTTGTGGTTTTTGGCGTCATGTTCTATTCGATCTTCAAGTTTCGGAAATCAAAGGGAGCGGTCTCGGAGCACTGGCACGAAAATACGACGGTTGAAGTCGTGTGGACTGTGATTCCCTCTATCATCCTGATTGCAATGGCGGTTCCGGCAACCGCGACGTTGATGGACATGTACGATACGTCTGAGGCGGAAGTAGAAATTCAGGTGACTGGTTATCAGTGGAAATGGCGTTATCAGTACCTCAACGAAGACATCGATTTCTTTTCTAATCTCTCTACCCCGCGTGAAGAGATCACTAACGCTGCCGCCAAGAACCCAAATTATTTATTGGAAGTCGATAACCCTCTGGTCATTCCTGTGAATAAGAAAGTTCGTTTTTTGATTACCGCCAATGATGTTATTCACTCGTGGTGGGTCCCTCATTTTGCCGTCAAGAAGGATGCGATCCCAGGTTTTATTAACGAGTCTTGGGTCAAGGTGGAAGAGCCGGGCGTTTATCGTGGCCAGTGCACCGAGCTTTGCGGGAAAGATCACGGTTTTATGCCCGTCGTTGTGGAAGTGAAATCTGAGGCCGACTACGCTCAGTGGGTAGCGGACCAAAAGGCAATGAAGCTCGCGATGGCAGGAGAGTCGGCAAAAGAGTTCTCAATGGATGAGCTGATTGCGAAAGGTGAGGGTGTGTACAACAAAGTGTGTGCTGCGTGTCACCAGCCTGGTGGTCAAGGGATCCCAGGGGCATTCCCTGCAATTACGGGAAGCCCTGTAGCGACCGGAGCCATTGAGAAACACATTGATATTATTGTGAACGGTAAGGCAGGGACTGCCATGCAAGCATTTGGTCAGCAGTTGTCTGCTGTGGATATTGCTTCCGTAGTTACATTCCAACGTAATCGGCTAGGAAATTCTGTCGGAGATTCTGTACAGCCGAGTGCTATTGAAAAATAAGGGGAATCATTATGGCTACTGTAGACGTTGATCTGCCTCACGTAAAAGAAGACGATCCGCATCATCATGGTCCTGCCAAAGGGTTGGGTCGATGGTTGTATACAACGAACCACAAAGACATTGGTTCGATGTATCTAATCTTCAGTCTGTGCATGTTCATGATTGGCGGCATTATGGCGTTGGTCATCCGTGCAGAATTGTTCCAGCCTGGGCTGCAATTGGTTGAACCAAACTTCTTCAACCAAATGACAACCATGCATGGATTGATCATGGTATTCGGTGCTGTGATGCCTGCCTTTGTTGGCTTGGCGAACTGGATGATTCCAATGCAAGTCGGTGCGCCAGACATGGCGCTTCCTCGGATGAATAACTGGAGTTTCTGGATTCTTCCGTTTGCGTTCTTAATCCTTCTCTCGTCGCTCTTTATGCCAGGCGGAGCTCCAAATTTTGGATGGACTTTCTACGCACCGTTGTCGACAACATATGCGCCTGAATCAGTAACATTTTTCATTTTTGGGGTTCATATTATGGGTGCCTCATCCATCATGGGTTCCATAAATATTATCGCCACGATTTTGAATATGCGGGCCCCAGGGATGACATTGATGAAAATGCCATTGTTCGTTTGGACATGGTTAATCACAGCGTTTTTGCTGATCGCAGTGATGCCGGTTCTTGCTGGTGTGGTCACAATGATGTTGATGGACATCCACTTCGGCACATCATTCTTTAACGCGGCCGGCGGTGGTGATCCAGTTTTGTTCCAGCACGTATTCTGGTTCTTTGGACACCCTGAGGTATACATCATGATTCTGCCGGCATTCGGTATTATCAGCGAGATCATCCCAACATTTGCGCGTAAGCGTCTGTTTGGATACTCGTCGATGGTGTATGCGGTAGCTTCAATCGCATTATTGTCTTTCGTGGTGTGGGCGCATCACATGTTTACAGTCGGCATGCCAGTGGTTGGTGAAGTGTTCTTTATGTTTGCGACGATGCTGATCGCGGTTCCGACTGGAGTGAAGGTGTTTAACTGGGTCGCGACTATGTTCCGTGGTTCGATGACCTTTGAGACACCAATGTTGTTTGCACTCGCATTTGTGGTGTTGTTTACGCTTGGTGGCTTCTCTGGTTTGATGCTCGCTATCGCTCCTGCTGACTTCCAGTATCACGATACTTATTTCGTGGTAGCGCACTTCCACTACGTTCTAGTCCCTGGTGCGATCTTCTCCATTATGGCGGCCACATACTACTGGTTACCTAAATGGACGGGCCACCAGTTGAACGAAACTATGGGTAAGGTGCACTTTTGGCTGTCCTTCGTTGGCGTCAACATTACGTTTTTCCCGATGCACTTTGTTGGGTTGGCGGGTATGCCTCGTCGTATTCCCGACTATGCGCTGCAGTTTGCTGATTTTAATAGTATGGCTTCGGTTGGTGCGTTTATCTTTGGATTTTCTCAGCTAGTGTTCATTTATAACGTGATTCAAAACGTTCGCGCTGGTGAAAAGGCAACAGCTCAGGTTTGGGAAGGTGCACAAGGGCTAGAGTGGACAATTCCTTCGCCAGCTCCGTATCACACGTTCTCGACACCTCCGAAGGTTGACTAAACGGTGATGGATCCGCGTCAAACACAGACTAAACGACTTGCATTGCGGCTGGCGACAGCCGCAGTGGCTATGTTTGGGTTTGGTTTTGCTTTGGTCCCTCTTTATGAGGTGTTCTGTGATATCACTGGACTCAATGGTAAAAATTTTAGCCAAGGCCCTACCGATATTGCCAGAATTGATGGATCACGGACGGTAAAGATTCAGTTTTTGACTTCAAATCCAGCGGATATGCCTTGGGACTTTCGGCCGAGCGTAAGATCGATGCGAGTTTTTCCTGGGGAAGACAAGCAAACAGCATTCTATGCGAGAAATCCGACGGACAGTTGGATGGTGGCCCAGGCGGTCCCGTCAGTGACTCCATCTGAGGCCGCTCCTTATTTGCATAAGGTGAATTGTTTTTGTTTCGATCGTCAGCCGCTTGAGGCTGGTGCAGATACTGAAATGCCACTCGTTTTTGTAGTGGATCCAGATCTGCCGAAACATATATCCACTATCACACTGTCGTACTCGTTATACGACCTGACAGAGAGTCAGAAAGTGACTCAACTAACACTAGACAATGACAAAGGACGGGCATCTTTATGAGTGGTTCCTCTTACTACGTTCCAGATCAAAGCAAGTGGCCAATATTGGCTTCTGTAGCGCTTGGAACACTTGCTTATGGCGCTGGTATGACGCTTTCTGCTATGACGGCCGGGCGCGATTCATTTGGAGCATGGGTGCTGGGAGTAGGATTCTTAATTCTCTTCTATGTAATCTTCGGATGGTTTAAAGACCAGATTCGGGAGGAGGCAGAGGGCCTTCACAGCGATCAGCTTGATGGTTCATACCGTCAAGGGATGATGTGGTTTATTTTCTCTGAGGTGATGTTCTTTTGTGCATTCTTCGGAGCGCTATTCTACGTTCGTACGTTTTCGGTGCCCTGGATTGGTGGTGAAGGAGACAAAGGTGTTACGAATATGTTGTGGGAGGGGTTTTCAGCCACTTGGCCACTCTTGCAAACACCGGATATGAAACTTTTCCCTGGACCTGAAGCGATTATCGATCCCTGGCACTTACCATTGGTAAACACAGTACTGTTGATTACTTCTAGTGTGACTGTAACGTTCGCCCATCACGCGTTAAAAGAGAATAAGCGTCGTGCGTTGGAAGCTTGGCTTGCGGCTACCATCGTTTTGGCGATTGCGTTCCTTTACTTCCAGGCGGTCGAATACCATGAAGCTTACACGGAGCTTGGCTTGACGTTGCACTCGGGAATCTACGGAGCTACCTTCTTTATGTTGACCGGTTTCCACGGCTTCCATGTGATGCTAGGCACGACAATGTTATTTGTGATGCTGCTTCGCTGCTTCGATGGCGCATTTTCTCCCGAGAAGCATTTCGCGTTTGAGGCTGTGTCGTGGTATTGGCACTTCGTTGATGTTGTTTGGGTTGGACTGTTTATCTTCGTTTACATTCTCTAACCGCCAACTCCATGAGGCTCTAGCAGTCCGGTAGCGATTCCTATTCCTACTAGGGCTATTAGAGCCGCAGCTAACCCCACGCGCCAAGCCAGCGCCCTAACAACGCGCTTCTCGCTTGAACGGTCCTTCATCAGGAAGTAGAGGCCGGAAAACAAAACGCCAACGACGGCAAAAAACAAAATCACAATTAATAGTTTGAACATGTTTCATCTCATGTGTTTGGGAAGGGTGCAGGAAATCACAATGTGGCCCACAAAGAAATGGTGGTTTTTGATTGTTGTTATTCCAGTTGTTGGTCTATGTGTCAAGGCCGGCTTTTGGCAGCTTGATCGAGCTCACCAAAAGGAGGAATTGATTCAGGTTCTAACGGAAGGGCAATCATTGTTGACAACCAGCTCTGAGTTACTCACTGCGCAGAAACGGAAAGCAACGCACAGAGTTCAATTGGTAGTGAAGAGAGACACAGCACAACCATTGGTGTTTTTGGATAACCGTATCCAGGAGCGGATTGCAGGTTACGAAGTATTTATTGAAGCCACGACCCGTGACGGTGGGGCGCGATTGCTAGTGAATCTCGGTTGGGTTCCGGGCGGAGCAAGGCGAACAGAACTACCCTCTATCGAGATACCAGAGGTGTTCGAGCTGCAGGGGCTATGGGTGCCTGTCACAGACAGTTATTTGATGGGCGAGGCTCATCCGGAGAACTTAGGAGGTGCCCAACGGGTTCAGTCGCTTACTCACCTAATGGTCGCAGATCGGCTTTCTGGAATGGTGTTGGCTGAAGGATTATTGCCCCGCACAGCACTTGGTCCGACACCTCGTCTTGGACCAGAGACCCACTATGGGTACGCGGTGCAGTGGTTTTTATTGGCGTTGGTCCTCTGCGGGATGACAGTGTTTTTCGTAAAAAAGGGTGTGGTACGTGGGTAATCGAACTACGTTTTGGTTGATTTGGGCCGTTGCACTTGTTCCGATGGTTGCCGCGTTTGTCATGTATTTCGGAAAGATTGGGGTGCCTGATGGGCGCACACATCATGGCCAACTCGTCGAATCTGGAACGCAATATTCGGATATCGGTCTACCCAGTCCCGGTGATCCCCCTAAATGGCAGGTTGTTCTCGCGTCGAGTGCAGCGTGCTCATCATGTCGTACATTTGGTGAGGGCCTTGAAAACTTCCATACAGCGCTTGGCCGTGAGAGGGATCGTGTGTCCGTGTCAGAGGTCGATGTAACAAAATTAACCGTACCTGAGCCTTCGATTTGGGTGATCGATCCGCTCGGTAATGTCGTATTGAAATTCGAGCCTGAGATCAATCCAACATTGATTCTTCAGGATTTGAAAAAACTGTTAAAAGTATCGAAGGTCGGATGATGGCAAACAATCTTCCATTGAAGTTGGCAACTATCGCGCTCTTTTTGGCGGTTGAGGTTGTCCTCATGGGTGGCTTCACACGGATCACTGACTCTGGTCTTGGTTGTCCAGATTGGCCCGGTTGCTTTGGTAAAATGGTCATGACTACCGACACTCAGACCATTGAATACCTTCAAGAGCGTTACCCAGAGATCCATGTCGCTGTCCATAAGGGATGGATTGAAATGATCCACCGCTACATTGCCGGTGGGCTAGGGCTTTTGATTATGGCAATCGCATTTCTTGGATACCGGGAAAAAGAGAAAACACTAAATTACCCTTACATGGTCTCCCTGGCATTGCTTGGATTGGTGATTGTTCAGGGTGCGTTTGGTGCGTTCACGGTAACGCTTAAACTGCTTCCTAACATCGTGACCTTGCACTTAATGGGCGGGTTAATCATTGTTTCGACGCTGATGTATTTACGGTATCGTCTCAAACGATTAGCTAACGGTGAGACCCAGATGATTCGAATGCGGACACCGGTGCTCATTGGGGTAGTTTTACTTTTGATACAAATCCTCTTAGGCGGTTGGGTGTCAACCAATTACGCTGGCTGGGCATGTCCTGGAATTTTAAGTTGCGCGTCAGGAGCAGAGGTCCAGTACGATTTTCAGAGTGGATTCCACTTCTTTCCAGAAATTGGCCCCAATTACGAGGGTGGTCAGTTAGAACACGGCGCGAGAGCGGCGATCCAAATGGTGCATCGTGTGGGCGCCTTTGTGGTGCTTGCTTATTGGTTAGGATTGATCGCCGTTTATGTCAAAAGCCGATTGCTTCCGTCTCGTAAGGCCGCACATTTCATCGGTCTGATTCTGGTGCAAATTATTTTTGGTTATGCGAATGTCGTGTATGCGGTCCCAGACAGTCTCGCTTTTATTCACCATGCGTTGGGCGTTTTGCTATTATTGTCGGCCTGGTCGATAGCATACGCTACGGCCATCGAGCAGGAGAACGCCATTTATGGCAATGTCAGACACGCTTAACGCGCGACCAACAAATCCCACTTGGCGGGATTACTTGACGTTAACTAAACCGCGGGTTGTAGCTGTTCTCGTTTTGACGTCTATGGTTGGCATGTTGCTCGCGAGACCCGTGTTACCAAGCGTCGAGCTATTTGTTTTGGCAAATCTTGGCATTGGGTTAGCTGCATCTGCAGCGGCTGCTGTGAATCACGTCGTTGATCGACGTATCGACGCAAAGATGAGCCGGACAAAGCATCGTCCAGTCTCAGAAGGTAAGGTGTCTCCGTTTAATGCGCTGTCTTTTGCCTTTATTTTGGGTGCTTCTGGATTATCAATTCTTGCGATTGTTGCGAATCCTCTAACCGCTTGGCTGACATTTGCTTCAATTATTGGGTATGCGGTGGTTTACACCCTGTACTTAAAGCGCGCAACGCCGCAGAACATTGTGATCGGCGGTATTGCGGGAGCAGCGCCTCCGCTTTTGGGTTGGGTTGCTGTGACTGGCTCTGTCGATGCACATGCATTGCTTTTGGTTGCGATCATTTTCGCATGGACTCCACCGCACTTCTGGGCGTTGTGTATTGCTAAGAAAGACGAGTACGCAAAAGCAGAAATTCCCATGTTGCCTGTCACTCATGGCGAGGAATACACACGGCTTCAGATGCTCTTGTACACCATCTTGATGGTGTTGGTGACAGTCTTGCCGTATCTGAGTGGGATGAGTGGTGTGTTGTATTTGATCGGTATTACTGCGATTAATGCGCGGTTCCTGATGCTTCTGAAAAAGCATGCGGACTCTAAAGACTCAAAAGATGCGATGGCGCTTTTCTGGTATTCGATACGCTACATCATGTGGTTGTTCTTGATCTTATTGGTAGACCACTTTGTAGTACTGTGATACAAAATTGAACAAATGCGACCGAAACGCGCAAGGACAGCACTTTCGGCCCTTTGAGTAAAGACGACAAATAACTATAAAAAGCACAAAAGCTTTCAAGACTCAGGATCCCTGAGTCAAAAGGAGAAAATAAGGCATGATGTACTTTGGACACATTGCAGGCATATTGAAGGATCCAAAAAATGAGTGGTCTCTGATTGAAGAAGAGCATTACTCAGCAAAAACGGTTTTCTTGACACAAATTTCAATTCTCGCGGCGATTCCCGCAATTGCAATGTTCATCGGCGTGACACAGGTCGGCTGGTCTGTCGCAGGCGAGGAACCGGTGCGGCTTGCAACATCAAGTGCATTGGGATCAGCTGTACTGTTTTATTTTGCAATGTGGGGTGCGGTCGCTTTTATTGCAGCCTGTACGCACTGGATGGAAAAAACATATGGGGGCGATGTTTCGCTTGATGAGTGTTTGGTGCTGACCACAGTGACTGCCACTCCCTTATTTTTGTCTGGTGTATCATTTTTGATGCCGATCTTGTGGTTGAACGTGGCTGTTGCTGGCGTCGCTTTAGCGTACTCGGTTTATCTCTTATACAGCGGTACATCGCGGATTATGAAGATTGATGAGGATCGTGCGTTTATGTTCGCTTCATCAATCCTGACGGTCGCATTGTGCACATTGGTCGGCATGTTGGCTGCGAGTGTCATCGCATGGAGTCATTTTGTCCCTATAGTCTATCTACCTTAGATTTGTAACCAATAAACGAGATACAAAGACGCCATCCCAGCAGTCAATGTTGGGATGGTTTTTTTTGTCATGAAGAAAGCGAGCGCAGCGACAGCTGCAGCGATTGGTTTTGGATCGATGGTCACTGCACCAAAAGCAGCGATCAGTCCAACCTCACCTTTAAAAATGCCTGGAATAATCAGGGCGCATAGGATTGCTGGCGGGACGAATTCCAGAGCATCAACAAACCATTTGGGGAGCGTGAAATAATGTTGGCCTTCGATAAAGGCACTCTTTAATGCGAGAGTGACAAGGCCAGCTAATGCCACGATGATGATAAATTCTTGAGTCATTGGTTGACCCTTCGAAATAAGACGCCGGCAAGAATTCCAGACAGTCCACCAAGAATTAGCCCTAAGTTATATGGCAGGTTCAGTCCTGCAAACGACACTATCGCACCGGTGATGGCAGCAACTCGATGGGCTCGGGTTTTTAGCGTGTTTAATGCCAGCGCAAGAAATGTCAAAGGAATCATAAATTCCAAAGACCAAAAGACCGGAATCACTTGTCCAACAAATGCGCCAACGACCGTACATGCTTGCCACAAACCCCACAGCAGCAGTGTGCCACCTGCGTAGTAGGCAATGCGCTCATTTAAGTTCCAGTTATGTATTGGGTAGTCTCGATGACAGACAGCATAGATTTGATCAGTCAGCCCATAGCCTGCGAGGAGACGGGTTGTCCGGTTGGCATCTGCGAGATGTGGTGCGATTGATGCACTGTAAAGAACGTAGCGAAGGTTGATTGCAGCTACCGTCAGCAGAATGACCCAGATCGAAGCATCTTCATTCATGAGCTGATAGGCGGCTAGTTGTGAGGCGCCCGCAAACATCAGGAGAGACCCCATCCATGAATCTAACCATGTATATCCGAATGAGACCGGCGTGAATCCGGCGATGAGTCCAAACGGAATGATGCCCGGTAATAACGGCAACATCGCGGACATCCCTTGTAATGCGCGCGCTCGAAGATTGATGGCTGAAGAGTGTTGCATCAATTGACGATACCGCAAGTGAAAAAAAAGCGCAGAAATTTTGTTCGGGCATTGACAAATTGGATACCCACAAAGGCTGTGGATAACTTTGGGGATTTATTTTTGGAGGGTGACCTAAGTGCTTGATCTGATGGCCATCGCTTGCATTGATCAAAATTTGATCAGTTTATGCTGATAAAATTATTCATATAAAAATCAATTATTTATAAAATTCGTTCAGGCAATTAGCTGTTTTAGCAGTGATTTTTAGACAGACAAGGGGCGGATAGTCTGTGTTTCTGAAAGTAACGCCTTGTTGTGGATAGTGTGCACGGAAATGGTGCAAGGATTTCACCGATTGGGCGTGCTACCAGGTGCGGGTGAGCAACTGTATTGGTTCACCCTGTCGTTTGATGCGATCGCTGCTCTGGCGACCTCGCATGCGGCTTCTGATTGGAAGATCTGTCCAGTTGAAACTGGCGTGGGTACACCTGGGATCAACATCATTAAGATATGAGCGATGAGCATCGAATTGGTTCCTCAAACGAGCGATGTTGGCCATCGCTCGTTTCACTAGTTTTAGTGCCCTGTGGTTACCCGAGCCGTTTCAACTGTTACGCGAAACAGATCGGCGTTAATCCACATGTGAGCAAGGATACTCGCGACATATCCGAGTGCAACAGCCCACGACCACTTCAAATGACCGAAGAATGTGTATTTACCCTTGGCTTGGCCCATTAAGGCAACACCTGCTGCAGAACCAATAGACAGCAATGATCCGCCAACACCTGCGGTTAGGGTGACAAGTAGCCATTGGCCATGGGACATGTCGGGCATCATTGATAAGACAGCAAACATCACAGGGATGTTATCAACGATAGCGGACAGAATTCCGACTGTGATGTTCGCAACAGTTGGTCCGAAGTCGCCATAGAGAAGCTCTGAGGCGTGCGACAGGTATCCCATGAACCCCAATCCACCGACGCACAATACAACACCGTAGAAGAAGAGAAGCGTATCCCATTCGGCGCGGGCAACTTTTGAAAAGACATTAAAGGGGACAACTTCACCGAGACGCTGAATAGCCTCGACATCGCCACGTTGTTCATAGATTTTCCGTTTACGATCGAGCGATTTAGGCAGCGTCTTGACCAAGTAGTAGCCAAACATATTGAGATAACCAAGTCCCAACATCATCCCAATCACAGGCGGCAGGTGAAGGAAGTTATGGAATGAAACTGCGGTCGCTATTGTTGCCAAAAACAGCCACACAATGCGCCAGGTTCCGCGCTTGAGTTCAACTGATTGCCCCGTGGCCTCTGGTTTTTCTTTAGGTAGAACGAGCGACATGATTGCGGCGGGAACCAGAAAGTTAACAGCAGCTGGCACAAACAAAGTGAAAAATTCACTGAATCCAAGCACACCATTTTGCCAGACCATAAGTGTTGTGATGTCTCCAAACGGACTGAATGCACCGCCTGCGTTCGCGGCAACAACAATGTTGATACAGGAAGGACCGATAAACCGAGAATTGTTCCCGCCAACTGCCATGACAACGGCGCACATTAAGAGGGCTGTTGTTAAGTTGTCCGCAATGGGTGAAATGAAAAACGCGAGGATCCCTGTTAACCAAAAGAGCGAACGAAGGCCCAATCCTGATGCAATCAGTTTCTCTCGTAGCCACTCAAATAAGCGCCGCTCTTCCATCGCGTTGATGTAAGTCATCGCGACAAGTAGGAACAACATCAGTTCAGCAAATTCAAGCAAATTATGACGTACGGCTTCTTCAGCTAGGTGTTCGTATCCAGTCCCCTGATAGGAAATTGCAATAATCAGCCAGATGAGGCCTGCCGCGATTAAAACGGGTTTGGATTTTGGGAGATGAATGGCTTCTTCAGCCATAACCAATGCATATGCAATGACAAAAGCGGCAATGGCAAGAAAGCCAGCAGTATGATTGGTTAGATCAATTACGTTGTCCGGGGTGCCGGAAGCAAACGCAAGCCCAGGGATTAGTGCCATTATCAGCACTCGGGCAATGTATAGCATGTTGGGTTACATCCTCTCGTTTACAAATCGATGAGGAGCACCGTCAGTTCTTTCAAGATAAACACAGCAGGCGCCAGCATCAGAACGCCCAGGAGGATATGCATGCCTAAATTACCGGCACCGGATCGTTTAGCG
>Ga0181587_10001279_pt1 | contig 21124 bp, 17 predicted proteins | sample 071ome_27_FD_132463 | JGI IMG/M metagenome (GOLD analysis project Ga0181587, IMG submission 132463) | Coastal salt marsh microbial communities from the Groves Creek Marsh, Skidaway Island, Georgia - 071409AT metaG (megahit assembly) | ecosystem: Environmental > Aquatic > Marine > Intertidal...
CCTTTCGGTCCTGCTGGTTCCTTTTGGGTTGAAGGCATTGGTTGCTCAATTCGGGGATCCGACGACTGATGGCCTGATGGAAGGTTTTGCCATCATGCATCAGCAGCTTCCCCAGAGCATGTTCCAATTGGTCGGTTCCACCAACTCGAGCGAATTCCCACTCTATCGGATTGTCGCGGTAACAGTGATTTCCCTCATTGGTATCGTGGTCCAGCCCCATTTTATCGCAACGGGCGGAGGTTCTGCCAAAACAGAGTTTCACGCTCGAGTCGGTTTGGTGGCAGGTAACCTGGCAAAACGTTTTTGCACCATTGGGTGGGCTATGACCGCCCTGATCGTCCTGACGCTATACGCAGACAATGCAGAAGTCATGCGCGATCCGGATCGTGCCTGGGGGATTGCCTCCCGCGAGCTGCTTACTTCAGGTTTGCGAGGATTGATGCTGGCCTGCCTACTGGCAGCATTGATGAGTTCCGCCGACACCTACATGTTGGTGAGTGCAGCCCTCATCGTTCGCAACCTTTATCTTCCCTACATCAGGCCTGGAGCCAGTGAGGCGGCCTGCCTTCGCATGGGGCGCCTTTGCGGCATGATCGTGATTGTAGGAGCCGCGGTGGTGTCACTGAAAATGATGAATGTCTTTCAACAGCTTCAACTGACATGGATTGTGCCGGTCATTTTTGCGGCCCCATTCTGGGTGGGTCTCTTCTGGCGACGAGCTACCACAGCCGCATCCTGGGTGACGATCGGTTTTACAGTCGTTTTCTTCTTTGTGGCCCCCCGGCTGATTCCCATGGTGTTGCCATCCCTTCAGGAGTCGAGTTCTTACACGATTGTGACAGATCAGGTAACCACCCGCGTGCAAAGGGAGGCAACCCCAAGCGATGTTCGTCGGCGCCTGATGGAAATTCGGGAATACGAACGCGCCCGAGCGGCTGCCGGTGAAAGCCAGGACTCCGAGGCCTCCGAGATCATGGGGCAAGCACCCGAGCCCTTGGCCCTGGGAGCTCCTGTCTTTGATACGCTGGTGACCGGAGGGAAATCGATATACTGGTCGGGTGGGGTGGAGCCCATGCAGGGCGCCCGGCTGGTGGTGAGTCAAAGTGAGCAGGAGCCGGGTTCGGGCAAGGAGGTTGTGCGCAGGAACTTTGAGGGACCGCTGCGCGGCAAGGGGACCTTCCGGCTCGATTTCTTGATCTATGACTTTCTCGGCGTTGAACTGAAGAAACTTTCAGATTCAATGCTGGCAACCCTGGAATTGCCTATCAAGATCGTCCTGCCATTCTTGGTGATGGTGGGTGTCAGTCTGGTCACCGGTCGGAACTCGAAAGAGTCTCTTGACCGCTATTACTGCAAGATGAAGACTGCCGTGCTGCCTGATCCTGAAGAAGATCGGGTGGCTCTGGACCAAGCCTATATCCAACGACAGCGTCTTGAAGAACGTAAATGGTTTCCCGGAAGTGATCTTGAGATCGAAAGACCGACTCTTCTGGATGTCGGCGGCTTCGTGGGAACCTTTCTCATCTGCTTCCTGATCATTGGGCTCGCTATCTGGGTGGCAACCCTTGGTGGATGATTGGTGGAGATTGGACTTTATGGCTCTTTTGGTTTATTGAGAAACGATGGAGGCAACGATCATGCAAAAGAAACATCCGAGGCCAACCATCGCTTGGTTGGGTCTTTGTTTGCTGATGTTGGGAGCCCTGGCTTCCTGTGGGCGCAGCAATCCTTACATCGAATCTGCCTCCTACCAGGACTCGCCCTTCCTGGGGAAGGTCCGTGACGCCGACTTTGATCAGGAGGTGCTACAGCACGGCCAACCCGTTTTGGTGGATTTCTGGGCCACCTGGTGCGGTCCCTGTCTGACCATGGCTCCCATCGTGGAGGAATTGGCCGAAGAACATACGGATCGAGTGAAAGTGGTGAAAATGGATGTCGATCAAAACCCGGAGACCGCTCGCACCTATGGGATATCAGCCATACCTACCTTCATCGTGTTTCATGAGGGAAAGGAAGTGACCCGATACAAAGGCTCGACTTCCAAGCGGGGATTGGAGTCCATGCTCGAGCAGGTTGCCGCAGTCAAGGAGCCCGCTTCCACTCTCCCAACGCCTCCCAACCCTTGAGCCTCTCCACTGCCAAAGTTCCCAAGGCCCCCGCGCGCATTGGGTTGATTGCGGGTGGGCTTTCCCTGCCCCTGGAGGTCATGCACTTGCTCAGGGCAGGAGGGAGTCAAGAGCTGATCGTGGTGGCCTTTGAGGGAGAAACCAATCCTCAGGTGGTGGAGCAGGCCGATCAGTCCATTTGGCTGAAGGTTGGCCAGCTGGGCAAAATGATTCGCTTTTTCAAGGATCATGGAGTGGATCAATGTGTTATGGCTGGAAGGATCGCTCCCAAGAATCTCTTTGATGTGAAACCCGACCTTAGGGCTGCGGCGCTCCTTTTTCGGCTTAAGGAGCGGAATGCGCACACACTTTTTGGTGGGATCGGTCAGGAACTGGCCAAGGATGGTATTCAGCTCATCGAAGCGGTTCCGTGGTTGGGGCCCATCATGCCCGGTGAGGGCTATCGTGCCGGCGCCAAGGTGGCGCCCCCGATCCTGGAAGATGTGAGTTTTGGGTATCGAATCGCCAAAGAAGTTTCGCGTATTGAGATTGGTCAGAGCGTGGTGGTCAAACAGGGGACCGTCCTTGCAGTCGAAGGCTTTGAAGGGACCGATGCCTGCCTTCAGCGCGGTGGGGAGTTGGCGGGTCGCAAAGGGGGTGCTGTTGGCATCAAGGTGGCCAAGGCTCAGCACGACATGCGCTTTGACATCCCATGCATAGGCTTAACCACCATTGAACACTGTCTCTCATGCGGTTTCCGGGCACTGGCCTTTGAACCAGGAAAGATCATTCTACTTGAAAAGGATCGTATCGAGGCACGTTTGAGTCGAGAGCCTTTCACCCTTCTTGCCGTTCCTGCTGGCGCCGCATCTGCTTGATGCCCTATACCCCTCAAGGCGTCACAGGAGCCACCCAATCGGGTAGCACTCCTGTCTGGATTCCGAAGACCCAGGGGCCCAAAAACCAGACCACTGCCACCACCAATGGAACGAGCAGGAGATTGAGGAGCCAGCCTGCCTTGGCCATCTGAGGTAGAGTCAGTTGCCCACTGGCAAAGACGATGGCGTTGGGCGGGGTGCCGACGGGCATCATGAAAGAGCAGTTGGCGGCGAGTGCCGTTGGAATAAGAAGCAGTAAGGGGTTTTCTCCTAGGCTTACGGCAATGGCACCGATGATGGGCAAGAAAGTGGCGGCTGTTCCAGTATTGCTGGTCAATTCGGTCAAAAGAAGAATACCCAGGCAAATGCCTGCCACCAACATCCATATGGGCCATCCGCTCATGAGGTCAGCCCACTGACCCAGGTAGTGGGAAACACCCTGCTTTTGAATCATTCCTGCCAGACTGAGTCCACCTCCGAATAAAAGAAGCACCCCCCACGGCAAGGTTTTGGTGGCTTCCCAATCCATGGCGAAGGCTCTCTTTTTTTGACACACGGGGATCATGAACAACACCAGGGCACCGGTCATGGCAATGGTGGTGTCTGAGATCATGGGGATCCATCGGGCCAGCACTGGCCGCAACATCCAGGCGATGGCTGTCAGGGCAAACACTCCACCGACTGTCCATTCTCCACGGGAGATGGGCCCTTGGTCCTTCCGCGCTTTCTCGAGTAGATCCTGCATGCCAGGTAATTCCTGCTCTGGCAATCGAAAGACCCATCGAGTCAGTGTCCAATAGATGACCGGCAACGTCAGCAGGACGACTGGAACGCCGATCAACATCCACTGTGCAAAGCCGATCTGAAACCCGTGGACTCGATCCAGATAACCAGCCAGCAAAGCATTAGGAGGCGTGCCGATCAGAGTACCCATCCCACCTGCCGTGGCGCCGTAGGCGACGGCCAGCATCAAGGCGGGGCTGAAGGAGTCGGTCTCCTGGCCGGTTCTCTTCGGGGTCAAGCTGGCCACAGAAAGGGCGATGGGTAGCATCATCATGGCAGTCGCCGTATTGCTCACCCACATGCTGATCATGGCTCCTGCTATGAGAAACCCGGCAATCACCCGTTTTGGGCGCACACCGAGCATCCCAATGAGAAACAAAGCCAACCGACGGTGGAGGTTCCACTTTTGCATGCCCAATGCGATGAGGAATCCTCCAAGAAACAGGAAGACCAGCGGGTGAGCGTAAGGCTCACACGTTTCCTGGATGGTCCCCAGCCCCAGGATGGGAAACAGGACCATCGGCAAGAGAGCTGTGGCAGCAATCGGAATAGGTTCGCAGATCCACCATACAGCCATCCAGATGGCCACGCCCATGGTTCTCCAACCAGGGAGATCCAGGTCAGCAGGTAGTGCTAAAAGAAAAGTGGCGATGAGGGGAATCGGTCCCAGAACCCAACCTAAGATCTGCCTTGGGCCCAGTCTTGTCTGCATCTCGGAGTTTGAATCCTTAGGAGTCTTCAAACTCCCGCATCATAGGATGCCACCGTCTTCAAACAAGCAGGATCTCAGGCCGGCGTGGCGCATGCGGGAATGGCTTGACAGTGGTGGTGGACTCCCTAGTGTGCCGACAGCTCTTTGAGAGATATCTCCGTGGGGTTATGCTACACGGAAATTCATGATTGATTCAGCACCGGGGAACCTCGTGTCATTCGAGGACGGTTGCGCCACTGTGATGGGAATTTAGGTATGGTTTTTGAATTGGTTCAGCTTCGAACCATTTTGAAAAATACGCCGTCCTTCCCTTAGTCAGAATACCGGTTGAATCATACTCGTCTGAACTCAGAAAAAGTTCCACTTCTCCGCCAAGGGAAGGATGAGGCACCTTCAAGACGTAACGCATGCTCCATGAGCTTGCACGACTGCCCTATTACCTTCACCTTGGCTGGCTTGGTGGAGGTTTTTTTGTGTTCATGGCACCTGGACTTTTTTCAACAACGAATCCTCGAACACATTGACCAACACCTCATCCAACGCTCTTGCCAATCAGCGGCACGTTCTCCAAGCCTGTTTCTTATCGATCGGGCTCACCCTGTTCTCTAGCAAGCTCCATGGAGATCCCTATGTCAGTGATGTCTTGCGCTATCAATCGGGTCAGGGCTTCGCGGTGGCTTGGGACACAGGGATTGGCTACACCAACACTCTTGCTGTTCTAGGACCTCCATCTCGCGAAACACCGGGGGATTTTGGAGGGCCTGTGGATCCATTTTCGCCCCCCTATCTGGCCGAACAGCTGCTCTCCATAGGGGCCGGGGGTTCGGTGACACTTGCTTTCGACACTCCCGTGTTCGATCACCCATCCAATCCTCACGGACTAGATTTTATCCTCTTCGGGAACACGGGCTTTAGTATCATCAATGGAGATTACACAGGCGGAGGGGTGACCGACGGCTCCATGTTTGGAGGGGGCAATTTGGAAGTGGAACTGTGGGTCAGTGCGGACGATCAGGATTATTTTCGTATCAACCCTTCTTTTTTGACTCAGCTGGGAAATGGTTTCCCCACGGACGGACTTGGAGATTTCACACTTCCCCTCGACCCGGCGTTACGAAATTCCGACTTCACCCAGCAAGGGTATGTAGGGATTCGTCAGCGTTATGCAGGGTCTGGAGGGGGGCTTGGAGTCAATCTGAGTTGGGTTGAAGAAGGTCCCTCTCTGCCTTGGGTGCGTTATCTGCGCCTGGATGTGCATTCCGGTCGATTGGATCTGGACGCGGTCAGCATTGTATCGCCGCAGGGGCCGGTTCCTGCGGAAAGAATCGTTGAAGACTTTGCTTCTGACCCCTTGGTAAATGGCAGATGGCAACTTCATGGCGAACCTTCGCTTTTTGAATGGAACTCAGCCATGGAGAGGCTTGAGGTGACATGGGATTCTAGCCGACCCAACAGCTTCCTCTATCTTCCGCTCGATCAGACATTGAACAAGGAGCATTCCTTCACCCTTAGTTTTACCCTTGAGCTAGATCAGCTTGAAATTGGTGTCGACCCCGAGAAGAAGTTCACTTTCCCAATAGCTTTGGGCTTGATGCAAATGGAAGAGGGACTCCGCGCTGACTATTATCGCGGGTCTGGTATGCATGAGACCTATGGTCCTCGAGGCCTCGTGGAATGGAGTTATCACGCCGATTCGGGCTTTGGTGCCACTCTCTCATCCGGGTTTGTTTCGCTCGACAATCAATGGGCGATGCAAAACACCTTTCCCCTCGAACTGGTTATGGGGGCGGTCTACGAGGTGATTTTGGATTACGACTCCCGGGAGCAATCCCTCACCACCACGATGACGGAAAACAACCTGCCTTTCGGGCCAATCCAAAAGGCGTCCCTAGATGCTTTTTATGGCGCCCCTCTCGATGGATTCACTGAATTTGGCGTCGATGCCCTGGTCATTGCCAGCTACTCGGATCTCGGGCAACCGTCTCCAGAGTTCGCGGGGTCGTTACTGGCCTCCGGCTGGGTGGATCAGATGACCTTGCGCACCGCTAAGGGAATCGAGGGCGTCGAAATTCGTACAGGTGAGGTGGTCACAGAGGTAGAACTGGACGCCATCGAAGGAGCATCCTATTGGCTCGAGAAGACGTCTGATTTTGTTCGATGGGAAACACGCGGTTTTCTCAAATCCGACCAAACTGCTTCGCAGACCATTGCCGACTTGGGGGGAGAGGATCCTTATGGCTTCTATCGCGTTCGGGCTCTCAAACTATGAATCCTAAACGCAGAGCCTTTTCATTGATTGAGTTGCTGGTGGTCATGGCCATCTTATCGGTGCTCGCATCCATATTGTTTCCTTCTATTGCGGCGGTGAGTCGGAGGTCCCATCAGATTCTTTGTCTCAACAATCAGAAACAACTTGCCTTGGCGAGCACACTCTATTGGGCCGATCATCAGGACCAATACTTTCCTTATCTTGTGTCGACCCAAACCGCTCATACTGATTACTGGTTTGGTCGCCTGGCGCGAGGTGCGGAGGGAGAGCGCCAACTTGATCGGACTCAAGGGCTTCTTTGGCCTTACCTGAAGGCCGACGGGCTTGAGCTTTGTCCTTCCTTTCAATACCAGGCAGGCATTTACAAACCCAAGGCTCTGGGTGCTTCTTATGGATATGGCTACAATTTTCATCTGGCAGGAGGTGTGGGTGCGGCCAAGCGATCCTCGAAGGTCTCTCACCTGGCTTCCACGGCATCAACGGCTTTGTTTGCTGATGCGGCTCAAATCAATGATTTTCAATTTCCGGCCACCCCGACTCGCCCCTTGCTTGAAGAGTTTTATTATATCAGTGATGGGCCATCTCTTTATGCCAATGGGCATTTCAGGCATCAAAAGCGCGCCGTTGTTTCCTTCTGCGATGGGCACGCTTCGATGGCCTCTTCGCGGGAAGGCAGTCGAGATGAACGATTGCCTCAGGCATGGGTGGCTCGATTTGAGCCTTCCATCCTCAGACCGTAAAAAGTGAGAAGGTCATGCTTGAGCATTCTTCTATCTCTCTCTTGACATCCCACTCCGTTTGGGTGAACCGTTGAAGCCATGCAGTCCGATGGGATATTCAAGCCCTTGCTCATCACCTTTTGTTTGGCCTTGGTGGGGTACGGTTTGATGTTTGGATGTGATCGGCATCTGCGGTCGCGTAAAGGTGCCTGGGAGTTGACCTTTGCTTCCTCCACCCAAGGAGAGCCTGTGTTGACGGTGGACCAGCCCTACTACGGCATCAGCAAGGTGCGCATGGTCTTCAAGGGAGAGTCCTTCTCGGGGCCTACCAAGCGATTACGTTTTGATGGTCCGGGTGTGTCCCTTCCCTTTGGGGAACCGATTTTTTTTGACACCACCTATTTACCCGGATCCATCACACTGGACCTCTTTGGCCATCAAGTGGAAGTCCTGCCCCGAACCCTGATTCTCAACTTTGAGGAAAGGCCTTGGGTGGAAGGCGAATTGATCGAGCTTCGTCCCGAAGAGTCCCTCGCCTCAAAGGCTACTTTGGAGACCCCACAGCCCTGATCCTGCCTACGGATCAAGATTCCGGAACCGCCGATTCTTGCGGGTTGGCTTCAAAACTCAGGCACGCTGAGTTCACGCAAAAGCGGAGTCCCGTGGGCTTGGGGCCATCTTCGAAGACGTGGCCCAGGTGAGCATGGCATCTGGAACACAGGATTTCTGTGCGGATCATGCCATACTGACTATCGGTCTCTTCTGCGATCGCTTCCTTTCGGATCGCCTGCCAGAAGCTGGGCCATCCCGAACCGGAATCGTATTTGGACTGAGAACTGAACAAAGGCTCATGGCAGCAAATGCAGTGATAGGTGCCATGGGCTTTGTGGTCCCAATAAGCCCCAGTAAAAGCCCTTTCAGTGCCTTTTTTCCGAGCAATGAGGAATTGTTCTTCGCTTAGCAGTTCGCGCCATTGATCATCGGTCTTGGAAAGAGGTGCTTCCATTAAGCTTAATATGCCCCGCAAACCGATGATTGTAAATGGAGCTCCTGCGACCTCGTGGGGAGCTCTTGAGAACGGATTGGTATTGCTTTGCCAGCCCATTGATTGTCGACGTAACATGATGTTTTAAAGGGGTCGTGGCTGCGGTATGCCTGATTCACCCATCCATGGATATTCACATCAACAAACTGCATTTCGGATGGCCCACATCCACCTTTTCCCTCGAAATGCCTCACCTGAAGGTGGCGTCAGAAGACTCTCTGGTGGTGGTAGGGGCCAGTGGCTGTGGCAAGACGACCTTCTTGCGATTGCTGGCGGGATTGATCCTGCCTGATGTTGGAGAGATCTTCCTGAACGGTCAGGATTTAAAGAACCTTTCAGAAGCGCAGCGTCGAGAGTTTCGTCAACGGCACATTGGGTTCGTTTATCAGGACTTTCGCCTGTTGGATTACCTCAACATGAAGGACAACATCCTCCTTCCATGGCGCCTTGCTCGGGGACGCGGTCTAAAAGACACCTTGGTGCGGGATCGGCTTCATCGATTGATCGAAAGTCTGGGCATTACCCATCTCATGAATCGCACGCTGGATCGGGTCTCAAGCGGAGAGCGTCAAAGAGTGGCCATTGCAAGAGCCCTGATCATGGGCCCTTCCCTCCTGCTGGCAGATGAGCCTACCGGGAATCTGGATCCGGAGAATAAGTTGATGGTCTGCAAGTTGCTTCAGGACAAGGCTCAGGAATATGGTGCCACTCTCATTCTGGTCACCCATGATCAGGCAATCGTCGATCGGTTTTCTCATTCGGTGGATTTTGGAACTTTTCAATCCAGCAAGACTATGGAGAAGGAGGTTGGATGAATCGTCATTTGCTTTATCTGGCGATGCGTTATCTGACGCATCACCGAAGGAGAACGTTTTTGCTGTGGCTGGGTTTGTCCATCACATGCCTGCTACCCCTCAGCGTTCATCATTTGACAAAAATGTTTGAAGCTCGTCTTCGTTCCAGAGCCGAGCAAACCCCATTGCTGCTTGGCGTCAGAGGAAACGACTATGACCTGGTGCTTCACGCGCTTTATTTTCGCAATGCCCTCACCGATCGGTTGCGTATGGGTGACTGGAACCAGATCAACCAGCGCGAAGGCATTCTGGCCATCCCCCTGTGCCACACGTTCCGAGCACGGTCGTACCCCATCATTGGGACGACGATCGACTATTTCGATCTTCGCCAGCTCTCTTTTGCCTCGGGGCACCCATTTACCGAGTTGGGACAATGTGTCGTGGGTGCGACACTTGCTGAATCGTTGGGGTTGGGGGTGGGAGACACTCTGATGTCCGATCCGGAGAACGTTTTTGATCTCGCTGGCAGTTACCCATTGAAATGTCGGATTGTGGGCGTTCTGGCCCCCTCTGCCAGTGCGGATGATTCGGCTGTTTTTGTGGATCTTAAAACCCAGTGGATCATGGAAGGGTTGGGCCATGGACACGAGGCTGCCAACCCGGAGTCGATGGCGTCAGGAGAGTGGGCGACTTCTCAAGAGGGCGACCTCGTTGCGACCGCAGCGGTGTTACCTTACCTGGAAATTACCCAGGCCAATGCCGCCGACTTTCATTTCCATCAGGCCACAGACGACCTGCCGATCAGTGCTGTCTTGATCTGGCCTTCATCTGTCATGGCTTCTACTCTGTTGCTGGGGGATTACCAGGATGCATCACAGTCCCTTCAGGTGATCCGGCCGACGGAGGTCGTCGATTCAATGATGGCCTGGGTATTGCGTGTGAGATCCTTTCTCGATTGGAACTATTTTCTGGTGGCCTTGGCCGTGGGGTCCTTCTTGCTGCTCATCGTTCTGCTTTCCCTCAAGCTGAGGGAGGAAGAATGCGGCATCCTCCGAGATCTTGGAGGGTCCCGATCCTGGATCTTTCGTTTGATGCTTCTGGAATGGGGTGCCTTGCTCCTGGCTTCTGGCCTGGTGGCCTTCGGCATGGCCAGGGTGCTGGGGTTCCTGCTGCAGCACTGGCTCGAAAGATCCCTTTAAGCGGTTGGCGACCTTTCGCTCCAGAATGCCTCAAGTTTGCCTGGTATCTGATCCGTCGATTCGATCCAGTCCACGGGCCATGAGGCGGGCAAATATCCGCGATAGCTGGGTTGGTCATACCTGGCATCCATCAGGAGGACGATGCCCTGATCGGACGGGCTTCGGATCAATCGTCCAACCCCCTGTAAGACTCGGTTCAGTCCCGGAAAGGTGTATGCAAAGTCAAAACCACAGCCTTCGGTATGCTCAAAATGATCGCGAATCAAATCCCTTTCCAGGCAGATTTGAGGCAGTCCAACCCCGACCACCATGACGCCAATGAGTTGGGCCCCAACCAAATCGATACCTTCCCCAAAAATGCCTCCCAGAAGAGCAAATCCAAGCTTGGTCTTTTCATCGGGATGGGAAAACTCAGCGAGAAAGGCCTCGCGTTCTTTCAGGCTCATCTCGGGCTTTTGGCAGATCAAAAGACCCTCGGCATCCGTGTAAGCTTTTTGCCAGCCTTCGGCAATGGCATTGAGATAGTCATAAGAAGGAAAAAAAACCAGATAATGACCTTGTCTGGATTGAAGTGTGGCGTGGATGGCTTCCACGACTTTCGCGTGGTTGGCCGCTCGCTTGCGATAGGTCGTTTCGATTCCGGTGTGAATCCATACCCGCCATTGATCAGGGCTGAAGGGTGAAGGCAGGGAAAGGAACCTTGCGGCATCCGACAAGCCAAGCAAACGACGGTGGTAGTTTTGAGGATGCAGGGTGGCGCTGAAAAACAGGGTGGACCATGATCTGCCCCAGGATCGAGCCAGGGCTTTGGATGGGTCGATGCAGTAGCGATGAAAACAAATGTGGGCTCCCTCCTTTTTGAGAATGAGACAATGTTCTTCGGAATCAACAAGAAGTTGTTTCAGGCATCCATGCATTTCAAAGTAAAGCTGCACCCAGGAAGCCGCGCCATCGAAGGTGGCATCCTGGGAGAGGATGGTTTCGGATCGATCGAGGAAGCGTCTCATCCAAAGTTGCCATGCCTCGGGAAAATGATTCAGTAACAGTTGATCGGCGTCGATCTGTCGTCCGACCAATGGATGAGAGGGGTCCTGAACCTGAGTCTCTGCAGGGAAGTCATGCTCAAATAAATCGCCTTGGTAAAACGGGACGGTGGGGATGCTTTTTTCCCTGAACTCGGCACGGGGTCGCAGGGTTTCCATCCAGCATCTCCAGAGCGCTCGAAGGCACTCGGCTGCCTGGGGATCCGTTTTTTTGATGATCTCGAGAGGACCCACCCATGACCGTGTGTCCAGGTGTTGGGAATGAATCTCTCGGCCTCGTTCTGCCAGGTTGTGTGCCTCGTCCACAAGCAAGGCAAGCGGGCTCATCCGTGGCGCTTCCTCACCGTAAATGAAGTCCAGGTTTGCTGCCGGATGGAAGGCATAATGGTAATCCCCGATGAGTACATCCATCCATGGAGCCAGATCCAGTCCCAGCGCGTGTGGGCAAAGGTCATGCTCATCGGCAAGCTTCTGGAGCGCTTCCGTGCTGAGGTGTTGGATGCTTTTTTCAAGGGCATGAATCCGCGCAGGATGCAATCGATCAAAATATCCCACGCGTCGGGTACATCGATTGGGATCACAGGACTGACCTTGGAGGAGGCATGTTTTCTCCTGAGCGGTAAGGGTGATGGATCGAAGCTTGCCTCCACGGTCTCTCAATCGTTGCAGCGCACCTTCAAAGGCCCGTTGTCCCGGTCCTCTTGCCGAGACAATCAGGCATTGGGCAATCTTCCCATGCGGTAGAGCTTTGAGCGTTGGAAGCAATGTGGCCATGGTTTTGCCAATGCCCGTAGGTGCTTCCACCATCATAGCCCCTCCTTGCTCCTGTAGTGTCTCAATTTTCTGGATCATTTCTGACTGACCGCGGCGCATGGATGGGAAGGGGAACTCCAGTGATCTAAGGGAAGCGTCACGCTGGCGGCATCGTTCCTCATGGAGATGGAGCCACTGGGTGTAGGTATCGATGGCTTCCTTGAGAAAGGCTTCTAAAACGTCGGTCTCCTCAGAAACATTGAAGGACTGTTCCCTGCCGGACTCCAGATGGTAGTAGGTCAATTGGAGTAGGAGAGGCCGGGTCTCGCCCTTCCTAATCCATAACGCTCCGTAAAGCCTGATTTGACAGAGGTGAAGCCAGGAGGGCTCCTGAATCGAAGTTTTGTGTGTGGTTTTGATTTCTTCCAGGAGGATGCCTTCAGGGGTTTCCATGACCCCATCGATTCTGCCGCGCACACACAAGGTGAGGGACTGTGAAGCTTCCTCCCACTTCAGGGGGACTTCCGAGCGATATTGGGGAGGCCGGGAGGCCTGCAGTCGTTGATGCCCCCGAACCCCTTCCATGGCTCGGCCGGGGCCGACAAATCCCGATTGGGAAAAAAGATCCCCTCGGCGGAACACAAATTCGGCCAAAGAGCGTACCGAAATGTCATGATGCGAATGACTGTTTTTTTCAGACATCTCAGCAGCCTGACCCTGGCCTGCAGCACTTGGGTGAAAGCCAGTTTTCAGGTGGTCCAAACGGGCTCTCCAAGCGTTTCCATCATGGGAGTGATTCCCAAGCCAGGCTCCGATGACGCGCGCAGTCGACCGTACTCCCTTTGTGGGGCTCCATGGGCAATGGGCTGAGTGACGTAACTGTTGAAGTCGGTGCTGCTGAATAAAAATGCCGTGGGCGTGCTGTGGGCCAGGTGTGCAATGGCAGAGGTAATGATGTCTCCTCCCCATGAATCTTCAATCGTCATGGCAATACCCATCTGAACACACAAATCCCTTGCTAGGCGGGCACGAGTGAGGCCCCCGAATTTACTGATTTTGATGTTCACCACATCCATGGCCAAATCTTTCTTCCCCTGTATGAGCATGTCTACACCATCCACCACTTCGTCCAGGACAAAGGGATGGTTGCAATGGCGACGGATGGAGAGGCATTCCTGATAGCTCAAACAGGGTTGTTCAATATAAACGTCCAACTCGCTGACCCCATGAACCACTCGCATGGCGCCTTCTTGCGTCCATCCGGTGTTGGCGTCAGCCACCAGGCGATCACCTGGTTTGAGAACACCTGCGACTTCACGGATGCGCTGGATATCGACATCGGGGTCCCCTCCCACTTTGAGCTGGAAGCGGCGGTAACCTTCTTCCCGGTAGGCTGCGACATTCTCAGCCATGGCTTCGGGAGTGTTTTGTGAAATGGCGCGGTAGAGGTGGAAATTTTCTCCGTAGCGCCCTCCCAGTAAGTCACACACCGGCATGCCGGTATGTTTTCCAAGCAAATCCCAGCAGGCCATGTCTATGGCGGATTTGACGGATGGATGGCCTTTCAGGACGCCATCCATGTGGCGATTGAGTTGGTCCAGTCGAAGGGGGTGCTCCCCGATGAGGTGGGGTGCCAGGTATTCCATGCCTGTGCGACATCCCTCGGCAAAGGCGGGAAGATAGGCCGGTCCCAGTGGACATACCTCTCCCCATCCTTCCAGACCATTGTCGGTTGTCACGCAGACGACAGTCGAATCGAAGACGTCGACAGACTTGCCTCCTGACCAGCTGTAACGACCTTCTTTCAGGGGGAGGTCGACTTGATAGAGTTTGATTTGGGTGATTTTCATCTCAAGAAAGATCCATCCAACACATCAATCCAGAAACATGAGTTCGTTGGACATGAGCAGCGCCTGAATGTAGTTGGCGGTGGCCTCGGAGAACGAAACTTCCTGGGTTTCCTGCTCAAAAAAATCCGTGCCCCAGTGCCATTCTTTTTGGCTGGGCGATCGTTGAAAAAAATGACCGTAAAGAGTCTCGATAAGAGGTGCAACCTCCTTAGGTGGGCTGTTCCTATTCTTCATTCCCTGAGCATGGTTGTGAACCAACTCCTCCATAAATGGGCCGTTCATGAGGTAGAGGGCCTGCTGGGGAACGGTCGTTTGAAACCGGCCCGGGCTGCTGGAATCTGGGGAAGCCAGGTCAAAGGTTCGAAAGAAATTGGGCAAATTCTGTCGCTCAATATAACCGTAGACCGATCGCCGACTCGTCCACGGTGCCTGGGTAATATCCACAGGTCGACCTTCCATGGTGGTATCGAGCTGGTCGGTCACCATCAGCAGCGTGTCCCGCATGGCTTCCAGATCAAGGCGCTGACGCTTGAATTGCCACCACAATCGATTATCAGGATCTTTTTGGTTGGCATCCGGGCGGTTGGCACTGGATTGGCGGAAGGTTGCCGAAAGGAGCATTTCACGATGCAGCGCTTTGAGAGACCATTGATGTTCGATGAGATAGCTGGCGAGATAATCTAGCAGCTCCGCATGAACGGGCTTGTCGCAGCGCAGGCCAAAGTCACTGGCAGAATCGACCAGTCCACGTCCAAAATGCCAAGCCCATACCCGGTTGACCCAAACCCTGGCGGTCAACGGATTGGTTGGGCTTGCGATTTTTTCCGCCATCTCAAGACGTCCACTGCCTCGCTCAAAAGGCTTACGCTGATCACCCTCAAGGAATCCCAGAAATTGTCTCGGCACTTCGGCACCTCGGTTGCCGGGTCTGCCCCTTTGAAAAACCACCGGGGTGACAGGTTTTTCCTTGTCCTTCAGTGCCATGGCCCGGGCGGGTGCTCCCGGGTGTTCGGCGTCCAAACCTTCCCACTGCCTCTTGAGACGTCTGACTTTTTCCCCCACCTTCACTTCGAACAACCGAGGAAGGTCGCCATCCGGTAGTTGGGGCGGAGCATCCTTTCCCATGAAGATCTGCCGAAGGCTTTCCTGATGGGGATCAGGAAGGGCTCGCGCCTCCGGGTGATCGGTACGATACAGTTGCCATGCAGCAAAGATGGTTTGAAAGAGTTCCCCGTAGACCGCAGCCAGCTCTTTCAAGTCGGATGGCTGGGCCACTTCGATGGCTTGTTGGATCAAGGGATCGATGGTTGCGTTAGGTGGATCGATCAGTTCGTCTTGAGGTGGAAAGTCAGTGCGTCCAATGGCCGTGATCCAGGGGAGCATGATGGGCTCGGGCTGGGCCCGCCATCGTTGAATGGCGGCCGCCCATCTCTGTACGGTTGGGGGATCTAGTTGACGCTCCCGAGCCACCGCCTCCTTTTGGGATGCTTCTTCGATCATTGAGCTGTCATGTGCCGCCATCAGGTAGGCGGCAGATTCCGTGACGAGTTTCTGACGAGCTTCTCCTCTGGCTTCTTCCAAGTAGGTTTCGTAAGCCTTCTTTCGTTTCTCCTGTTCGGCCAGGAAGGCAGGGTAGGCAGCTGGTGGGTCGCCTCCCAGCAGGGGCTTGTTTTCCGGTTCCTGGCTGCTGGCAAAGACGCCATAGAGGGAATAATAGTCTTCGATCGGAATCGGATCATACTTGTGAGCATGGCAGCGAGCGCATGCGACGGTCAGGCCCATCATTCCACGAAAAACCACATCAATCCTGTCATCGATGATGTCATGAGGGTTGTTCAGAAAACGCCGGCCCAGTGTGAGAAAACCCAAAGCAGCCAATGGTCGCTGATCCTTCCCCAGATCCATGAGGTCTGCTGCGATTTGTTGTTTGAGGAAACGGTCATAGGGCAAGTCCTCATTGAAGGCTCGGACTAGGTAATCCCGATAGGTGTAGGCGTAAGGATAGCTGCGATCCGATTGAAATACGTATCCCTTCGTGTCGGCGTAGCGTGCGATATCCATCCAGTGTCTTGCCCAGCGTTCACCATAGTGCGGTGAAGCCAGGATGCGATCCAACGCTCGCTCGAATGCCTGAAGATCCGTATCTTCCATGAAACGTGTCACTTCCTCTGCGCTCGGAGGTAAACCAGTCAACGTGTAGGTCACTCGCCGCAACCAGGTGCGGCGATCCACCGATGGGCTGGGGGGTAGTTTCTGTTCCTCAAGGCCTTTCAGAATAAAAGGGTCCATGCCCCTGAGACTCCAGTCGGATGCACGGACAGCGGGAGGAAGGGGGTTTTGGATGGGCTGGAAGGCCCAGTGACGGGTTTCAGCCAAGGTCCTCCCTGTATTGGGTGAGTCTTCGGGCATCGGTAAACCCATTCGGATCCAGGTAGCAAGGTGGTTCAACTCAACGGTTCCCAAGGCGGGCTGATCGGGCGGCATGGCCAGGCCTTCCTCACGATGGGCGACCGCTCTCCAGAGTAGACTTGCTTGAGGATCTCCCGAGATCAAGACCGGTCCGGAGTCACCACCCCTCAAAAGGCCTTGAACTGAATCCAGTTGTAATCCGCCTTTCTTCTTGCCGCTCTGGCCGGCATGGCACTCATAACACTGCGTTGCCAGTAAGGGACGAATCTTTTGTTCGAAGAAAACGATGCCTTCCTCAAGGTTGGCACCCCACGATGGCGACCCCCATGCCAAGGTCCATACCCAAGTGGCAAGGATCCACCGAACACCTTTCCAGGTAACGTTTCGGTTGATCATGGTTCGCATGAGTTCAGTGTAGCGCAATTGTTGCTTTGCACAATCCTGATGAAAGGTCCTGTGGAGGCTTGTTAAGGAGCTAATCACCTGGTTTTGGCATTGCCTTGCCAAGGAGGCTTCCTCAAGCTGGAAACGACGATGGCAGCCTTCAAAAGCATTTTGTTCGATTTGGATGGTACCTTGATTGATTCCCTGAAAGACATTGCCTTGTCGGCCAATCAGGTCTTGACCGAATTGGGGTTTCCTGAGCATCCCATCGAAGCCTACAAGAAATTTGTTGGGGATGGGGCGGGAACCCTCATGCTCCGCATTCTTCCTCAGGCGGTCGAGAACCCATCCCTGCAGGCAACATTCCTGCAGAAGTGGAAACAGGCATACGGGGAGCAGTGGCAGAAGCACACCTGTCCTTATGATGGCGTGCGGGATCTTCTCGAAAAATTGAAGGGTGACCGATACTTGTTGGGAGTTTTATCCAACAAACCTCACGAATTTACCACTGCCTGCGTGCGCGTTCTATTCCCGGGTTTCACTTTTGATACGGTCTGGGGCCTCACCGAAGACCGCGCCAAGAAACCGGACCCCTCAGCGGCTCTGGAAATGGTCGCTGCCTGGGGATGCTCCCCCAAGGAAGTCCTCTACGTTGGCGATACGGATACTGATATGCTCACGGCGGTCAAAGCGGGTTTTTATGGTCTGGGCGTCACATGGGGATTCCGTTCCGCGGAGGAACTGATGCAGCACGGGGCCAGAGAGACCATTGACCGGCCAGAGCAAGTCTATTGGCTTCTGGATGAGAGGAGCAAAGAGGGGGATTGACAGCGGGCCGCTTCCTTGGCTTCAATCGCCGTCCTCTGCGGAAGGCCCCATTTGCCCGCTCTGTGGATGGGAATATTCTCTAAATTTCACGAATTGTGTCCGAAGATACGCTCAAAGCAAAAAAGCCGCTCAAGATGGTCACCTGCGGCGGTTGTGGTTCCAAGGTTTTCATACCCGGGGACCTGGAGCCCTTGAGCACCACTCCATGTACGAAATGTGAGCATCCCATCATGATGCCCATGATGCTTCGTCAATTCCAGTTGCTCAGACCCATTGCAGAAGGTGGCATGGGTGTGGTGTATCGGGCCTTTGATACCACTTTGGAGAGGGAAGTTGCCGTCAAGCTCATGAAGTCTGAATTGGCGGATGACAAGGAGGTTGTGGAGGGTTTTTACCGCGAAGCTCGCGCCTGTGCCTGCCTGAATCATGCGAACATCATTCACATCTATACCTTTGATGAATTGCAGGACATGCGCTACCTGGTCATGGAGGTTGCAGACAATGGCAGTCTGGATGGCCGCATTGAAGACCACGGAGCCTTGGACGAACTCTTTGTATTGGACGTAGGGATCAAGATGGCATCGGCCTTGGATTCGGCTCTGACCCACAACTTGTTGCACAGGGATCTCAAACCATCCAACATCCTTTTCAATCATGAGAACGATCCCAAGTTGGTCGATTTTGGTCTCGCGACCAATGCGGATCAGGAGCAGGATTTTCAATCTACCGTATGGGGGACTCCATACTACATCGCACCTGAAAAGGTGAATCGTGAGGGGGAAACCTTCCTCTCGGACATGTACAGCCTTGCGGGCACCCTGTATCACGCCTTGACCGGCCATGTGCCGTTTGAGGCCCCAAGCATTGAAGAGGTGGTTTCGGCTCATGTGCACACACCCCTCACGCCGCCCAACCATGTCATACACTCCATTTCCCAAATGACCTCCGATGCCATCTACCGTGCCATGGCCAAGGATCCAGCTCATCGCTTTCAGACCTACGGGGAGTTCAGCATGGCGCTCGAGGCTTCCCGTAGTCACCTGCTGGTGCGTCAATTTCAGGGTGGAGCATGATCCTTTCTAGGCTCAGTTCTTCCCTGATACCATGTGCCTATGGCTTGATCCTTCGTGACTGCTTCCGAAACCTGTTGCTGATCCTTACCTGTTGTTTGCCTTCGGCATGTTCCATGAATGGTCAGTCGCAGCGGGTGGAGCCTGTCGATGCAGCCACCACACTGACTTTGAAAAAAAAGTCTTCTCAGCGGTCGCCTTACCATCTGGAAATCCATCTCTCAGGTCAGCTCGATGGGCAGGCCATGGTCAGGTGGACCGACAGTCAGGGGACCCTGGTGCGCGAGGCAGCCATTTCCGGGGATGTGGATCTTCGCTGGGGTTCGGACTGGTATCAATCCAGCGCGTCGCTTCATTATCAGCCTGAGAATGTTTCCTCTGGTCAGCTTGAGGTTTATTATCGATTCAAGGACCATTGAACCTGCGCAAGAGCCTTCCAAAGGGCGGCTTCACTCATTGGTTTTTTGAGAATGCTGCGATGGCCGCCTTTTCTTGCTCAGCATTAAAAGACGGGTTGGCCACCGAGGGAATCGCTGCGTTGGTTTCGCGCCTCCAGGCCTGCATGGATTTATGCAGGCGACGGGTCATTGCAGGGAATTGATGACTCAAATTGGTCGTTTCACCGACATCCTCCTTGAGATGATAAAGTTCCAGTTCGCCTGTTTCGAACCATTCCATCAATTTCCAATCTCCCTCGCGAATGACGCCCACCGGCCGCGATCTAAAAAGAGGATCTTGCTGCTCCATCACATAGGAGCCACCGTAACTCTGCAGATAAGCAGGGAAGTGCCAGTAGAGGGATCTTTGAGCCAAAGTTCCGCCTCTCAACAAGGGAACAAGGCTTACCCCATCGAGGATGTGATCGACTGAGGGTTTGAGGCCCGCCATTTCCAGAAAAGTAGGATAAAGGTCGACGCCAATAATAGGGGTTTGGTTGGTGCTTCCGGCTTGGACGACGCCAGGCCACTTAATAAAAAAGGGAATACGGATCCCTCCCTCATAATAGGTGCCCTTGTATCCCTTAAGAGGATGCATGTCGGTAGCTGGTCCGTAGCCTCCGTTGTCTGAGAAAAAGACAACGGCTGTTTTTTCATCAAGGCCGAGTGTTTTGATTCGGTCCATGATCAGACTCACGCCATCATCCACCGCCTGGATCATGGTGGCCATTTTGGCATTCTGATGCAACGCTCCTGGCTCCTTGGAGAGGTATTTGGAGAGCAAATCCTTTTTTGCCTGAATCGGCGTATGAACGGCAAATAGGGATAAGTAAACAAACCAGGAAGATGCCTTTTCTTTTTCAATGAACTCACAAGCGCGCTTGCAAAGGGTGGTCGTGAGAAATTCATTGGCTGGAGCATTCTCCAGACCGGGAGCTTTGCCATGAGGCGGGTAATACCCTTTGGGTGGACTCCCTGCATGGGTGCCTCCGACGTTGAGATCAAACCCATAGGGGATCGGATCCTCGGATAAATGCCATTTTCCCAACGCAGCGGTTTTGTAGCCGGCATCCTGAAGTCGGTTTGCCCAGGTGGGAATGTCCTCTCGGAGAGTCTTGGTGCCGGGTATGTGCTGGAGTCGGCGATGGCTGGCCTGACCGCGGGGCCCCGTGCCGACATTGTAGATTTCATGGCGCGGAGTGTATTGTCCGCTCAGAAGACAGGCTCTTGATGGGGCGCAATTGGCGGCACAGGCATAGGCTTGTGTGAAGGTCATGCCTTCCTTTGCCAGACGGTCCAGGCAGGGGGTCTCATAAAAATCGGACCCCATGTAACCGGTGTCTCGCCACCCAAAATCATCCAGAAAAACAAACAGAATATTAGGGCGGTCCGCCGCATCGGCCTGAATGGAAGGATGTACCCCCAATAATGTCAGGCTTATGGCGCATGCAATCAATGGGTTTATGACAAGGCTCATGCCTCATGAAAAAGTTCTAGGATCATCCCGTCAATCTTATCATGGAGTGGATTTTGTCGCCATGATGGTCATTCAGAACAAGGGAGTGACATTTTCTTTTCTACGGGTTCGCAGGTGGAAAACCAGGACAGGTGCGCCATCGCCTGAGATTATCTGTAATGGCTAGGAAAACGGACAAGGTTGTTTGATGCAAAGTCCATCAAGCTTTCTGAATCTGCAAAAGAGCAGGCCTTCAGCTCGGCCAGTTTGTCAGCAGCTTGGCCAGGTCTTCCATCGATGGACTCTGGCCGCTTTGGACGTAAAAGCCGCTGGTGCTGACACCGCAGGCAAGCGAATCGGTCAGATCAAAACCAAGTAGCTGACCCAGGC
>Ga0181587_10001285_pt1 | contig 21100 bp, 15 predicted proteins | sample 071ome_27_FD_132463 | JGI IMG/M metagenome (GOLD analysis project Ga0181587, IMG submission 132463) | Coastal salt marsh microbial communities from the Groves Creek Marsh, Skidaway Island, Georgia - 071409AT metaG (megahit assembly) | ecosystem: Environmental > Aquatic > Marine > Intertidal...
AACCGCGCCGAACTGCAGCGCCGCGTTCGCGAAGAAGGCGCCGACATTGGCTTTGCATTTGACGGTGACGGCGATCGATTCTTCGTCATTGACGATCGCGGGGAGTTTGTCCCAGGTGACTTTGTTACCGCACTGATGGGGTGCTATATGCTCGAAAAATACCCAGGAGCTAAGATCGTTTACGACGTTCGCTGCTCGTGGGCCGTGCGCGCCATGATTGGGGAGGCCGGCGGAACCGCACTTGTCGAGCGCGTGGGGCACTCTTTCATCAAACCGCGGATGTTTGAAGAGGGGGCCGTGTACGCAGGAGAGCTGAGCGGTCACTACTACTTCAGCGATTTCTTTGGTGCCGATTCCGGCTTGGTGCCGGCCCTGCTCATGCTCGAGATGCTTTCGCGGCGTTCTACCAAGCTATCCGCGCTGCTTCAGCCGCTCGAGTCGCGCTATTTTCTGTCTTCCGAAATAAATTCTCGCGTCGAAGATCCGGCGCAAAAGATTGCCGCCATCGCCGAGCGCTACGCCGACGGCGAAATCGAACGTATAGACGGTATCTCCATTAGCTACGAAGACTGGCACTTTAACGTGCGCGCCTCTAATACCGAACCGCTGCTGCGCCTCAATTTAGAGGCGTTAGACGAGCAAACGATGTGTGATCGACGCGACGAAGTGCTCGCGTTTATTCGTTCGTGAGCAGCTTGCGATCCATGCGCCAATAGGGCCTCTGTCGGCACGCCGGCAGAGGTTTTTTTAGTCTATGGCATTTCTGCAGAACTTCTCCATAAATGCGCTGAGCACGGGGCTCGTTTTCTCGCTTGGCCTGCTCAACCAAACCCTGTTGGCCAATGCGCTGGGCAGTGCCAGCTATGGTCGGCTAGCGCTGTGGACTAACGCTGCGTTGATCGCAGCGCTTGCGCTGGGAGAATGGATCCGACGCGGCAGTACGTACGTAGTGGGTAGGGAACAGGTCGCCGCTCGGGCGCGCGACAACGCACTGCTCTACGCGCTGGTGCTGATTTGCGCGACGGCCCTGCTGGCTTGGGGAGGGCGCACGGCTCTAGTCGGCGTGCTGGGCGAAGAGATACTGCGCTACTGGCCTCTGTGGGCCCTTTTAATCGCGTGTGTCGTATTACAGCGCTGCGGTCAGGCGATTTTGCTTGGTCAGGACCGAGTGCGGGCATATGCGCTTGTGCCCGTCGTCTTTATCGTGACGTACGCAGCTGTGAATGTGCTACAGTGGCATTTCGAGGATCTGCAGATGGTGCACGCACTGTATGCGTTTACCGGAGCGGCTGCGATCGCTGCATTGCTGGCGTTTATCCTGCTGCGAGACGGTGGGGCTTTCCGGTGGGGAGATCGCGCGCTGCTGGGAAGGACCTGGGCCGTGGGGCGCCGTGGTATGGTGTCGGTTATTCTCGTTTTTCTCCTGCTGAAGAGTGATCTATTTTTTATTCAACACTTTCTTGGCGACGCGGCGGTTGGCACCTACAGAGTCGCCGTGAATTTCGCCGATATGATGCAGCGCCTGCCTGACGTGGCCGGTGCCGTGCTGCTTGCCAAAGTGGTCCGCGACCAAGACGCTGGTCATTTAAGCCTGCGCGTGGCGCGCGGTATTTTAGCTTTCTCAATGGTTGCTGCACTGGCGTTATGGGCCTTTGGTTCGTGGTTTATTGGACTGTTTTTTCCGGCGTACGAAGCGGCCTATACGCCCCTTGTATGGATGTTGCCAGGGCTGGTTTGTCTGGGCGTTGGTTCGATTTTTAACACCAAGCTAGCGGGCATGGGCTATCCCGCTGTAACCCAGTGGGCTCCGGGATTGGCCTTTGCTGTTAACGCGCTGCTCAATGCGTATTTGATTCCTCGCGAGGGACTGCGCGGTGCCGCTTTGGCCACATCGCTGTCCTACGCCCTGTGGGCCCTGTGCGTTGCGCGGGTCTACCTGCGCGGAGAGGCAATCGGTTGGCGCGATATACTGGGCGTACGCCGGACGCGTCTTGGGAAGGGTTGAGATCCGTTGAGAGTCTTACTCACATCGCGGCTCTATCCGAGTTCGGCCTACCCGGCGCGCGGTACGTTTGTCCACAACCAGGCTCGCTTCTTGAGTGAGCGATGCAAGGTTCAGGTATTGGCCCCGCTGCCCTACTTCCCGCGCCTGCCGGGCTTTGGGCGCTGGAGCGCCTTGTCGCGCGTTGGGCAAACTGAAGAGCGCGACGGCCTGAGCATTCGTTACCCACGCTATTTTTCTCCGCCGCGCCGCCTGCTGTTTGACCGCGCATGGCGGGCTTATTTGCGGATACTCAACGGGTTCGAGAGGTCGTTCTCACCCGATTTAATACACGCCCATTTGGCCTATCCAGACGGGCGTGCAGCCGTTGAATACGGTGCCCGTTTGGGACTTCCCGTCGTCATCTCCGTGCACGGTCATGACGTGCGTGAGATACCCGATGCCAATCCCCGTTGGCGCTCGCTCGTAGCCGAAGCGCTAACGCGGGCCGATGCCGTTGTTGCCAGCAGTCGCGACGTGCGCGAACGCGTGCTGGGGCTAGGCGTTGACGAGCGCAAGGTTTGGGATATTCCCCAAGGGGTCGACTGTGCACGCTTTACGCTACCGTCTGAGCGACGCGCGGGCGCAAACGGATGGCGCCTTCTCTATGCGGGGCGTTTTGATCCCAAGAAAGGCCTCGGCGTGCTCTTGGATGCCCTACATCTGCTTCGCCAGCACAGACGAGATATTTCGCTTAAGCTGGTAGGTGCGAGCGCTGATGGAGGCATGGGCGATGTATTTCGTCAGCAGGTCGCCCGCTTGGATATGGGCGATTGCGTCGAATTTTGCGAAGCCGTGCCCTGGGCAAAAATGCCGGATATCATGGCCGAACCAGACGTTTTTGTCCTGCCCAGTTTTTACGATAGCTTTGGCATTGTGCTTATTGAAGCGATGGCCTGCGGCGTGCCCGTAGTGGCGACGCGCTGCGGCGGTCCCGAAGAGCTTGTAGACGATGCGACGGGGCGCTTGGCTCAGGTCGGCGATGCTTCGTCGCTGGCCGCCGCTATAGAAGAGGTGCTATCGCGCTATGAGGACTTTGATCCAGTCGAGTTGCGCCGTCGCGCGGAGGCTTTTGACTATCGCCAGGTCGCCGCGCGCACGCTTGAGCTCTATGAGAACGTGCTTAAAAACCGCTAGCCAAATTCCATTCAGACCCGTCTCTCTAGGTTAGATCAGCGTACAGTGCCAGCAGGTTTTCGGCCTGTAGATCCCAGTGAAAGTGAGCCTGTGCCGCGCGCCGTCCGTTGCTGCCCAAGCGTTGCGCTTCTTCGGGATGCTCGCTGAGGTAGCGCACGGCTTCTGCTATGGCCCTATCGTCTTCCGGATCGACGCAGAGGCCGCATTCGTTATCCGCTACGATGCGCCGAAGGTTGGGAAAGTCGGAGCAGATAACCGGCAGGCCGTATATCATATACTCGAATATCTTGGTCAGTTCTTTGCGCAACGTGTGGCGGCCGGGGGGAAATATAGCCAGCGCAGCGGTCCAGCGTTCGCGCAGATAGTGCTCTATTATGCGCTCGTGTGCAACGTAGTGACCGATTCCCTCCAAGTGCAGTCGCCCCTTCTCGGTGTCTGCAGCCCGGTAGAGTTCCTTGGCCAGAGAGGGGTCGCATCGTCCGACGAGAAATACTTCGGCGTTGGCCACTTGGTGCAGAATACGGACGTGGTGAAAACCGCCGCGATAGTCCTTTACGTTGCCGGTATACAACAGACGCACGTCGCCTGCACTCGGGCGCTCTTGTAGCTTCGCTTCATCAATGTCGGGAAGGCGCGCATAGTTTAGCACGGTGTGGCCGCGCGGGAAGCGCTCGGCGTAGTAGCGCTCAGCCAGAACCTGTCGAAAGGGCGACGTCGCCAGCCGTTCGCAGGCCGACAGCGTGCGCGCGATCATGGAGCGCAGCGCACGAGGTAGATATTCCCGTTCCAGCAGGGCCGTGCTGTTGTCCTCGTGAATGTCGTAAATTACGCGTTTGCCTAGAATCCATAGGACGAGCGCTGCGGGTATGAACTCCGGATCGTGAAAATGGTAGATACGGCTGCCCTGGCGCATCGCCACGCGCAGCGCGCGCCAAACGCCCAGCGTCATGCGCGCGAGTCTTCCGTCTGGCCGCCTAAACGAGCAGATGTGGATACCGTCGACCGTCTCATCTCGTTCGTGTGCCGCTACGAGTGAGACATCATATCCCGCCTCCAAGAGCGTTTTGCACTCGCGGTGAAAAATGCGGTTGTCAAACGGAGAATGAACGGTGGTTATATGGACGACAGACGGCATGTAGAAGGCTCTATGTGGTTGGTAAGATAACGGCAGAAAAAGGGTTTACATACGCGTCGGTAGACGGTCTCTTGGGGCGTGAACGCCATTTGCATTTACCATCATAAATAGCGAAAATATAAATAGATAAACAAAAAAACTATGTGCAGTAGGTCAATCTAAGACAAAATGTTAGTCACTGTTTTCTGGGGTTCCGTGCTGTGGGTTTTGTATACCTACGTGCTATACCCGCTCATACTGTTGCTGATGTCGGCAGGTAAACGAGCTGTGCGGCACAATGCGCCCGAAACGTGGCCTCAGGTGTCCCTTGTAATTGCTGCGCACAACGAAGAAGCGGTGCTCAGAGAAAAGTTAGAGAACTCACTGGCGTTGGACTATCCACCTGACCGAGTGCAGATCATTGTGGCATCAGACGGTTCAACGGACGCGACCGAGTCCATAGCGACCTCGTTTGCGGATCGAGGTGTGGTGCTCCATCGAGTAGAAGAACGGGGTGGAAAAACGCAGGCTCAGAACGAAGCTGTGCGTTTGGCTCAGGGTGAATTTCTCGTTTTCTCTGACGCAAACAGCATATATGATGCGCAGGCGCTCAAGCGGATCATAGAGCCTTTCGCCGATACGACCGTTGGCTGCGTCTGCGGTGAGTTGCGCTATGCCAATCCCGAGGGCGATGCAGCGGGTAAGGGAGAAGGCGTGTACTGGCGCTACGAACAGTTTCTCAAGCGCCGCGAGAGCGCGCTCTCGTCGACGCTGGGCGCCAACGGGTCGATCTATGCGCTGCGTCGCGGTTTATTTGAAGAACTCGATGCCGATATAATCAGCGATTTTATTATGCCCGTCCGCGTCTGGCGGCGAGGTTTTCGCGTTGTTTACGAACCGAGTGCCGTTGCAGAGGAACGCAGTGGCGGCACTTTTGCCGATGAGTTTCATCGCCGCACGCGCATTATCGCCCGGTCGCTTCGCGGTTTGTGGGCAGAGCGCGGCGTGCTCAATCCGTTCGCGCACGGATGGTTCGCCGTGCAGATGATTTCACACAAACTGATGCGCTGGACGGTGCCACTGGCTATGATCGTCGCTTTCGCCAGCAACGCGCTGTTGCGAGATATAGCGCCGTATAGCTTCTTTTTTGACGCACAGGTTGTTCTATACGGACTGGCTTTTCTGGGCAATCTATGGCCTGCCGGCCTAGGTCGTTTGGCCATCTTTTATATTCCAGCCCACTTCGTGGCGATTAACGCCGGTGCGCTACTTGGCCTGTTGCGCTTTCTCAGCGGTCGTCGCTATCGAATTTGGCAACCCACGAGTCGTAGCTGATGTCTTTACTACAACGGACCATACTGCTGTTGCTCGTCGATATTGCTGCCATCAATGTCGCATCCGCTCTATTTGTGTGGATGAAGTTTGCTGGTGGTGCGCTCGAAACCGTTGCCCTGAGCTGGCAGCGGACCTATCCGGAGAGCAGTGATGGCCCGTCTCTCTGGTATGCGCTGAGCTACTTTTCAGACGTGCTGCTCCTGATCTGCGCCATCTGGCTGCTGCTCTTTTTCTTTTATGGACTGTACCGCCTGCCGCCTTCCCATTCTCGCTTTGACGAAGTGCTCGAGATCGTCAAAGTGGCTACGCTAGGTGTCCTGCTCGCCTTTATTGCCACCTTTGACCAGAGCGATATACGACTAACGCGCTTTTTAATTTTCTTCTACTGGCTGGGTCTACTGAGCTTTACCGCCGGTGGTCGCGTGTTGGTACGCAGCTTTGAACGCCAGCTGCTCTTGCGCGGCATTGGCCGGCGGAAAACCCTTATTGTTGGGGGCGATGCGCGCGGGGCACGCCTGCTAAATGATTTGCGCATGGTGCCCGATAGTGAGTTTCAAGTGGTGGGTTTTGTAATGGCTGCTGGCGAAGAGGAGCGCAGTGACGTAGATGGGGTGCCCGTGCTGGGTGACCTGAGTGATCTAGCGCGCTTGGTGCACAATGAGCGGATTGAAGTTGTGCTTATTGCGCTGCAGTCTAATTCACACGAAGAAATACTCGGTATCGTCGAAGCTGTCGACGGTCAATCCGTCAGTTTTAGAATCACGCCTGACCTGTACGATATCGTCACGGGGCATGTGCGCACGACGCAGATTTACGGCGTGCCGCTGATGGAGTTGAAGCCCGAACTGATGCCCGTTTGGCAGCAGTATGTCAAACGTCTGATTGACGTCAGCGTGGCTGTCGGCATACTGTCCCTGCTGTCTCCCTTGTGGTTGATCATCATTGTGATCATTAAGCTGACGTCTAAGGGCCCCGTGTTTTTTCGCCAGGAACGAGTTGGCGTGGGTGGAAAACCGTTCACCATGTATAAGTTTCGCTCTATGCGCGTAGACGCAGAGGAAAAGACCGGTCCGGTATGGGTGCAGGGCGAAGACCCACGCGTCACGCATATTGGCAAAATATTGCGCACGCTGCACTTGGACGAGATTCCGCAGTGCATCAATTTTCTCAAGGGCGATATGTCCCTAGTGGGGCCGCGTCCGGAACGCCCTTTCTTTGTGGATCAGTTTCGACAGCAGATTCCGCTGTACATGCGTCGTTTCAACGTCAAGCCCGGCCTGTTGGGATGGGCGCAGGCCAAGCACGAGTTCGATCTGGATTCCAAAGATTTTGTGGGGATTGCTCGCGAGCGGCTCGAATACGATTTGTACTACATAGAAAATATGACGCTCAAGCTCGACCTGAAGATCATGTTCCAGACCGTGTGGTTTGTGCTGGCAGGCAAGAGCACGCGCTAAGCCGTATTGAACCTTCGATTATATACTGAAAGTAGGACTGTCTCAGCCCGCTGTGCTGAGGCGCCGAACCTATTCGGTTGCGTTTAAGAGCACCGTATCTCCGGGCAGGCAGTCGACTGCTTCTATCCATTGGCCCGCCGTGAGGCCTTCCAATGGGTTCTGAAACTGAATCGTGGTGTGTTCGTGGTCCGGATTGCACGCGGAGCGTATCCGCTCGGCCTTTCCGTCGGCTGTGCGGATATACGCGTCGTGTAAATAGCCTGTGCGCGCTATGATGCAACAGTCCAACTCGATCGTTTTTCCACGTACAGAAACGATGCGGCCGCGGCCCAGCAGCGTTGTTGCGTCAAGCGCTAATCGCCAGCGGTTGACGCCTATTTGCTCGGCTCGTTCGATTCGGTAGTTGCGACCTCGCGGGGCGCTGCGCATGCGCATCCCGGTGGCCGTCTCATCAATTCCTTCAACCTCTACCGCGCAGTTGGCCTCGTCTACTGATACGACGGTCGCCCGCTGCGTTGCGCTGGCCAACGGATGCTTCTGACCGGCGTAAAAAATAGAGGTACTCGCGCAGCTGGCGATATCTCTATCCACGCATGCTGCGAGCGTTCCCCATAGACTCGTTCCATCTGCAAAGTCGGTTTGGCCGTCCGCGTCCGGTGCCCAATAAAGGCCTATTCGTTTGCCAAGCCTGGTCTCTATTTGCACGCCCGAAGCCGTTCCGTCGGCCGCAATAGACTGAATATGGGCTAGGTCACTGGGGCCTACGCGCGGTTCGAAAGCTAGATCTATGCAGGTTGGTTTGTTGTCGCTGGCCTCGCGCTGCCAGCTCAGCGCGCGAAAATTGTAGGTCGATTCATCGGGGCTGCCCATGATTGCGGTAGCTCGCGCACTGCGCACTTGGGTGCCGGAACTGGCGCAGAGCTGATGGAGGTCCAAATGGGCCTGCGGGTCCATTGTCCACGTGCCGGTCCAAGCATCCGGGGCACCGAACTGCTGCACTTGATCCATATAAGCCAGCGCCGCACAGTCCGGATGGGCCAGATTGCTCAGGTCGCCCCGCGAGATATCCGGTCCAGCTAGCGTGCCCGCTTGGGCCTGCCCCGACACGGCGGTCGAGAAGTCTGATCCGCAGCCCCGGCACAGGCGCCAGTGCGTGCTGCCACCCGCTATGCGCATCAGGTCTACGAGCAATACGCCTTCGCCGTCGGTTTCGATCAGGGCCAGCAGGCGGCGCATCGTGACGCCCGGTCGATACCACTCCTGTGTATCGGAATTCCAGGCCCAGCGTTCGGCGCTGATATCCAAAGCCTGAAGACCGGGACGCCTTAGTATATGCACGAGTTGCCCTCGCCCGGCAACGTGTCCAGCGCTGAGGCCGTCGACAAGACCCCAGCCGCTGTTGTGCGTAGCCCAGTGTGCCTCCCAATCCCGTATGCTCGCCCATGACTGCGGATAGCCCAAGTCACCGAGAAAGACGCGTTCGTGAGCAAATAGCTGCGTGTCCAGCAGGTCCATATGGCGATGGCCCGTAGCATCGCCGTAGCAGATGCCAACGGCTGCGCGTTCGGGCGTCTCGTCAGTGCGAAGAATGGCCAATCCGACGCCGTCGTGCACGGTGCTTCCCAGTGGGGGATGCTCGCCGGCCGCAACGGCGTCACGCAGGTTTTGCATGGTTTGGTCGCCCGTATATTCGGCTGCTCGCTCAAGCGTTTCACGCCGCATGGGGGCGTGAAATACGGGTTGGCTAAGCCGTTTGGCCTCGTCTTCAGCTTTGCCCAGCTGGGCGGCAGATCCAGGGGCAGATCCATCGCCAAACTGCAGCCAAGATCGACCCATAGTGGCAATTTCTATGGGGGCACGCGCCACGCGTGCGGCCCGTGGATCGTCTAAGAGAGAGGGGAATTGCGCTTCTGAATAGGCGGCCGGATGCAGCCGTCGGAGGGCTCGCAGATGATACTCCAGATCAAACAGGCCGTCGGAGTGAATGCTGTTATAGCCGCCCGTCGCCTCGGGCGGCGTGCCGTCGGGAAAGAAGTTGTTGATTCCGAAGGTGCGCAGTCGGTCTGGGCCTTGATCGTACAGCCACGTCAGCGCGTCTTGTCCGTCGTCGCGATCCAGCGCGCGGAGGAGCACGAGCACGGCTTGGCTAACGCGCGGCAGGTTGCTGCGTGCGCCGCCGTCGAGACAGCACTGCAGCTGGCAGGCGAGCATTTCTTCTGTGAGCGCGGTCAGGTCGTCGGGGCGTTCGACCTCTAAGCCGAGTTGGCGCACGCGCGCTACCAGGGTTTCGTCCCTACTGAGCAGCGGCCAGACGGCGTCATAGGCCAGTGCGAGCGTCTCGCTGATATAGGGCACGTCAATGCAGTAGCGGAGCATACCCTTGGCACCTAATTCGTCGCCGGGCCAGTCTGTCTGGCCCCAATTCCACGGTTTTTCTTCGCCTTCGGACGGCCCATAGCGAAACTGGGGAACGGCCCCGAGGTAAATTGTCTCCACCGCATAGCGCAGCAGCATGAGGGCTAGCGTGCGGCCGCTTTCCTCATCGCCGCGTGCGCGAAAGGCTGAGGTCATGTGGCCTATGCCCGCGCCAAAGGCCCGCACTTGGTCGCGGGCATACGTCGCGGCAAAGAGGAATAAGTGCCCGTCTCCGTCGACGTAGCCGTAGCCGTCATCGGCGAACGGACCGGACGTAAAGTCGTCGTTGGTCAAATCGTTGCTGGGAAACACAGCCCGACAGCTGGGGCACGTGGAGCGGTAGTCGATGGGCGTATGAGAGCGCAGCCAGGGATAGAATCCACCGTAGGTAAAAATAGCCGTGCCACACTGGGGGCATCCCTGATGGACGTTGGCAAAGTGGGCGCGCGGCATCTCGGCGTTGGGTAGCTGGCGCCAGAGGGCATCGTCGTCGAGTGATCGCCAGAAGTGCACGGCCTGATCGTCGGGGTCGGGCAGCGTCTCTTCGGCGAGCGTTTGGCGCGTTTTGTGGGATGAGAAAATCTGTCCGAGCGGCCAGCGGCGCGGCCACTGGGTGCTGTTGTGCACAAACATTTTCCTGAGTGCATTGAGCGGTTGCACCGCAATATGCGTAGATAGGGATTGACCGTCTTGGTGCACGGTTAATTCGCCGTCTACGTGCTGTAGCGGTGCGCGCAGATACAGATACCAAGCCCCGTCGGCAGGGCAGTATCGTTTGTCGATCAGAGTGAAATGCGTGGACTCGAATTCGAGTGAAGCGCCGTTTTTGGACTGCACGGGCAGGCGAAACGTGCGCCCTGCCAGCAGGAGGCGCGGTGACCAGGGAATGGCGAGTGTGCCCATGGCAAAGCTCCGATGATGTGCGGAGTGGGAGGGGTAAGCTACTCTTGGCCGCGTGGGTTGGCGCGAAGCGTTGCAAAGTGTCCGGCCAGTGCCTGCGTGCCGTAGTTGAGCGCACTGCCTACGTTGAGGAAGCGGTAGCCCCAGCGGACTTTTTGCTGTATTTCATCTACGTCCGCCAGCGTAGTTGCCGTCACTAATCCCGTTCCTTCTAAGCGCCTGGGCACGTCTTCCATGATTTCCTGCACCTGCGGTGAGTTGGTGTCGCAGAGGGTGCCGACGGTGGCAGATAGATCGAGGGGGCCGACCATGATTACGTCAATGCCGGGCACCTGCTTTATTTCGTCTAGATTGTCATAGGCCGTCTGGCTTTCCATCTGCACGACCAGCAGGGTCTCCTCGTTGGCGGTCTGTATGACGGTGTCCCAATCCGCGCCGGCCACCCGCGTCCACATAGGTGATATGCCGCGCTGGCCTTCCGGGGCATAGCGCGCATACTGCACGGCGCGTTCGGCCTCTTCGGCCGTATCTACCTGGGGGACCATAACGGCAACGGCCCCGACGTCATAGGCTTTTTTTATAAGGGCGGGATCGTTCCATGCTACGCGAATCATCGGAGCGACGCCGCGCATGCGCGCCAGCACGGGCAGATAGTCCAGCGATTCTGAGCCGTAGGGCATGTGCTCGGTATCGATCCACAGAAAATCGGGGTTCGTGCTCAGGATGGAGCCCGCCACGTGTGGAGTAAAGGCGGGCAGGCCCGAACCAAAGACAATTTCGCCATTCTGCAGGCGTTTCTTGAGCGGATTGGGGTAGGTCATGGTGTACTCCCTGTGCTTAGTCCATACAGTATGAGGCCGCCGAGGCCGATGCGGTACAGCGAAAAGACGTCGGTTCCATAGCGCTCGAGAAAGCGCAACAAAAATCCAATAGAGACGTAGCCGCTGACGGCGGCGGCCAATATGCCCACCCCTATGTTGATGAGTCCCTCTTCCCCGAGGCCTCCCTCGAGCAGGTCGAGAAATTCGAGCAGGCCGCTGGCGCCGATGGCTGGAAGGCCCAGTAGAAACGAGAAGCGTGCCGCTTCTGCCCGTTTGAGACCGACGAGGAGTCCTCCCATAATCGTCGATCCCGAGCGCGAACAGCCGGGAATCAGCGCCAGCGCTTGGCACAGGCCTATGCACTGAATTTGCCAGAAGCTCAGCTGCTGCATATCGAGCCGTCGTTTGCCCAGGCGTTCGGATACCATGAGCACGATCGCCAGTGCAATTAGTGCGCTGCCTATGATGTGTAGACCGCGTGCCTCCGTCTCAATAAAGTCTTTAAAACTGAGACCGATGACGGCAATGGGCAGGGTGCCTACGGCAATAGAGAAGGCCAACAGCGTTTCAGGGCTACGCTTAAAATCTCGGTGACGCAGGCCGTCAAACGCTGCGACAGTGAGCATTTTTACGTCACTGGCAAAGTAGATAAATACGGCAAAGAGCGTGCCCAACTGAATGACCGCGGAGAATGCGATGCCCGGATCGCCCCAGCCGAGATAGTGCGGCACGATGCGCAGGTGCGCCGTGCTGCTGATGGGCAGGAATTCGGTGAGGCCCTGCACGACGCCGAGGACGAGGGCTTGCAACCAGTTCATAGAGACCGTCCGTTAAAAGTTCGAGGCAAACTAACGACGAGGTGATTTCTTGACAAGTTTTCCAAGCGGGGCTTAGCTTGAATCAGGCACTCTATGCACACCGTCTTTACGCGGGGCTATTTGATCGGACCGCGTGGCCGTAGCATCTTATTGGACCTTGAGACACGTACCTGCAAACGGGGTAAGCTGCACCGCGCTGAGCGGTGCGCCGGCTAGTGCGATTTAACACCTAACATTTGGAGTATATAGACATGGCAGAAACCGTAACCATTAAAGACGTGCAGACCATCTTAACGCAGCCGGCGGGCTCAAAGTTGGTCATTGTAAAGATTATCACTTCAGACGACGGTCTCTACGGCTTGGGCTGTGCTACGTTTACGCAGCGCTTTATGGCCGTTAAGACGGCTATCGAAGAGCATCTCAAGCCCTTTTTAATCGGTCGCGACGTCGATCGGATTGAAGAGATCTGGCAGATGTCGATGGTCAATAGCTACTGGCGCAACGGTCCCGTGCTGAACAACGCCATTTCCGGGGTCGATCAGGCGCTGTGGGATATCAAGGGCAAGCGCGCTAATATGCCGGTATACCAGCTCTTGGGTGGTAAGTGTCGAGAAGGGGCGGCCGTGTACGGTCACGCCGGTGGCGGCACGCCGGAAGAGGTCGTGGAGAGCATTCAAGAGTTTCAAGAGATGGGGTATCGCTATATCCGCTGTCAGATGGGAGGCTACGGTGGTAAGGCCGAGAAGATGGTCAAGCCAGAAAATGCGCCCGAAGGAGCCTATTACAGCCGCAAAGAGTATATGATGAATCATCTGCGGATGTTTGAACACGTGCGGAATGAGTTGGGTTTTGAAGTTGAGCTGCTGCACGATATCCACGAGCGACTGCAGCCGATAGAGGCGGTTGGCTTTGCCAAAGACATGGAAGAGTTCAAGCTGTTTTTCTTGGAGGACGCACTGGCACCGGAAGATATTGAGTGGTTCCGCAACATCCGCGAGCAGTGCTCGACGCCGATTGCCATGGGCGAGTTGTTTAACCATCCGCGCGAGTGGACGCCGCTGGTGGAGGGCCGTTTGATCGACTTTTTGCGCATGCACGTTTCTCAGATGGGGGGGATTACGCCCGCGCGCAACGTCGCGGCTTTTGGCAATATGTACGGTATTCGGACTGCCTGGCACGGCCCGGGAGATACATCGCCCGTAGGGCACGCCGCCAATCTACACTTGGATCTGTGGGCGCCGAACTTTGGCATTCAGGAATGGTGCCGCTTTCCCGAGCACGTCTACGAGATGTTTCCCGGCTTGCCCGAGGTCCGCAACGGATATATGTATCCGAGCGACGGTCCCGGTTTGGGGATTGATATCGATGAGAGCTTGGCCGCCAAATATCCCTGCACCAACGAGGTTATCGGATGGACGCAGACGCGCCTGCCCGACGGCAGCCCGGCGCGTCCATAGAGGTTGGATATGAAGGTTCTCGTTTCTAACCTCGGCAGCACGTCGTTTAAGTACAAGGTGTTCGATATGCCGTCGGCGCGCGTGCTTGCGCGCGGCGGCATGGACCGCATTGGTGGCGAAGGCTCTTTTCATAAGTACCAGATTGGCGACAGCGATGCGGTCGAACAGGCTTGCACTTTGCCCGACCACGCCAGTGCTATCGACGAAGCGCTGGCTCGGCTGGTTGGCTCAGGCGGCGTTTTGCAGTCGATTGAAGAGCTGGCTGCCGTCGGCTTTAAGGCCGTGCACGCGCGCAGCATTTCAGGCGTCGTCGAATTGGACGACGACGTCGTCGGTCGTATGGAGGATTTTTATCCGCTGGCTCCGGCACACAACCCGGCCTACGTGGCGGCCATGCGCCAGTTTGAGCGCGTGGCGCCGCAGGCCCGCCGCGTCGGCTGCTTTGAAACGGCGTTTCACGGGACGGCTCCGCTGCGCCGTCAGCTCTATGCCGTGCCCTACGAGTGGTACGAGGAATACGGCGTCAAACGCTACGGCTTTCACGGTGCGAGTCACCGCTACGCTGCGGAAAAGGTGATTGAGCTGGAAGGGCGCGACGACCTGCGTCACGTCAATATGCATTTGGGGGGGTCTTCATCGCTGTGCATGATTAAGGGTGGCGTATCGCTCGGTGCTTCGCACGGCCTGAGTCCGCAGGGTGGGTTGCCGCAGAACAACCGCATCGGCGATCTAGATCCCTACGCACTCGATTTGGTTATGCGCAACAGGGGACTCTCTTTTGGCGAGGCGCTAGAGATATGCGCTTCACAGAGCGGTTTGCAGGGTCTGTGCGGTCACAACGACGTGCGCGATATACAAGAGGGTGCCGTCGCCGGCGACGAGCGCTGCGTGCTGGCGCTAGAGGTCCTCGCCACGGCGGCGCGCGATTATTTAGGCGCCTACGTCGTTGAAATGGGGGGGCTTGATGCGATTAGCTTCACCGGTGGGATCGGCGAACACTCCTCAATCGTGCGCGGATTGATTCTGCGCGACCTAGAATTTTTAGGCGTGCAGATGGATGCGGAAAAAAACGAACAGGTGCACGGCGAGGGCACCTTACACGCCGAAGGGAGCCGCGTGCACATCCACGTTATGGTGACGGACGAGGAGCTCGTCGTGGCGCGCCAAACCTACGAATTTTTACAGGAATAGGGAGCATTATGTTCGGAAATATAGAAAATAGTGAAGGCGAGCGGCTCGACTACTCTTTTCACGAGGGGAGCGCTGGCAGTCGCGACGTGGTCGTAATCGGTCACGGCGTTACCGGTAATAAAGATCGACCCTTCGTCATTGCGCTGGCAGAGGGTTTGGCGGCTGCTGGAATCAACGCCCTGCGCTTCTCCTTTGCCGGTAACGGCGATTCGGGCGGCCGATTTGTCGACGCGACGATCTCAAAAGAAGTTGAGGATCTCGGTTCGGTAATGGATGCTCTGGAAGGGTATCGCATTATCTACGTCGGCCATAGCATGGGGGGGGCTGTGGGCGTGTTGCACACCAGCCGGGATGAGCGCGTTCGCGCCCTCGTGTCGCTGGCCGGTATGGTGCACACGCAGGCCTTTGCCGAACGCGAGTTTGGCGACGTGGAGCCAGGGGTAGGATGCATGTGGGAAGATGAGGACTGCCCCCTTTCACAGCAGTATGTAGACGATATGGCGCAGATCGATTCAGTGGTCGAGCTAGGAGCCAAGATCGCCGTGCCCTGGCTACTGGTGCACGGTAGCGAAGATGATGTCGTCCCGCCAGGAGATGCCACCGATATCATTGCACGTGCGCCGCATGGAGTCGAGCAGGTCGTTATCGACGGGGCCAACCACGTATTTAGCGAGCACGCGGATCAGATGGTACAGATCGTCGTCGAATGGGTTCAGCGCGAGCTGACACCGTAGTGAATGGCTGCTAGAGCGCATGTCTATGCGCTCTAGCAGGTGACTCGTATACGCACGGATGAACTGGATATGGCATGGGTGCTGGATGGGGCCCATGTCGTATTGTTCGACTTCTTGGGTTGGGGTCTGCGGAAAACGGATGGCGCCCGAAAAAATACGGGAACTTGGACCCCTTCCGACTCGTCCAAAGTGTGCTATATTCCTATCTACGACCAATAGTATGTAAGATTCACCCAATACACTCCCCATGGACTGATGAATAGACCGCAACCCAGTCGCTTGAATGCGATGCAGAAGCGCAGCGTCTACGCCATCGTAGCGCTGGGTGTCTTTATGATAGCCGATACGCTGTATCTATTGGCCAATCGACTAGCTGAGTGGCAAGGCATTGACTACTTTGCCATCACGGAAGTTTCTCTGCCCAGATTCTACCAGGGCATGGTTCTATCGCATACGGGTGTCGGGCTTCTGTTGGTGGCACTCTGCGTCGCTTTTGTGGCGTGGCACTTGCCCGCCGTGTGGAGGAAGAATCGCAGGCGGGCCATTTACACGGGCGCCATAACGCTGGCACTGGGACTGGTATTAGCCGTCACCGGCTTGTTTATCCTCAGTGCCGCGACTAACCGAGGCAACCCTATCGCCTACTGGAGCCACGTCGTAGCCGCCGTGTTCGTGCCGGGATTCTATTTGTACCATCGTCGCTTCTCGCTGTGGAAACCGTCGAAACTCAGCTATCGCGTCGTGCCGGCAGCTACGTTGGCCGTGTTGGTTGCGGCTGTGCTTCTGCACGGCGTGTCGTACGATAGCGACCAGTATACCGAGACGGCGCAGAAGGCCTTTGCCGAAGGCAAGGACACCGGTCCCGGTTCTAAGCTGCGCGATGTGAGTGACTACGTTCAGGGCGATTTTGTGCCGGCTAACTTTGTGCCGGCTGAAAGTCCGTTTTTTCCCGCGGCGACAACGACAACGACCGGTGATTTCCTGCCTTCTCGCATCATAACGCGCGGTGATTTGTCGCGCCAGGAAGCGCTAGAGAAGGACATAGACAAATACGGCTTTGTCGTCGAAGACCCCATTGGCGTGGAGACGTGCGCTCGCTGTCACGCCGCCACCACTGCACAGTGGGCAACCTCAGCGCATCGCTTTTCCTCGTTCAACAATCCGTTTTACGAGGCGACCATTGACGATATGCGGCAAAAGGCCACGTCGAGCAATCCAGAAGTGGCAGCTCATATCGCCCACTACGAGGACTTGGGTGGCAAAGAGGGCAAGATTAAGTCTAAATGGTGTTCGGGCTGTCACGACCCTGCGCTGATGCTCGCTGGCCAGATGACCGAAGACTTTGATCGGAATTCGCCGCAGGCCCAAGCTGGACTTACCTGTTTGGCCTGTCACGCGATAGACCAAATACACGGCCGAACGGGTAACGGAAACTACAACATCGCCGACGAGCAGGAAGATCCCTACCTCTTTGCCGATGCCAAAGATGGAATGGGTCGCTTTGTGCATGACTTGGCGCTTAAGGCGCGACCGACGGTGCACAAGCGGCAGATGCTAAAGCCCTTTTTCCGCACGTCGGAATACTGTGCGACCTGCCACAAGGTGAGCCTCGATACGCGCGTCAACGACTATCGATGGCTGCGCGGGCAAAACGAATACGACAACTGGCAGGACAGCGGTGTATCGCTCAACGCCTCCCGCACGTTCTACCTGCCCGGGCATGAGCGCACCTGCCAGGATTGCCATATGCCGCTGGAGATGGCGACCGAGGGCGACGTATCGGCACGCGATGGATTCGTCAAGTCGCACCGTTTCTTGGCGGTGAATACGGCACTGCCCTTTATCCGCGGTGATAAAGAGTCGATCGCGCGCATCGAAAAGTTTTTGCAGGACGAGAAGCTGCGCGTCGACGTTTTTGCCGTGCGCGAGGGCGAAGACAAGCGCACCTATGCCCTCGACGACAGTCGACCGGTCTTGCAGCGCGGCGGCGAGTACGAGTTTGATGTCGTAGTGCGCAACAAAGGGGTGGGTCACACGTTCCCCGGTGGCACTAACGATTCCAACGAGGGCTGGTTAGAGTTTTCTCTACTCGATGAGAACGGCCAGGTGATGGCGATGAACGGCTCCGTAGGCGAGGATGGTCACGTCGATCCGGCCGCGCACTTCTACAAAGCGCTCATGGTCGACAAGCACGGCGAAGGCGTGCATCGACGGAATGCGCAAGATATCGTCACTGCGGTATACGTGCGCGTGATTGGTCCGGGGACGGCCGATGTAGCCCACTATGGCGTGCGGATTCCAGACGAATACGACGGGCAAAAGGTCACGGTGCGCGCGCGTCTCCTGTGGCGTAAGTTTGACCGGAAGTACACCGAATTTGCCTTCTATAACAATAGGAAGGGTTTTAAAGCATTTGAAGATGTACCCGATTTGCCCATAACGGAAATCGCGCGGAGCGAGGTCGAACTGGCCGTCGGCCAGCAGATTTTTGATGTGCGCTCATCCGATGAAAACGATTGGGTGCGTTTTAATGACTACGGAATTGGCCTGCTGTTACAGGACGACACGCAGGGTGCCGCGCGCGCTTTTGCCCGCGTGGCCGAACTGGCCCCGGAGCGTTTGGACGGAGCGCGTAATTTAGCGCGCACTGCGCTGCGAGACGGTAATTTAGAACAGGCGTACGAGCATTTGGAAGCCTGTGAAGAGATTAAAAAGGGCGATGCGCAAACCGCTTGGGTGTGGGGCGTCGTTCTACAGGAGGACGGTCGATATGAGAATGCGGTTCAGGCCTATCGGCGCGTTCTACGCGACTTCCCTGGAGATCGAGCAACCTGGCGTAATTTGGGACGCGTGCTCTACCTAGACGGCAAGTATGAAGAGGCGCTTTCGTCCCTGTCCCAAGTGCTGGAAATCGATCCAGAGGATCGGATTGCGCACTATCACCGAATGCTTGCGCTGCGTGCTCTAGGTCGAGCAGAAGAGGCCGCCGTCGCGGAAGAGGCGTATCAGTACTACCAGATTGATGAATCCGCAAAAGAGGTGACGCGCGAGTACCGCCTAGAACACGAGCACGACAATAGAGAAGTGCTGCGCATTCACGTGCATACACTGGAGGGATTGGGTGAGGGAGATATTTAAGACGGCTCTAAGGCGGGCTTCGGCGCTCTGTGCGCTGGGGATGATGGCCTTACTGACCGCTTGTTCGGAAGAAGTGAAAGAAGAGGAAGTACCCGATACCACGTATGCGCAGCCCGAAGAAGCCGGCTACGCTAGCGGGCGAGGTTCGGTGCAGGCGCCTCCGCTGCGTTTCACCGATATAACAGAGCGCAGCGGAATCGACTTTTTGCACGAGAATGGGGCCGTTGGTGACAAGTGGATGCCCGAGACGATGGGCAGCGGCTGTGCCCTGTTCGACTACGATGAAGACGGCGATCTCGACGCGCTCTTGGTTAACAGCCAGCGCTGGGACGGAACGGGTAATGCGCGCACGCGGCTCTACCAAAACGGCGGCAACGCAGATTTTGTCGACGTGACGGAGCGCGTTGGCCTCGACGTCGACGCGTATGGTATGGGTGCGACGGTCGCCGACTACGATGCAGACGGTGATCTCGATATCTACATAACGGCCTTGGGGCCCAACGTGCTGTTGCGCAACGATGCGGGGCGCTTTGTCGATGTAGCTCGGGAGGCTGGCGTTCTGGGCGAATCTTGGTCTGATGACCAGGGGCGATCCAACGACGAGTGGTCGACGAGTGCGGCCTGGGTAGACGTCGACGGAGACGGCTGGTTGGACCTGCTGGTTACAAACTACGTGCGCTGGTCGATTGAGACGGATATTTACACTTCGCTTGACGGGAAGAGTAAGTCCTACGCTACGCCGCAGCAGTACCCGGGATCTACGCCGCGCCTGTATCGCAATCGGGGGGACGGCACCTTCGCTGAGATCACAGAAGAGGCGGGTCTGCTGCTGCCCGACGGCAAGTCGATGGGCGTGGCCATGACCGATTTTGAGGGCGATGGTTTGGTTGATTTGGTCGTCACAAACGATACGCAGCCGAACTTTTTGCTGCAGAATTTGGGCAATGGGCGCTTTGCCGAGCGCGGCCTAATGGCCGGTATAGGCTATGACGATACCGGTCGCGCCCGTGCCGGCATGGGCGTCGATATTGCCTCCATCGAAAATGACGGCGTGCAGAGCATTGCCATTGGAAACTTTAGCCGCGAGGCGCTCTCGCTGTACCGGCAGACGGGCGAAGTGTTTGTCGATGCGGCCGGAAAAGCGAAGCTCGTGCAGTCGACGCTGCGTCCCCTGACGTTTGGCCTGCGCTTCTTTGACGCCGATTTTGACGGATATCAGGATCTGATCTTGGCCAATGGACACATAGAGCCAGAGATCAACTCGGTGCAAAAAGAGATCACCTACCGACAGACGTCGCAGCTTTTTTGGAACAGCGGCTCGGGGCGCATGGTCGATATCTCGGAAGACTCGGGGCCGTTTTTTCTCGAAGAGCTCGTGGCGCGCGGCTTGGCCGCTGGCGACGTAGATGGCGACGGCGATCTCGACGTGCTGCTGACGACCAATGCCGGCCGCGCCTATTTGCTGCGCAACGACGGTCCAACCGGCACGGCCCTAGCCATTGCGCTGCGCACTACAGGCGGTAATCGCCGCGCTATTGGCGCGTTGGTCTCGGTGACGAGTGGAGGTCGCACGCAGACGCAAATGGTGCGCACGGGTGCTTCGTACTTGAGCCACAGTCCGCTCGAACTGACCTTTGGCCTGGGTGAAGCCGAAGGGGTTGAACGCGTAGAGATTCGCTGGCCTGACGGAACCCAAGAATCGATTGAAGGCGCAGCTGCGGGCCAGCGCTACCAGATTGCGCAGGGCGAAGGGATTGTCCGCACGGTCGCGTTTGACGAACCCTGAGATACTTAACAAAATGCAGAAAGGGCGGACCTTGTATGAGGTCCGCCCTTTTTTTATGTGTGAGACCGTCTGAGGGCTGATCGCTCGCAGAATATTCTGGAGACGACCGCGCCCTTATGCGGCATTACGGCTGGTTGGAATCTGTAGCTGACTCGCTGGCGCCGCGGCCGGCGGCCATATTGCGCAGCATTTGAGCGACGTCGCCAAAGCCCTTGAATGCTACGGCTATAACTACGGCATAGAATGCAATGCTCGAGGCGATAAAAACCAGCTTCCAGACTTCTTTCCACGTTTCGACGTCCATGTGTTTACTCCATATCACTAAAATCTAGGGGGCGCGGTGGATGCGACTTTTGGGTAAGTGAAGCGACGATAAGCATCGCCAGTCCACCCACGATCAGGCTAGTCAAACCGACGAGATTGCTGTTTTCGACGAGAGGCAGTAAAAATTCCGGCACCAGCTCCTGATTCTCGGTCATGATGAGGAAGTTGATGGGTACGAGCGCACCGAGTATGAGTGCGCAGTAGGCGCCCGGCGTATTGGCCTTCTTCCAGTAGAGTCCTAGGGCGATGGTGCCCACGCAGCCGGAGAAGTAGATGCTGCCGGTGACGTACATAAAGCGGAAGGCCGTCTCGGGCAGCTGGTACAGGGCGCCGAAAATGGCGAGAAAGGCGGCCAGGATAACGACAATGGCGCGCACCCAGTAGACCTCTCTTTCGCTCGACAGCCCGCCCCAGGTTCCGTCTTCTGCTCGA
>Ga0181587_10001292_pt1 | contig 20985 bp, 18 predicted proteins | sample 071ome_27_FD_132463 | JGI IMG/M metagenome (GOLD analysis project Ga0181587, IMG submission 132463) | Coastal salt marsh microbial communities from the Groves Creek Marsh, Skidaway Island, Georgia - 071409AT metaG (megahit assembly) | ecosystem: Environmental > Aquatic > Marine > Intertidal...
ATACCTCCCAACCAGGGGGCTATTTACTAAAATATTTCCCGCAGGACATTCGAGAACAAACTTTGCCCCGTTTGCATCTAGGGAAATTTGTGTAGCCCTGAACTGACAACTCTCCTCAAAACCGAAGGATATAAACCTGACCTGAGGGGGCAATTCATCCATCAGTCTTTTGCCATAGGGACAATCCCCATTAATGACGGCGACCCGGGGAAGATTTCCATTTAATCCATTAAATATTTTTCTCTTCTCTTTAAAGTATGCCTCCATACTTTTATGGTAATCCAAATGATCCCTCGACAAATTGAGAAATGCAGCAATTTCCAATTGTAGTCCTGCAACGCGTGACTGATGAATACCATGGGAACTCACCTCCATAACCGCTTCTGAACAGCCCCCCACAAGCATGCTCTTGAGCAAAGGATAAAGATCGGCTGCTTCAGGAGTAGTACGATAGGAGGGCAATTCCCTGTCCCCAAGATGGTATTTTACTGTACCAATTAAACCAACGGGTCTTCCTGGTTCTTCTAAAAGATGACGAGTTAAGGAGGTGACTGTGGTCTTACCATTCGTTCCAGTGATTCCTACTATATTTAAAAGCTCATCTGGGTTACCATGGTAACGTTTGGAAAACTTGGCTAGGGCAATCCTTGCATCGTCTACCTTGACCCTGACCACATGACTCGGAAGATTGTCATGATCGGCATCAGTGATCACCACCTTCGCACCTCGTTCAATCGCCTCTTTAAGGTGCTCGTTTCCATTTGTACGCATACCGGGTAAGGCAAAAAAGGCGGCTCCAGGTGTTACCCTTCGACTGTCTGAACACAGGGAGCTAAGTTTGATATTGCCCCTATCCTTCGCATAGGCACCTTCTTTTCTAGCCAGGCTTTTAAGTTCCATTGAAGTGGATATTCTTCGATGGATATTTTCGATAGTTTCAGGCTTGGTTTTCATATCTGTCATAGCATTACTTTAAAAGGCTTGGCTTCTTTTCTTAGAGGGTTCCAAAAAAGTAATTTCTTGCTCACCAGGTTTGAGACCTAATGAAGCAATGATTTTTCTGCCAATTCGCCTAAAAGAAGGAGCTGCCACACTTCCTCCATAACCCAACCTTCCTTTTTTCATCTTAGGCTCATCAACCACAATTGTAGCTAGTATTCTCGGATCAGATGCTGGGAAATAACCAACAAAGGAAGCAACATGGTGCTGATTTGAATATCTCCCATCAATTAATTTTTGGGTAGTACCTGTTTTCCCAGCCACTTCGAAACCACTAATTTTTGCTTGCCTCGCCGTCCCCTCATTGCTGACCACTGAAACAAGCATTTCCGAGAGTGATTGGGCGACATCACTGCCTACAACTCTTCTCTTTACCTGAGGATCAAAAGGGACTACCGTTTTTCCTTCGTGATCAAAAACTCTTCTTACGATCTGTGGCTTCATAAGAATTCCTTGATTCGCAATGACACTCATAGACTGATGAACCTGTAAGGCGGTCACAGCCACTGCATGCCCCATGGGTAGTCGTGTTATGGTTAAACCATCCCAATTATTAGGATTATGCAAAAGCCCCTTTCTCTCACCGGTTAGACCTAGGTTAGTTACCTGCCCAAATCCAAATGCCTTACTGTAATCGTAAAGCCTAGAGGCACCTAGCTTAATTCCTAATCTCGCCGCCCCTCGATTACTCGACTTTTGAACGACTTCCTTAAGCGAAATTTTGCCGAGAGGATGATGGTCGCTGGGCAACATTCGATTGCGAGATCCAACCCGATAAACTGGATCCGCACAGTCAATAATATCATCCGGTCGTACCAGTCCTTCGTTCATAGCAGCTGCAACCGGAACGATTTTAAATGTCGATCCTGGCTCATAAAGATCTGTAAGAATACGATTCCGTTGGTTTTCGAGTTCGGTCTCGTTGTACTTATTAGGATCAAAGTCCGGATAGTTTGCTAAAGCGAGCACTTCACCTGTTTCTGGATCACTTACTATGACACTGGCACTTAGAGGCTCAAAGTCTGAAGCAATTGTATCAAGTTCTTCCTCAACGATATCCTGAATGATTCTATCTAGAGACAATTCAACATTAAGCCCATCTCTAGCCAAAACTTCAAATGAACGATATTGCGGCATTTCGCGCCTCCTTCCGTCACGCTCACTCTCCCGCCAACCATCCTGACCCTTAAGATAATAGTCCGCAAACATCTCCACCCCCATACAGGCCCGCCCTTCCTTATTTACATAACCAAGGAGGTGGGAAGCGAGTGACTGGTTAGGATAAAGCCTAGAATGTTTAAAATTTCCATAAACTCCATCGATATTAAGCTTTTTAATTTCACGATAGGTGCCCTCATCCACCTCATCTTTAAGCTTTACCCAGCGAACAAACTGTAATTCGCCATGACTGTCCTTCCTAGTTTTTCTTTTTACTGCATCTAATATTTCAGATTCAGGCAATTCTAGCAACTTGGCAAGGTCGGGCAATTTATTGTAATCTTCTTCTTCGATTGAGTGCGGATCCAATCCTAACTCGACGACTGATCGGGTCGTTGCCAGTAGATTTCCCTTCCGATCAACAACATCCCCCCTTCTTGCCGGCGTGGAAATAAAGTTCTGACGAACGCCCAATGCAACTTGCTTGTACTTCTGTGCATCAACAAACTGTAGCTGGACAAGTCTTCCGCCTAGCGAAGTAAAGGCAAAGAGAACTGCAAAAAAAACAAGATAAAAACGACAGCGGGAGATGAAGATATTGTTCATTCTAACGGTTGTTAGCGAACTCTCCATGCTCTTGCCAATTACCATCCAAACGCCTTTTCATTTCACGCACAGATACATGCACGGTCTTAGCTGGAGATGGCATAACTAACCTTCCTTGCACCATACCTGCCAAAGTTGACGGGCGCAACGACCTAGACCGCTGCCCCCTCAACTCGTGCAGTTCCCTTGCCACCATCTCTCGTTGATCCTCCAACTTTCCACAGTTTTTGGCGATCGCTGAGATTTCCATCCTCAACCATACGATTGAGATTGCACCGAATCCAAACACAGAGACTCCCATTATAATCATGATCCACCACATCCTGCTAATCATGATTAAATCCCTGGTTGATGCGTTTTACGGATGAAACGCAAACGAGCAGACCTGCTCCTCGGATTCGACTCAACCTCTTCTTTAGTTGGGAAAATCGCTTTTGTTTTTTCCAACACTCCAAATGAAATTCGTTCCTGCTGGCTTCGGCCGTCTAATTTGTGCTCAGGTCGGCCTGCCATCTTCCTAAGATATCTCTTAACAATTCTGTCCTCCAATGAATGAAAGGAAATGACCGCCAGCGTACCTCCTATTTTCAGGGAGCGAAAAGCCTTTGGTAAAGTTACAGCCAGTGCCTCTAACTCACCATTTATAGCAATACGAATACCCTGAAATGTCTTGGTTGCAGGATGAATACGTTGCCTGGAATGATGCCCACCGACTGCCTCGCTAACCAACTCAGCTGCACTCATCGTTCGGGACAGTCGACCAGTTCCTCTGGCCGCTTCGATTGCTTGAACTACTCGCTTCCACCTTCTCTCCTCCCCGTATTCCCGGACCGCACGGACCAGACTCTCGTGGGAGGCAGTTTCCAGAAAATCGGCAGCACTTATGCCCACCCTCGGGTTCAACCTCATGTCAATCGGTGCATCGAGTCGGAAGGAAAAACCTTTTTCTGGTTCCATCAACTGAAAGGAGGATATCCCTAAGTCCATCAGCACCCCATCAAATTCATGTGCAGACGAGTACTGATCAAGATCACCGAAGGAGGAATCCTGAAAACGAAACCTCTCGCCAAATTCAGCTGAAACCTCTTCTGCACGAGAAACAGCGTCCGGATCACAATCAAAAGCCAAAACCTGATTGCCGGCATTCGCATTGAGGAGAGCACGCGTATGGCCCCCTCCCCCAAAAGTTAAATCAGCAAATACACCTCCGGCCTCCGGCTTCAGGCAAGCCATACATTCATCGAGAAGGACCGGTATATGCCTCACTGATGTTGGCGAACAAACAAATTCAACTGCCCCACAATACATTTCTAGCCCCCCCCAGGCTGACATTAACACAAAAAACCAATGCGCGAGGAAGGTGGGCAAGCACAGCTCCCAATCCCCTAATTTGGGCGACCACCCTAAAAGTCACCACACATGGAAGTCCGCACCTCATAAGCCCAACTCCCTCATCGCATCAAAAATATTTCGCTCATCCTCCACTGCTTTTTGGCTGTATCTTTCCTCAGCCCAAATCGCGAAAGCGGAAAAATTCCCCACCAGCACCGCACGGCCTGAAATCCCCGCATGCTCGATCAATTTATCATTCAGGTTAATTCGGCCCTGCTTATCACAACCGAAGGAATGGGCCTTGGAAAATAATTCCATCATCACCGCCTGGACCCTCGTATTGCTAAGACTTGCCTGAGCAACCTTCTCATCGAGCCGAGAAATCATCTTGGGTGGATAAACCGTGACATACCCACCGGGATTGGGCAGGGCGAGATAGGTATTGTCCCCCCCGGAAATTCTCCATTTCGAGGGAATAGTAAGCCTGCCTTTGTTGTCCAAGGCATGAGTAAATTCGCCCACAAAAAATGTTGTCGCTGAATCTCCCAAGTACTACTCCCATCTACAATATGTTTTCCATTTCTACCCACTTCTTGCCATTTTAACCCACCACAGTCAAGGGTTTTAATAAAAAATAATTCTCAGACGCCCTATCTCACCACTCTGAAGTTGCCCGGAAAGCGGAAATGTCCCATTTTTTGACGATGAAAGGAAAAATGAGGGCAGATGAACTTTTGGTTCACTTAGGCCTTTGCGAAAATCGAACCCGTGCCCAAGCCCTCATCATGGCAGGTCAGGTCAAGCATGGCACTGAAAGGGTGGATAAAGCTTCCCGCACCTTTTCCCACGACACCCAACTATCTGTTCTAACCCCCATGCCCTATGTGGGGAGAGGTGGTCTAAAGATGCAGCATTTTCTTGCTTCTTCTAAAATTCCCGTAAATGGACTGCATATATTGGACCTAGGTGCATCCACCGGGGGTTTCACCGACTGCCTACTGCAAAAGGGGGCAAGTCTTGCCACCTGTGTGGATGTCGGGCATGGGCAACTTCATTATAAACTCAGAACCGACGACCGGGTCACCAACTTCGAAAAAACCAATTTACGCAACCTTCAGCCCGGCGACCTTCCCCTCCCCTGCTATCCCCTAGTGGTGATGGACCTATCTTTTATCTCCCTAAAAAAAGTCCTCGCAAACGCCTGGCAATTTGTTGCCGGAGGCGGTCATCTGATTGCCTTGGTCAAACCGCAGTTTGAATGCTTAAAGGAGGAAGCCGACCGCACCCGGGGAGTCATTAAGGATGAAAGCATCCACCTGCGCGTACTCGCAGAAATCAAATCCACCATGGAGGAAATCGACCGTACCGCCGCCCTGATTCAGGAAGTGGAATCCCAACCGAGGGGAAACGATGGTAACAAAGAATACTTTTACTGCTGGAAAAAGAGAGACTCTGATCAGGGTGTACCTTAGTCTCCCAACTTAGCCTGAATCAAATCATCGACCAAGGAATCTCTGTCTTTTTCTGAACGGGCAACCTCGAGGTCTTTCTCTCTGCCAAGTACTTCATCGTTTGAAGACTCCAATTTTCGCAGTGTGTAGACCTGCGACAGCTTAGCAAAGAGAGCCCTCTCTTCGGTTCGCTCAAGCTCAGACCACTTCTCATTGACAGGGAGGGTGGGTGCCGCCTCAAGCAATCGGGAAATCAATTCGCGTTCACGACCCAACTCTTCCTGTTCCTCTCGCAGGTCCTTAAGACTTGTATCGATTTCGGCAAGATCCTTTGGATTGGATTGAGTGGAGTTGCTTTCTTGTGCCGCAATTTCAGTTTTGGTGTTCTCTAATTTTTCGATTTGTGCACGTAATTTTCGTTGTCTGGCATCAAATGAGTTTCTTGAGGTTAGAGAATTTTTCGCAGATACAGAGAAATGACTTCCCTTGGCGGTCTGCTTGGGTCCGCCTTGATTGAGGTCATTGAGAACGGTCGAGCACATCGCCTCAAATTCCGCTCCGTCAAGGAATTCTATATATTGATCATATAGCTTGTTAAACTGAGTGCTTTCGAATTCCCCATCCTCCTTGCCCACTTTGCGATTAAGAAGAAAGACTGCGAACCCATCTCTGGTCTTTCGTACTGAACGAGTGAAATAAATTCGCTCATTGAGTTGGGCAACTTCCTCTAATGGTTCACGGTTATTGCGACGCTCACTATCACGGGCTTGTAGCCCAAGAACCATCGCTTGCACATTCATTTCATCCGCACTGAAAGAAATTTTTCTTTCTTTTGCACCACTCTGACTGATCAGTTCGTCCAATTCACTCGAGTTGCGGATTTTTGGGAAATCTCCATACTTAGACCGAAGCCTGTCCCCAAGTTGATTGAGTGACTCAAGAAAAGTAAGCGCATCCTCCCTTGATAACCTTTCCGCCTCTCTCTTCGCCTCTTCCCGATCGAGTTGCAAAATGCGCCTGGCCACTTCCTCTTTGACCTCTTCAAAGGTAACCGCAGGTAAGCCTGAGGAATTGGCATCCATAGCTAACTCAGCGAGCAACTCTTCCTCGTTGGCATCATCTGAGCGATTGGCATCTGCCGCCCCCACAGGACCGGGCACCCCCTTTTGCTCAGTAGACTCAGCTGAAGGTAAAAAATCCAGACGGTTCCGCTCAAAATAAGATCTCATCCTTGCCTCATCCGGTTGCGAAGGTTCCAAGAAGTGTGGTGCCGAAGAGAAAAGAACGGCCGAAGCAAAAGTACGAGGAGCCTTGGCAAAAGGGTCTTCCCCCTTGCGTTCCTCAAAAAAGGCTTTGAGTTTTTCCTTCAAGAGATCCTTCACTACCAGTGAGGAAGAACTCGAGGAAATCTTGGGGTAGGACCTTAACTTACCCCCAGCCTTAAAGGCAAAGGAAAGTCCGTTCTTTCCGTTTTTACTCACACGAACTCCTAAATTCTCCCGCTCAATCTTGCGTTGAAAATTTTGTAAAAAAGCGGGTAGCTTGTCGCCCAATTGAACAAGAATCTCCGAGTTATTGTTCTCCTTGAGGTTGTTTCCGCAGATAAAGGTAGTTTTTTGGTTGGCAAATGAAAAGTCGATCCGCGTGCCTTCCTTGGGCAATTCTTTGAACTTTAAGTTAAAGAGCACAGGAAGCTTCGCCGAAGCCTGCTCCGATCGAACTTCATAAACTTCCCCATCCCAGGCAAAAGAATCAGCATGAAGGTCAAGATTGGCCTCCTCTTCCAAGGCGTATCCGTTGAGAGCAAACACATCGTTCACTAAGGAAGTGCGAAAGTGAGAAAACAAAACAGATTCGACTTCACGAGGGGAAAGCCCATGCCGCCGGCCCACAAATTCCAAAGCACGTGAACGGTTGGCTTCATCAAGCAGATTTGGATCAATCCGAGATACATATTCAGCAAACTTCTGATTAATCGAAGGATGGTTAATCTCCAGTGGAAGAAAACTCCAAGAGTTCGCTTGGGCATCTAACGAAACCTTCGCCTGAACTGTGGCTTCAGAAAATTCAGGTGAATAAGAACCGGAGCGGGCAATTTCCCGGACCTTGAGGTCGCGGGGGAAATTCGGCCATGCCTGCATAAAACCAAATAACCTTTGTAGTGCTTCCTGATCAACATCCTGCTGGTTCGCTCGGAATGCCTGCTGGAGCTGGCCCTGCAAACCTTGCATAAAACTCTCGTCGGCATCTTTGAAAGCTTCACCTGTTGGGGAGGAGACAACTCCAAAGTCGGCGGCCACTCGGTTAGTAACCGTCAGGTATCTCCGCTGATCCGGGTCGTTCCAGTCATAACCATAAAAGTCGCGGGACTGCTTGTTTGGATCGGGCAGAAGGTCGAAAACCGATGAACCTTGAGAAAGGTATAAAACGAAGGAAAAAATAACCAACAGGAGCAAAAGTATGAAGACAAACTTTCCCTTCTTGGAGATAAAATTTTGTATAGCCGTAATCATAAGTCTGGATGGGCGAAAAAACGCTTCATGATGGAGTTCATGAAAAGAACGTCAAACTTTTGCAGGAACCGGGTTCCAATCAATTTAGCTTAAGCAAAGGAGGTTTCGGAAAAATCAAAGAGCTCATCCAGCTCTGCCTTTTGCTACCATCATTTTTGAGAAAAGGGCGCATAATAATCAACTTTTCTAATTCTAAGGCCGAAGGCTTGGAAGGGGACCAGCGAAGGATGTACTTGTAGGTTTCCTCAGGCACATCCGTGTCCTCTCCAGCCTCGATTTCGGGCATTTTCACCACAACCGCTATTTTATCACCCATCCAGTCCCAGGTGCCCATCCGAACAGGGTTATCTACCACCCCACGAACCTCCGCCTCTTTATCAGAAACAAACCTAATCTCAACAGGAAATGATGCCTTACGCGAAAGCCCTTCATGCCTCATCAGTAGCAGGGAACTGCCATCATCATTGGACAACCCTAACTTGGTCTGAAAGGCATAGCGCACACCCCTTTTAATTAGAAAATACTCGGAGGGTTCCTTCCCATCATCCATCGTGATTACCCGTTCCCCATCCCCCACCTTCCAATGACCCGAGCGCTTGATTTCGCTCATCTTCGGATGAATGAAGGTAAGTTCAGCCCGATTTTTTTCCTGCCCCATGCTAAGTTCAAGGCGAATATCACATTCAAGCCCGTCGGTAATCAGGATTCCAGTGAAGACCTCATGCACCCAATCCTCTAAAACTCCCGAATAGGTGCCACTTGGATTCAGCCGGGAGCATCCGGCAAGCAGAACAATGCACAGAGATATTTTCCACAATGATTGTCTGAAATAAAGGAGACCCATTGGGCCCCATCTTGTACCCCAGAGAGAAAAATTCAATCCTTTCCCTCAGACGGCGAAGGAAGACGGCCAAGTTCACGGTGGTAAATAAAACAGGCCAGAAGAAAGCCAACTCCTAGAAAAATTGTCCAGCTTGACTGTCCAGCATCCAGCCTATGGAAAGATAACTCCGCGGGCTTAATGATGCCACCGCTCCGGCGTAACCGAACTTCTGGATAGAGGCGAGGATTGCCCCCGCCCTTGATCCCCGGAACATAAGTCTCATAACTATCCACTCGCTTGACCAGGCGCAAAGAAGCGGTGGATTGATCGTAGGCAAGGTAGTCCGCCCACTGGTGATAATCTTCAGGCGAGGTAGCCCCTGATCCAATGAACTGCCAAAGCTTTTTCCCGTCCTCCTCCTGATCGAGCTTTTTAAACTTCCGAAAGCTCAGCTTGAGCAGCCCATCCTCACGCTCCCAAGTACCGACTACATCCTGCCCCCCATTTCCCTCATCATCATAATTTGCAGGAACAATTCCCCAAGCCTGCCCGGACCAAACTCCCGCACCCAGTTGGTACCGATCAGATGCACCGTCGAGGTAGTATTCCGTCCACGGTGAGGGTGAGAAAAACAGGTAGGTCTTTGAGACAAGGAAGGCGAATAAGCATACCCCTCCGATCAGGGCGGTCATCCCTCTCTTAAACCGCAGACTGCTGACTTTTTGCTCGAGCTCCCAAGCCTTCTCCCGCTTCTCGCGAAGGGCATCCAAGTCCTCGCTTTGCCCCTCCTCTTCACCATCCACTTTTATACCAAAATCAGCCAGATCTGCCATGCCTGGAATCTCCTTCATCGAATGCGGGATGGAGGAAAATTGTCCATTCACGGAAAGTTCAGCCCAGGAATGCCAATCTTGCCAGACCTTTGCATCCAGGCCGCTTTTTTCGATCACCCATAAAACCAGTTTCCCCAATCCCTGAAGATCCCAGCTTTCTTCCGGTTGGTCCGACCAGTGGACATCATCTGGCCTAAAGTGAGCCGTCGCCACATGCGAGTCCTGCGACTGGGAATTCTGCGAGATATAACTGACCGTTTCTTTTTCTTCTCCCGGTGCTCGATAGGTGAGCAATTTCACCAAACCAAATTCAGTGACCCAGCCCTCAAATTCAGTTTCCTTTTTCTGCACCAGCACATTGCTTGGCTTGAGGTTGCCATGAATAACTCCCAATCGGTGGGCACGGTCCAATCCGCAGTGCAGATCTGTCATGACCGATAATAATTCATCTGGTCCAATAGCGGATGGGCGGGACAGCATCCACTCTTCGAGGGTGATTAAGGTTTGCACATTCTGGACCTCGCCATCGGGGCTATCTATCTCAATTTCATGACCATCCAACCAATCATAGGATACCCAGTGCTTCCACTTCATTACCCCAAATTTAAGGAGGGGCCAGATTCCCCGGCCCTGAAGTTGTTCTACCGCCTGGCACTCCTGCACAAAAAAATCTTCAAATCCGTTGCGCTCGGACACCTCTCGTACAATCAATTTGACAAAGCGATTCTTCCCTCTGCCCTCTCCCTCTGTCTGCTCTCCCTGATAGCTTTGCCCACAAGCCCCTTCCCGAATCCATTTCACAATCCGGTTTGTGCCTATTCTGGATCCCGTGGAAAGCATACCTTTTTACTTCATCCCCATTTCAGCTTGTTTCGTAAAACCCGAAAATGCGAATAATCCAAAACTTCGATCAAGGGAAAGGTTTCCTTTGCCACCGATACCCGCAGGGGCAACTTGGGGGAATCTAAAAACACCTCCCTCCCGTCAGCAGAGATAAGGGGAATAGCCTGCTTTTCCTCGATGGTAATCTGCAGGGACATTTGGGCTGGAAACACCAACGGTCGACTGGTTAGGGTGTGAGCACTGATCGGAGTCATCAGCATCACATCGGCCGCGGGATGAGCGATAGGGCCTCCTGCAGCCAGGTTGTAGGCAGTGGAACCGGTGGGGGTGGAAAAAATAATTCCGTCACATGCGTAATCCACCACCCGTTCATTCTCAGAAAAAACGCAAAAACGGCCAAGGCGACCACTGTCCCCACTTTTGACCACCAAGTCATTCAACGCAAAGAATTTCCTATTCCTCGCATCCTCAAACTCGATTAAGCTGCGCTCACAAATGCGGAACTCTCCTTTGAGCAAGGGAGGAAGAGACTGCTTGAGATGCTCAGTTGAAAGGGTGGCGAGAAAACCGAGCTTGCCCAAGCCAATGCCTGCAACCGGAACCCGGTATTCTTTCGCCTGTTCCATTAGGTGAAGCAGGGTGCCATCCCCCCCGACCGCAAAGCAGGCATCACACCCCTCAAGAAAACTATCAACCAAGGGAAATTGTTCGGTTTTACGAACTTCAACACCCAAGGCCAGGCAAAGCTTTTCGACTTCCTCCGCAATTCCAAGGGCACCCTCTTTGGAATGATTGATTACGAGGGCAACTGTGCGAAGGGAATTCATGAAATCATTGAAGTATGTTTTTGTCTAAAGGTAAGCTCCATAACCTTATCGGTCAAGGACGCGAAATCCACGGATACCGCGAGGCATCCATGACCTCTTCCCTGCCCAAGAGCACTCTCGAGCCCGGGGGAAATTTTTTCCTAAACCACTTTCTCTGCTTGGAGACAAGTTTGCGGGTGGAGGAAACAATGGCAGGCAAAAGATCCGCCTCATCAAGCCCACCCCGGAGATACGAAATGACCTCACGGTAACCCACCGCCGAAGCCAGGTTTGTCTTTTCGCACAACCCATTTTTGAGCAAATACTGAACTTCTGCAACCAATCCGGCAGCAAGCATTCCCCGAGTTCTGTGCTCGATCCTTTCCTCGAGGTCGGCATCTTCGCGGTCCAGCCAAATCATTCTTTTCTCCCACTGGGGATAGGGGTCGGGCAGAGCCGAAAAACGCTCCCTTAGCTCCTTTAGGGATTTGCCGCTTTCCAGACAGCGCTCGAGGGCACGAAGGAGACGAACTGGGTTGTGGATATCCAACTGACCAAGTCCGTCGGGATTGATTTGGTTAAGGTAGGTCAAAAGGCCTTCCTTTCCTTCTTTCTCGTAGATCCGCCAGACTTCCCCCCTCGTATCTTCGCTTATATTTACTTCATCCACAACTGGATGCAGGAAACCTTCAAGGTAAAACCCGCTGCCTCCCACCACCATCGCTTTCTTGTCGCGTTCTGCAATGTCGCTAAGCACACCCTCTGCATACTGGTGGTATTGATCTACATCAATGGGTTCGCTTAGATCGCAAAGATCGAGACCATGATGGGGAACCTTGCCTCTCTCCTCTAAACTTGGTTTGGCAGACCCAACATCAAACCCTCGATAGAAGGCCACAGAATCGCAGCATAAAACCTCGGCCCGGTTCGCCAATGCCCAGGAAATAGCAAATTTAGTTTTTCCTGCCGCAGTAACTCCACCGAGCAAACTCAGTGTTCTGAGTTCCGCACACATGGGCACCCAACTTAGGAAACTTTGGTTGGAACAAGCCCGCTGGCTAGGTTTCGAACGCGGTCCTTCAATGCATTGAGGATGGCGGGGGCGTCCCCTAAGTTCTCAGAAATGCCATTGACCAAAGCAGATCCAACAACCACGCCATCGGCCACCTCGGCCACCTCGCTCACCTGAGCCGGACTGGAGATGCCAAAACCCACGACCACCGGCAAGTCCGTATGCTCACGGATCAGAGAGACTTTTTCTTTTAGATCCGTGGCAAGGTCTCCCCGTACGCCCGTAACTCCCTCCCTTGAGACATAGTACAAGAACCCCGAAGCGTGCTTAGCAACAAGGGGGATGCGATGCTCAGGAGTGGTCGGAGCGAGGATGAAGATGTTCTTCAAGTCATGCTCGGAACAACTTTGTAAAAGTTCCCCCGCCTCTTCGGGAGGTAGATCGAGGGTAAGCAATCCATCCACGCCTGCCAATTTCGACTTTTCGACATAGGTGTCTACTCCCTGCGAGAAAATCAAATTGTAGTAGGTGTAAAAAACGATGGGCACATCTGAAAACTTCCTAATTTCCCGAACCAAATCAAAGACCATATCCTGAGTACAACCCGCCTCCAAGGCACGCTGGGCAGCAAGTTGATTGGTCAACCCATCGGCGAGAGGGTCCGAGAAAGGCACCCCCAACTCCAGCAGGTCCACCCCATTTTCTAGCAATACTTTACAGGCTTGTAGGGAAGTATCAAAATCTGGATCACAAGCACATACATACCCTACAAAAAGCGTTTTTCCGCTATTTTTTGCCTGGGCAAAAAGATGATCAATCCGGTCTAAGTTTCCCATAATTGTTTAAATGGTTAAATAATTTCTTATACATTTGCCTCTGGCAATGGTAAAGCTAGCTCATCTTTAGCGTGATTTTACTTTACCGAACAATCTTCCCCTTACTCGCACTTCTGCTTTGCCCTTATTACTTCTTCAGAATGTGGCGGAGGGGTGGGTACGCAAAAAATGTAAGGTACCGAGTCGGCTTTTGGCCCTCACTCCCCCCCGTTGAACAAGGCAAAAAAAGAATCTGGATCCAGGCAGTCAGTGTGGGAGAGGTTTCCTCCATCTCCAAAATTTTGGACTCCTTGCTCAACCACCCATCGATTGAGGTGGTTTTGAGCGGAACCACCAGCACTGGATTAGTCCAGATCGAGGAAAGGTTTGGTAATCGAGTGCTCGCCCATGGTCCCTTTCCTCTCGACTGGTGGCCCTTTTCCTCCATGGCATGGAGGAGGATTCAGCCCGATATGATCATCACGGTGGACAGTGAGCTCTGGCCAGAACATTTTCATCAGGCCAGCCTTCGCGGAACCCCATCCCTAGTTATCAATGCGAGGCTTTCCGACCGCACCTACAGAAGGATTTCCTCCTCCACTTTTGCCCAGACTCTTCTGCTTCCCCGCGGGCTTCAAATTTTTACCACCTCTGAAAAACAGCGTGACCGATGGGTTGATATCGGTGCCTCCGGGGACTTTGTTCAGGTTGTGGGAAATTTAAAAATAGACGCGGCCCAGCCCAACGAAGAAAGTCTCCCCAACCCGTCTGAACTTCGCACTGAATTTGGATTTACCCAAGATTCTATGATTTTGGCAGGGATCTCGACCTGGCCTGGTGAAGAACAACTACTTCTTCAATCCCTTCTCGAAATCAGGAATCAGGGTTTAGATGCCCGGTTGCTTTTGCTCCCACGGCATGCCGAAAGAAGAAAGCAGCTTGAAGATTTACTCAAAAAGGAAGGCCTCCCCTATCATCTGCGCTCTCATTCGCACAAGGCACCGCAAGGGACCTGGGTTTATTTGGCAGATACCACCGGTGAACTTACCCGCCTCATCGTGCCCTCCGATATTGCCTTCTTGGGGAAAACCCTTCCCCCTAATCAGGGCGGGCAAAATCCCATTGAACCGGTTGCCATTGGTTTGCCCTTGGTGATGGGACCGAATTATCAAAATTTTAGCCAGACCTGCGAAAACCTCATCGCCCACAATGCAATCCGTTTAGGCAAATCCGAGGCCGAGGTAAAAAAAGAACTGATTGGGCTTTCTGTCTCTGAAGAATTGAGGGACACACTTTCCAAGCAAGCCCTGCATTGGATCGATTCCCAGAGTTCGCCTGCCAAGATAACCCTGGAAAAAATTGGGGGTATTCTAGAACTATCTCTGCCCTAATTAAAGGATCGTTCAACCCATTCCTAGATCCCCTTCCCTAGATTATCCTTGCTCGACTTACGATTTTATTGATACTGAGACTCAGTCTCAATAAAGACTCCATCCAACTTTTAGAAAATGCAAAAATACCTCACCTCCTGCCTTTTTTCCGCATACTTCATCATCTGCATTTGCTCGTGCTCACAATCGGATCTGCCCGATCCATCTTCTTCGAGCAATGGGCTTTCCCTCAAAAAGCTGGTTATCGCCCTGAAAGCAAACAAGAATCCCGAAAAAATGCTTTCTGAAAAGGAGGCTCTGGAAAAACACCTTTCTGCTAAATTGAACCGTACTGTCGAAGTTCTCATACCCTCGGATTCTTCCGTGGTGGTGGAGTCTTTCCGGAATGGCACCCTCGATCTTGGTTATCTCAGCTCCACGGATGCCGCCCGCAATTTGGATCAGGAGACCGCGTCCATCCTCCTTATTCACTTAAAAAATGGAAAACCTCATTACCAAAGCGTCTGGCTGAGCCTCAAAGAAAAATCCTACCAGTCCATCAGTGAACTTGCGGACAAACCGGTCGCGTTCGCCAGCCGCTCGAGTACATCGGGTTACCTGATTCCCGCCTGGGATTTGGCCCAGAAAGGCCACATTGGCCCCGATCGCTCCCTCACCGACTTCTTTTCCGAGGTTCTCTACGGGACAGGGTATGTTTCTGCGGTAGAGAAAGTGCTCAGCGGGGAGGTGGAAGTGGCCGCAGTCAGTGATTATGTTTATAATGGAGACAATAAATACCTCTCCGATGAACAAAAGGCCCGCCTTCGTATCGTCCAACAACAGGGTCCTGTCCCTTCACATACAATCTGTATCCGTTCTTCGATTCCCCAGGAAGATAGGGCAATCATCGAAGCGGCCCTGCTCGATATGAATCGCGAGTGCCCTACCCTGCGCGATCAGGTCTTCAACGGAGAACTGGTAAAGGTTAAAGCAAATGAGCACCTCCGGGTAACTCGTGAAGCACTCGAAGTGCAGAAAAATCTCAGGCAGTAGATTTCCCGCATCCCCACCTGCTTATCTTTCTCTTCCTGTGAGCCGCCCAAGCACTTTGCTCGAAGCCAGAAATATCGGTCTTCGGTTGGAAGAACGCTGGCTCTTCAGGAACCTCAGTTTTTCCATTCCCACTGGTGCATTCATTTCCTTAACCGGGCCCTCCGGAGTGGGCAAAACCTCGCTCCTGCGTATCCTCTCGAGAGAGTTATCACCCACCGAGGGGGAACTCTTCTGCCCTTTGGACCCGGCCCCCAAGAAGGCAATGATATTTCAGGATCTGCAACTCGCTGAAGGTGCATCCTCCCTCACCAATGTGCTCAGCGGATCTTTAGGCAAGTACTCTTCCATCAAAACTTTATTTGGTTTTCCTCAGAAAGAAAAAGAAAGAGGACTCATCCTCCTGAGGGAATTGGGACTTGAGATGAAGTCAAACCAATGGGCCTCAACCCTTTCCAGAGGAGAACGTCAGAGACTGGCCATTTGCAGAACACTGCTCTCCCACCCCACCCTGCTTTTTGCAGATGAACCGGTGGCCAGCCTAGACTCCGAATGGGCAGACAAAACACTGGCTACTTTACTTGACTCACAAACGAAAAAGGGAGGATCTATTATCTGCTCTCTGCATGATGAACTTCAGGTTCAGCAGTTCTCCAACTATATTCTCCGGCTCAACCCATCCGACCCCTCCTCCTGGTCATGGGAAGAACCCAATCCGATCTCTTAGATATGGAGTCCAAGATGCCATGGCATAGCCGGTTTGATCTGCTCGGGATTACCTTCCTGGTTTTTCTGGGCTCGGCCCTGGGGGCACTTCCATCCATCGAGGGATCGGGGAGGGATCTGGACTACCTCGGAAACCTCTCCCGTTTTCTCAGTCAATTTTTTCCGCCCGACTGGTCCATTCTCGATCGCACTCTTTCAGGGCTTTTGGAGACCATTCAAATCGCCCTGGTTTCTACCCTACTCGCGATCCTTCTCTCCTTTCTTATTTCACTTGGTGCTTCCCGGAATGTGGCCCCGCTTTGGCTACTCTGGCCCACCCGTATGCTATTGAATATGATCCGGACCATTCCCAGCCTACTTTGGGCGTTGATTGCCGTGGTGATTGTCGGTTCCAATTCTCTCGCCGGGGTCATTGCCCTAACCTTTTACAGTGTTGGTTACTTGGCCAAGTTTTTTAGTGAAACCTTTGAGTCCACTGATTTGAGTGCCCAGAGTGCCTTAAAATCACTCGGAGCCGGCCCCTTGCAAGCCTTTCAGTATGGTCTTTGGCCCAATGCTCGGCCCATTATCTGGAGTCATTGCCTGTGGATGCTTGAGTACAATATTCGCTCGGCAAGCATTATCGGATATGTCGGAGCCGGCGGTATCGGCCTTCACCTAAAGCTTTACGCGGAATCGGCTGAGAGTTGGAACAAATTCTCCCTTGTCTTGCTCTGCATACTTGTGGTGGTCACCTTGCTCGACTTCACTGGAGAAAAAATTCGTCATGCCATCCGTAAAAAACTAGATGGCGTTGCTGCCCAAAAACATTAGTTTTTTGTAAACTGTCAGGTATTGGAGTCGATATAATCCAAAATAAACTTCTCCAGAGCTTTGTCCAAAGCCTTTAAAATATACTTCTTATTTTTTTTGGCATCCCCAATCGTTCCATAGGTTCCCTGAGGGGGCTTAAAAAAGTCCCCAATTACCTTGTAATCATGGCCGTAGGCTTGGGCAGATTTCTTCAATGATAGCTCGAGGCTAAATTTAGTTCCTTTTCCCACAATCAACAACTCAACCCAGAGATAATGGTAGGGTGTCTTTGATCTCACCGGGTTGATTCCCTCCTTCATCAGTCTGATTTTGGCAATTCTCAACAAGTCATCCTCGGTAATGTCAGCCTTGTTTTTTCCTACCTTAGCCACCAAAGGAGTTAGGTATTTGTAATCACCGTGGACTTTGAGCCCGGAAAACTGCTCAGCCATACAAAGGGGAGAGAGGACAAAAACAAGAGAAAATATAAGGAACGGTCGCAAAAACTGAATAGAAACAACCATCGAAAACACTGGTGCCCTTAACATACTTCATCCTCCTCCGCTCCATTGCAATATACTGATTCGTTTTCTAAATCCTGACTCCATTTCCCCGAACCGCATCCGCAGAGCAAAAAGGGTAGGCAGAATAATAATGGAAGAAGTTTCATTTCCCTAAGTAATCCCCATACAACAGATAGGTCAAACTTCTTACTCTATGCAATAATGACTAACGAGAAAAAGTGGGGCGACAGACCGGATTCGAACCGGCGACCCCTGGTACCACAAACCAGTGCTCTAACCAACTGAGCTACTATCGCCACAAAGAATTCACAAAAGTAAGAAATCGCAATGAATCGTCAACGGGAAAGGTTTACTCCCAAAACAGTTCCATCCTTGTTGACCGGACTGATCCTCTCCGACATGATACCCCCTTTTATTTTTTGTTATGCTTCAAGCTGGAATCGTAGGACTGCCCAATGTGGGTAAAAGTACTTTATTTAATGCCCTGACTAAGACACGCAAGGCGGAGGCCGCCAATTATCCATTCTGCACCATCGATCCCAATGTCGGTGTGGTTCAGGTGCCGGACACCCGGCTACAACCCCTCGCCCAACTGGTCAATACCACTACCCTCATACCCGCAGCAATTGAAATGGTCGATATTGCCGGACTGGTTGCCGGGGCCAGCAAAGGCGAAGGCTTAGGAAATAAGTTCCTCGCCAATGTCCGCGAAGTGGATGCAATTGTTCATGTAGTGCGCTGTTTTGAGGATGACGACATTATCCACAATATGGGACGCGTCGACCCCGTGGCCGATGCCGAAGTCATCATGACCGAACTCATTCTTGCTGATGCGGAATCTGTGGCCAGCCAACTTCAAAAGAATCTCAAGAAAGCCCGGGGAAATGACAAGGACGCGGCGGCCAATGTGAGCCTCCTTGAAAAGTTGATCCCGCACCTTGATGAAGGAAAGCCCGCCAATCTCTTAGCCATGGATGAAGACGAGGTGGATCGGCTAAAAACATTCCATCTTCTCAGCTCCAAGCCCATGCTCTATGCCTGCAACCTGAAGGAGGAAGAGATTGCCGACCCATCAAGTAATGACCGGTTCTCCGCATTCCGGGAATGGGCAGCCGTGCAACAGGATGCTGCATGTTGTGCGATTTCTGCGAAGATGGAAGAGGAACTTTCCGAACTCGCTGAAGAGGAAGCCTCGGAATACCTCGAGGCGATGGGGGTCTCCGACTCTGGGGTTACCTCCCTGATCCAGGCAACCTACGACTTGCTTGGCTTGGCCAGTTTTCTGACTGCGGGCGAAAAAGAAGCCCGTGCCTGGACATTCCGCAAGGGCATGACTGCCCCTCAGTGTGCTGGAGTGATCCATACCGATTTCGAGAAAAAATTCATTAAAGCAGAAGTAGTATCGTACGAGGACTTGATCTCAGCTGGAAGTATGAGTGCTGCCCGTGATGCCGGAAAACTCAGACTTGAAGGGAAGGAGTATATCTTTGCCGACGGAGATGTCGTCCTTTTCAAATGTAATGCCTAATTTCAACCCGCTTCGGGTTGCCTGCGTTTTTACAATCCATAGTTTATCTCATTGATGCACTTTGCAACTGACTGGCTAAATAAAACTGGGGCTTATCTTCCTGCCCTCTGTTGCCTTTTGCTGTTTTCATGTGGCGACGAATCTACCATTCGATCGTACAACGCACCGAATCACTATCAGGGCCCAGTGGTTGCCTGGAAACTTCCCGAACAGTGGGGAGAAAACCCGGGAATGGGTGGAATTATGGCCGGTTCCTTTCATGTAAAGACAAGCAATGGACCAGCAGGGAGAATTGGGGTAATGCCCTTTCGCGATTCCGTGGAAACCACGCAGATTGTAAATATGTTTGCCCGCGAACTCGGCCATCCAGACTACAACCAATCCTCCCTTTTGCCACTGATAGAAAATAAGAAACTAGAAGACCGGAATTTCGAACTCGTCCGTCTGGAAGACCGGAATGAAAACGACTCACCTCCCCGGTCTGCCCTGCTTGCCCTATATAAGCAGGACGGCCAAACCTGGCTCTTTCCATTCATTGCCGATCGAGGATTGATTGATGAGCAGATGGATAACTTCCTCGTCTTTTTGGCATCCACCACCCTGCGGGCAGGCAAAGAACCGGTGCGTGCGGTCGCTCCTAGTCTCCCGCCGACTCCCCCTGCCAGCAATCAACACCAACCATCCTGGGAAGCCCCCCCGCACTGGGAGCAAAAGCCATCCACTCAAATGCGCATCGGTAACTATGCCGTCTCCAATGATGCTGGGGAATCCCTTGACTTTTCCATCACTTCTTTTCCTGGGGAGGTGGGGGGAATTCTTGCCAATGTCAACCGCTGGCTCGGTCAGGTGGGCATCGATGCGACTGATGAGGCAGGGCTCGCCCAGTATCTCAGCGACCACATCATCGATGAGAAACCGGCCAAACTGGTCATTGCCGAGTCTAGCGAGCAGGCCCTTTATGCTGCCATTCTTTTGCACAAAGGAAGGTCCTGGTTTATCAAAATGATGGGAAATCTCCCCCTCGCGAAGGCAGAGAAAGAGAACTTTCTCCGCGTGGTTGATTCGTTTTGCCTAGGTGATCATTGATTGATCCAATTTTTATTATTCGATGTCTGAAAAAAAACAGAACCTTTCTTCCCTGAGCAGGCGGCGCAAAGTATTTGCCTGGCTCATACCTTTGGCTGATTTGCGGCTAACCCTGACCCTGCTCAGCCTATCGATGATTCTGATTTTTGTGGCTACCCTAGAGCAGGTAAGAGTGGGTATCAGGGGAGCACAAGCGGAGTTCTTTGAGTCAATCTATGGAATTTGGTATTACCCGGAGCAATTCTGGGGGGGAGAGCTTCTCCACTCCCTGCCCATTCCCATACCTGGTGGATACCTTTTGGGAGGTCTGCTTATCGCGAACCTGCTGGCCGCCTTTATCACCCGTTTTCAATGGACGGGAAAAAAAATAGGTATTCAGCTGATTCACCTAGGTATCATCATGCTCTTAATTGGCCAACTGGCCACCCAAGCCATGCAGGAAGAATCCCGTATTCAAATCGACAAGGGGGAGTCGAAAAACTACCTCGAACGCTTTCATGGTGTAGAACTTGCCTTTATCGATGTGACCAACCCCGAAACAGAGCGAGTGGTCACCCTACCCCAAAGTCTGCTTGAAAAAGGAGGGGTGCATTACACCAGTGATCTTCCGTTTAAGATAAGAGTCCTCGATTTTGGACCAAACTGTGAGTTTAATTCACTTCCCCCCGGGCAGTCGAAAAGTGGACCTGCCAGCCAAGTGAACCGTGGGGTCATCGAA